>Ga0209212_1004301_pt1 | contig 17737 bp, 15 predicted proteins | sample RifGroC2_FD_183996 | JGI IMG/M metagenome (GOLD analysis project Ga0209212, IMG submission 183996) | Groundwater microbial communities from Rifle, Colorado, USA - Groundwater C2 (SPAdes) (version 2) | ecosystem: Environmental > Aquatic > Deep subsurface > Groundwater | place: Rifle, Colorado...
TTTTGGGGAAAGTCAAGTAGTATTTTAAAAATTATTTTTGTCTAATTCCATTGAAAAACGGATGTTTTTATGATATGATAAAAATTATTGAAAAGCCTCGTTATAAAAAAAACGGGATTTTAGGTTTCAAACTATTGAAATAAAAAGTCAATGGTAAATATAAATATTCCCTGTACATAAAACCTAAACCATCAGGCAAATTTGTTCCAAATTCATTAGGCAATGTATTCAAAATTATATAATCCATATTATTAACGAAAAATTTTTCAACTTCATAATTTACATGTTCGGCAAATGCATTATAAAAACTTTCCTGTTTTTCAACACTCTCTTCTGATGTTGGATATAATAGATTTGTTTCCTGCCATTTTAATTTTTCGTTCAATAAAATATCCGCTATTAAATATCCAAAGTAATCATTAGTAGAATCAAAAAGAAAATTGCGGGTATTTTCTTCTCTAGATTCCGGATAAAATAAATCTTCGACCCGTCTGACAAAACCTTCTTCAATAATATTTATATATGAATCATAAGGCCGCCAAAATACGTATCCAAGCATATAATGCAACAACTCATGAAAAAGGGTCGATTCGAGATCTTTATAACACATTGAATTAATAATCAGTTTATTTTCCAACTTATAACACTGCCCATAATAATACATTTCCATTACTTCAATTTTTAAATTCTGGAACTGCTTGTAATTGAGAAATTTCTTCAAAAATCTATCATAAACACTTTCGATAGCTTTCAGAGCAGATTTCAAACAATTTTTCATGTAATTATCTTCAAACAATTCAGTTCCTTCATAATTTATACATATTTCAAATTTATTGCGACCGTTATATCTGAATTTATTAGGTATATTTTTCATTTTTAAACCTCACTATCTTATGTTTATAGTTCATGCCATCAGTGTTATTCTGTTCTCTTTAAAGTAAATCTTATATAGCAGTGCAATTTCTGATTTTTTTATTTCTGTCACGAAAGTGACTATTTGATCATAGACACAAAAAGTGGTTTATGACCGATAAGTTCTTTTGAAATATCACTATTTGAGAGTATCTTAACATCGTTTTTTAATAAATAATTCATGATTAAGTTGATCAGAGGCTTTTTTATTAAATCGGGCACAAGCACAACATTTAAGTCGGGGAATAATTTTCTCGCTTTATTAACAGCTTGATGAATCATTTCAAGTAATTTTAATTTATTCGTTTCGTCAATTCTTAGAAACGATCCGTCTTTGTCATTACCCAGATATTTAAATAGTTCAATTTCTATTTCAGGCATGAATTTTATATAAGGAATATAATTGTCATCAATATATGGTTTTATCAAACTTATTTGACTATCGCGATAACACTCTTTGTCAATTACTAAATTCGAACCAAAAATAGTATTTTTAGAAACATTAAACTTCTCTTTTTCACTTGAGTTTTCATCCATTTTCAAATTAGTTATATAGTTTTTTATATTTTCAAATAGTTCTTCATATTTTTTGTTTAAATTTAAGTTGTTACAAATTATATCATTTTCATTACCTTTGTCAGTATTTGATTTATAAATTCTGCCGAAAGTAAAATCAAAAATGCTATCGAATAAATGTTTAAAATTTGCCTCCATAAGGTCGTCTGGAATCCTTCGACCATTAGTAAAAAATGCGCATGGAATCATTGTATCCGCAATAACACTGAAAACTGAACCAAGATTGCATGTTTCGTCAAGCTTGGTAAAAACGATCTTATCCGGTTTAAATATTTCATAATTTTCAACAATATTAATCATATCAATATACTTTAAATTGGCCGGTAATAATAAATATTTTTGAACTTTGATATCATTTAAGCATTCAATAATTTTTTTAAGTTCAAACATGCCTTCCTTTTCATTTGGCGAATACCCGATTGTATCAATCAATATATAATCGCTATAACTATTAATTAAAAAACCCGAAAAATTTTCTGGATTTCCTTTAAATGTACCGCATGGAATATCAAGAATTCCAGCTATTGTTTCAATTTTATTCGCACACCCGCCAATTTCAAAGTCGTTAAAACTAAAAAGCGAAACATTCAACCGTGTCATTAAATTCATTTTTGCAGCAATTTTCGCCATGAATGTCGTTTTTCCGGAACCGGCTGGTCCTATTATAAATATTATTTCAGGTATTTTCTTCCTAGATGAAAAATATAATCCACGTTCAGTGCAATCAAAAAATGCGGGCGAAATTTTAAACATCGACTCCATTACTTCAAAAAGAATTTTTTCGATTGGTGTTTTAGCGTTTTTTTTCAATGCCTTATTTACCTGGTTATGAATAGTTTTAATAGACTTTTCCGAAACATCTGAGCATTTTAAAATAGATAAAAAATTATTAATAGAATCATCGTTTTTTGAAGTTGGCATAATAATGCTCCTTATGTATATTAACTCACTCACATAACTCGTTTTAATTCGTAAAGCAAAAAACCTGCCTTAACACTCAAGTTATTAGCAAATAGAGTGCCAAGGCAAATAAAGAATAATTTATCTTAATATATGATGGTTTTGTAGAAGTTAATGAAGGGAGAAATTTACAAGCAAAGTAAAATCATAAAAAAAATTGTGATCAAAAGAAAATATTTTATGAAATAATATTTTAAATCTATTATTTCTTTTTCAATATCAGTTTTCCGCTAGAATATTCAATTTCATTATAGTCTTTCCATATTGCCATAAGCAAAGCCGCGCCTACAAATATTACCGACAAAACGAGGGCGATTTCGACGCCGGCCGATATAGCTATCGGTCCTGCGACCGCCATGGAAATGCCGCCGGTAAATGGCATGGCCGCAATAGCAGCAGTAATACCGCCAAGTGCTAAACTTCCTGTAATCATTATTCTCTTTCCACCGTGAACATGATCCGCCAGCTCACCGACGACAGTAATTTCATTCACACCATCATTTTTAGCCTTTTCGAGTTCTTCTTTAGTTTTCACGATCACACTACTCATCGCGTTTTTCTCCTTTCAACAGTTTCCATAGTTTATAAACGCCATAACCAATTCCGGCAGTAAAAGCCGCCGGAGCCGCAATCGAAATTGCCGCACCCGTGAGCATTCCTCCGCCTACCGCACCGCCAATCGCGGCGAGGCCGCTTGTTATGCCCGTGGCACTCAGCCCGGCTACGGTACCGGAGGTCGAGATCGCAGTCACGGCAGTCGCGGCGCCGACAAAAGTACCGCCCGCGGAAGAATATCTGCCTATCTTTCTTGCCAGCCTTTCTTCTTCGCTCAATTTTTCGTCATCTTCGAAAACCTTATTCATAGCGATGTTCGCCGTTATAGCGCCCGGAGCGGAAGCCAGGCCGATACCTACGGTCACACCGCCGCCAACAATTCCGCCTATAGCGGCAAGCCCGGACATTATCCCGGAAGCGCTCAATCCTGCCACCGCCCCGAGGACCGATACGGTAGTAATGCCGGCATAAGTGAATCCTCCACCCGATAAAGCCAGAAACGCAACTTCTTTAGCATTTTTAATCTGCTCGCTTTTTTTATCGCCGGTTTTACAGTATCGAGCAAAATGCTCACAATTATTATTAAAAAGAGAGTAATTTTTAGCGCTCACAAAGCTCAAAGCGATATCGACGACTTTATCAGGGTCATTGCAGACTTGGTAGTTCAGCACTTCATAATCATCTTTATCGATTAAAAATTCTTGCAACGAAGTCCTGTCGATTCTGGCTTCGCCCGGATTGCTTTTATCATCGACACAGAAGTGAACGACCGTGCCGTCGCCAATGTCGATGCCATGATGGTAATATATGCTTCTGTTTACGCGAATGTGGTCGGATTTCATAAAATTTCCTTTTATTAAATTATTACTTAAAAAAGTTTTAAGGCCATAATATTTGAAGTGTTTGTCCGATCACCGGAATTTGATGTATGGATCTTTTTATAATACCCGGCTGACTATATTCATCGTTTTCAATTTTTGCAGAATTATTTTTATAACTTACAATAACTTTACCAGGTCCAATAAATTTAAATTGCTTTTGCATAAATAAAGCAGATAATTTATTGCCATAAGTAACGATTTTATAATTTGAAGCAAAGTTAGCAGAATGCCCAATCAAAGCATTTACAGGAACATAAATTTCTTCCTCTTCTTTCAAATCTACCTCTAATAAATTTCCAAATCCGCAATAACCAATAATTCCTTTTCCTTTGTATTTAGATATATATCCAGAAAAATATGTTTTTGTCGTCAACAAATCAGACATATTGAAAATTTCGCTGTCCACATTATCAGAATAAAACAAAACATTTTTGAGATAAATACCATCTTCCGGTATGTCTTTTAGTACATAAATAATGTTATTTGAGCTCAAATAAACTCTACTGCTTCCATGAATTTCAGTTTTATATATTTTCTTCTTAATAATTGATTTTTTATTAATTACTATTTTATCTTTTTTCAAACTTGGTGAACCTATAAAAGAAATTATTTTACTTGGATCATTAATAATTATTGTTTCTCCTTTATCAACAAGCAATTCCACTACTTTATTGTTAGAATGAAAATTATGGTTCATTTTTATCATCTCCTTTAATTTCATTTTCTTTACTCACATCTACGTCTCTAATCATTATATTGACAATGTAAGGGAATAAGATTATTATTGCCATCAGCAACAAAGCAATTAACAGTATATAAACTATTGTATTCCAAAAAGAATAAGCAGAATTAACTATTTTATCCTTTTCATTTTGTATTTCTTTTTGAGCTTCTACTCTCATTTCGCTTAATAATTTTTGTTTTTCGACTTCTAGTTGCTTTTCAAACATTTCTTTTGCTTGTTCAATTGCAATTTCCTTGATTTTATCTTTGTTTGACTGACAACTTGCAAAAAGTAAAAATAATATTAATGCTAATACAATTAAAATAGACCAAAATGCATTGCCTTTTAAAAATTTTTTTTTGAATTTCAAATTATAAAACATGATTATTACTTTTCTCCTTGGCATAAAAATAAAATTAATTAAATAATTTATAAACTGTTTATTTGAAGATAGTTTAGTTTAAAAAATCTAAACTTTTTATAATACTTATTTAGCCAATACTATAACTATTCACTATATTATAATCAATATAGTCTTCATGAAGATCTTTGACTCCTATTTCTAACAAAAAAAATTCTGCTTGTTTACATTTATAGAATCTTGCCAATGATAAAAGAGTATCTGCATTTTCAATCTCTTGAAAATAGTTTTTAATAAGATTGTCGGTAACATAAATGTCTGCATTATATTCAATTAATTTTTTCATTGTCTGAACACGATTAAAGACTGTAGCTAATTGTAATGGGGTATAATTATTAAGAAAAGGAGGACCGCCATTTTTACACACCTGATTAACCACTTTAACAAGATCAATTGAAGTAAATTTTGATTGCAAAATTTCAACCAAAGAAGGCGATGAATAAGTTTTGGTGTTTGGATTGATTTGAGTGCTAAGTTCTCCTTTGATATCGACTTCAGCATCATTATCTAGAAGCAAACTTACAATATTTACTTTACCAGAAATCGAGGCCCAGTGAATTGGTCTATATCCTAAATTATCAACCTCATTAGCATCGCTTCCTTGCTTTAATAATGATTCAGCTTTAATAAAATCTCCGTAAAATGCTGCTGCGTGTAATAAAGGAATGTAACAAGTATTTTCGTTTAAAGCAAATAAATCACTAAATCCCACTTAAAATCTCCAAAATTATAAATCATTCTTCAAAAAACAATATTATAATTGATTCTTTATTTTTTTCCTAAAATATATTTTTCCAATTATCTTTGACATCTTCAATTTTTCTGTTAACAGCCTTTTTTACTTCTTTTATGGTTACTTCTCTTGAAGATTTATTTTTAACAATATCACCTGCAGCATCCTTAATATCTTCAAGATCACGCTTAAGTTCTTTAGGGTTTTCAATATAATCTTTAATTTTTTCGATTGGAGTTTTTATTTTCATAATTGCCTCCTACAATTTTTAATTATAAAGCAAAGTTAATTAAGTCTTTTAATTATAACATAAAAGCAATTCTTATTCCAGAAAATTTTACAAAATTAAATTTTGGATTTTTAAATATAACAAAGTAATAAAATAGAGTTCTCTCATGTTATTTTTTCAAACTAATTTTTAAAAAGAAAAATATATTATGATTGCTTAAGACATTTTTTTATATAACCATAATAATTTTTATGTTTGATTGCTTTTGTTTTATAATTAGTCTAAAAAAATCGGCCTGGTTCAAACAGATCCAGGCCGAAATTTTTGATTTTACACTTTATTTTTCAGACTTTTTCAATCCAATTTCAAGTATTCTTTAAGCGACTGAGCTTCAAGACTTTTGTTGAAAATTTTCATATATGATTCCGGATTATTTACTACCACAGATTTATTAAAATATCGTCTGAGCATTTTTTCCGAAAGTACGACTCCATCTGCTGAAAATAAAATTTCGATACTACCTTCTTTACAGCTTTTTTCATATTGAATAGTCCCGTCTTTATTGTAGTCATAATATTCCGTGCTTTCCTCCCTACCGCTTTTTGAATAATTATAAACAACCATTTGACGTGGCCGGCCGTCGCTGTTATAATACGTTTTTTGCAACGGCTTTTTCTTTCCTTTAAACAAGGCAATTCTGGAGTATTCAACATCGAGAGTTCTGTCTGAATTGACTATTATTTTTATGTTTTTATTGCCAAACCTGTCCCAGGCTACGTCCAGTTTCCTTGTCAACCTGCCAAATTCATCATAGCTTAATGTAACCGCCCTTTTCCCGCAATCCGGAAGCTTTTCTTCGACGAACTCTTTGCTCCCCAAAAGTTCACCCTTAAGGTTCTTAAACCGGCATATTTCCCGCTTAATGTTTTTGCCAGGGGAATCTGACGAAATTTCCTTTACGCGATTCCTAAAATTGTCCGTTATAATTTTTAATTCCATTTTTGACTCTCCTTTGTTAGTTATTTGAAATATTATAGTCACCCTTTTTATGTTTGCCAACTATTTTTGAAAAATTTTTTAATTTTATTATTCTAAAAACGAAAGACTATTATTTATGTTAATTTACATCAAAATAAGTGGTTTTAGTGGTCTCATGTGGTAGCAGATATTTCAGCACCTTTTTTAAAATTTAAAACCAGATTCGACCACATGAAATTATTGAAGTGGTATGCCGAAATCGGTCCATTATCATGAAGTTTAAATTACTTACCACTTCAGAGACTACTTTATCACATATATATTAAATTTAATTCATTTACACGAAAAGCCTGAAAAGTCAGTAAAAAAGCGATACTAACCTTAAATACTTATATTGCTGGTATAAGTATGCGTAGTTAATAACAACAACGAAAGATTAAAAATGGAGGTTAATTATGAAAAAGATATTTAGCGACACCCATTCCCTCGTTCAATCGGCAGCATCGCTCGTCATAGCAGGCGCAAAAAAGGCGTCCAGCTCAGATGATAGCTTCGCGTTTGAAAAAGACGGAACTAAAGTTACAGCATCAGATAACGGCTTCATAACCACCAGCAAAATTACAATCGAATTCTAGTTAAATCTACACCGCTAAAGTAAGCGGGCAAGATAGTATCGAACCCGCCGAAATTTTACATGTATACACTTTCGTTATGCGATCTTAACAAACCCGAACATCGATTACACCCGTCTTATTTGCGTTATAAGTTAGTAGTGCATAATTTTTATTGGAGGGATCATTGTGAAGTCTTTGTTTAGTCTGCCGTCATCAGAACTCTTGGTACTTGCTTCTCACGCCATTTCTTCTGGGATTAAAAAAGCTACGTCGTCTGACGATAGCCTCGAATTCAAAAAAGAAGAAAAAAAGGGAGAAATCCAATCTAGAGGGTTCATCACTACCACAAAGGTCTTATTTGAGCTCGAATAAGCAAGAAAGAAAAAATGATCGGTGACCCCGGTCGTTTTTTTACCTAACTTAGGCATCACTTTATCAGGATTAAAAATTTTTATTAGGATACCTTCTGCTGTTCAATGTTTTAGTGTTGGTAGCTATAAATGAGATTAAATTTCTTTGAATTTTTACTATTATATTGTATAATATAGTCAAAAAAAAATTAACCATAAATACGCAGTGAGGAACACCAATGAAAACAGTTCGCAGCGCATGCAAACTTCAGCCTAACGCTCTCGACATAAGCGTAGGGGATAAGATAGAACAGTTAGATCAGATCATCAAGGATACAGACGGAAGCACCTATTTCGGAAAAACGTTCATTACCGAAGGCATGAAAGTCCTTTTAACCAAGGGCATGGCTCGCCTTGCTGGAAGGTCGAACGACACAGTCTTTCACTTGAAACAAGCCATGGGCGGCGGTAAAACTCATCTTATGGTCGGATTTGGGCTGCTTGCCAAAGACGCGAAACTCAGGGACCAAAAGATTGGTGAAATTCCTCATCAGAAGGGATTTTCTGTCGCTAAGATCGCCGCATTCAATGGCCGTAACAATCCCAAAACCTACATATGGGGCGAGATCGCCCGTCAGTTAGGGAAAGAAGTACTGTTCAAAGAATACTGGGAGGCCGGAGCTAAGGCACCTGACGAAAAAGCCTGGCTTGAGTTGTTTGATGGCAATGAGTGACATATTCGGAAGTTTGCCGGACACCATCGAGGACTACTGGATCGATGACGAAGAAAATTTATGCGAAAGAACGGACGCATACATAAGCGAACGAAAAAAGGCTCAGAACGCCTTCACTGTAAAATACCGCACTTCTTATGATCCTGAAGCCAATTAGAGGGAGTTGTGCGCGGAGGTTCTATCGCAGAAAGATATTGTTGATGTGCTGAGTGAGCCGTGTGGTTAGGAAAAACCATTGAATGTAAGTGAGAAGTGAGTCCAAATATGATTACAAAAATTTCTATGAATCAAGTGGCGAGTTACAAAAACTTAACTACACTTGAAACTAATAAAAAAGTTAATCTTATCTACGGGCTTAACGGGACAGGTAAAAGTGTACTTTCAGATTTTTTATACGAAAGAACTAACCCTGCTTTTTCAAATTGTTCTATCGAAGGTCTTACTAATGAAGAAATACTCGTTTATAATCAACAATTTATTAAAGACAATTTTTATGAATCGGATAATCTTAAAGGGATTTTCACTTTGTCAAAAGTAAATAAAGAGGCAGAAGAAAAACTTAGAAACGCAGAGCAAGAAATAACAAAACATGAAGCAGAATTGAAAGCGAAAATTGACACACTAAACACATATAATAGTGAATTGGAAACTAAGAAACAGAATGCAGAAAATATAACATGGGAAATTAAAACAAATCATTCAGGAGGTGATCGGGTTCTAGAATATTGTCTTTTCGGTTTAATGAAAAAGAAAGAATTATTATTTAATAACATATTGGGCCTTATTAAACCCTTGCAACGGCCCCAAAAAAACATATCGGAATTAAAGAAGGAAATTGAAGCGCTTCAAGGAAGTACAGCTCAACAATACGATTTATTATCTACTATAAATTTTTCTTGCACACAAATAGAATCAAATCAAATTTTTAGAAAAGCAATTATTGGAAATGAAAATAGTATAATTGCAGACCTGATAATGAAGTTGGGGAACTCTGATTGGGTAAAAAAAGGATTGGAATATATCCCGGAAAAACTCAAGGATACATCAGAACCATGCCCATTTTGTCAAGAAAAAACCATTACTAAAACATTGGTAGATAATATCCAGAATTATTTTGATAAAACTTATGAAAATGATATTAATGAATTAAAAAAAATATTTTCTGAATACGAGACAAAAATAGCTTCAGTTCCTAGAAAAGACGCTTACGTATCAAATCCTTTTGTTATTGAGAATAAGATAGAGTTCGAAAGTCTTTATAATGAATTTATTCAATGTCTTAATAGTAATAAAGTTCAGATTGCAGAAAAATTAAAAATGCCTAGTCAAGTTGTATCTCTTGTCGACTCAGCAAATTCACTAAATGCTTTCAACGAATTCATTAAAAAGATCAACAAAGCGATAACTGAGCATAATGAAAAGATTGAAAACAAAGAGGTTTCTCTTGCTGAGATAAAAAACGAGTTTTGGAATATCATGCGATGGGACTATGATCAGACAATTTTCGCTTTCCAAAATGACAAAACAATAATAGAAAAAAAGTTACAAGACTTACAAAGCGAAATAACCACAATTAAAAATAAGATAAGCGATCAACAAAGCATCATTGTTGAGCAGCAGAAAAAAACTATTAATATTGACGAAGCTATCGCTAACATAAATAATGGGCTTTTTGAGCTCGGTATAGATTCTTTTAAAATTGAAAAGCATTCTGACGTGTTATATAAAATCGTTAGAGAGGAGCAATGCGGAACCGCATTTCAAACACTCAGCGAAGGCGAAAGGATGGTAATCAGTTTTCTTTATTTCGTTGAACTTTGTAAAGGTAAGCAAAATATTTTAGAAACAAACAAAAATAAAATAATTATTATTGATGACCCTATATCCTCACTATCTCATATTTATGTATTTAATATAGGGCAGCTGATTAAAAGTAATTTTACTGATCCAAAAAGTAAATCAACAAGTAAATATCAACAGGTTTTTATTTTAACTCATAGTCTTTATTTTTTTTATGAACTTACATGTACAAAAGAAGAAGATAGAAATTCGCATCAAAATTTATTTAGAATCGTTAAAAATCAAGCAGGTTCCAAATTTCATCCAATGAAATACCAAGAAATTCAAAATGATTATCAAACTTATTGGCATGTTATAAAAGACGAGAGCCACCCTCCGGCACTAATTGCAAATTGCATGAGAAATATTATTGAATATTTCTTCGGATTCATTGAAAAAATTGAACTAAGCAATGTATTTCAAAAAGAAAAATTCAAAATTGGTAAATATCAAGCGTTTTATAGATACATGAATAGAGAATCCCACTCATTTGGACAAAATGTTTTCGACATAAAAGAATTTGATTATAATAATTTTAAGGACGCTTTAAAATTGGTTTTTGAAGAGAGCGGTTATGAAGCGCATTACAAAAAAATGATGAAATAACTACCCTTTTTGTATACTTTTATGTAATAGACATTTTACTAAGCGGTTAAACAAATAAAATGATGACAGGTGCTGAAAAACTCCATATGGATAAAAAACTTTTACAACATATAGAAAATCTAAAAGATGCCCTTATGAGTCTTCCTCCATCTGGAGACAAAGGTTTTGAGGGACTGATCGGTGTAGCTCTTGGCATAATTTCCGGGGTACCTTTCAGACTTGCAGGTAGTGGATCGCAGTTTGGGATCGATGGTAAACCAACGTATGAAAGTGATGCAATTTGTTTCGAAGCAAAACGTTATCAGGATGAAATTCCCAAAGATAAAATAATTTCAAAAATTTCTGAATTTTTACTTAATGATACCCAAACGGACATTTGGGTTCTCTGCACTACTTCAAATGTCAAAAGCCAGATTGCAGACGATGCACGCGCTCTTGGGATAAGGAGTGGCATTGATGTTTTTATACTCGATTGGTCTGTGACAGACCTTCCTTCCTTAGCTGTTGCCTTAGCAATGGGCGGAAAATGTGTGCAAGAATTCCTTAAAATTTATATCACAGACAAAGGACTTCTGCAGAAAGCACTGGCTTGCCTTGAAGCAATTCCAAATTGCCAAAATTTTGATTCTCATGCTGACCGAATACGAATACACTGCAGTCAACCAACTATAGGCTTGGCACTTGCACAAAAAGCTAATGCTGAATGGTTGAATGATGGATTTTCTAACCGAAAACAAGCAATATTAAAATTTGGCCAACCGCTCTCTCCAGGTGATGTCAATACTTCAAAGGTTCGGCCACGCAAGCTTTTGACAGATAAGTTACAGCCATTCCTCACTACCTCCATTGATAATGAAAAATTAGTTTGTATTCATGGTGGTGAAGGTAATGGAAAATCGTGGATCGTAGGTCAATGTTGGCTTGCTTTAGACAAAAAACCGTTGATGATTTTTATAAGTCCAGACAATTTTGCAGAGACGGCAATCCAAAATAATTTTATTGATCTATTGATTACAAATTTAATTAAACAGACGGGGGATAAGGACAATCCGACAATCCGAGAGAGATGGCAAAAGAGACTTGAACGGTGGAAGCGTTATCCGGTAAAAGATTTACTTAGACTTATTATTGTTATCGACGGTATAAATCAAAGACCTAATTCTGATTGGGCGCGTATTGCAGATAGTATTATAAATGAACTAAAAACCTTTGGCGGACGACTTGTTATCACTTCGCGCACACATTATTTTCAAGAATATGTAAAAAGACGATTTTCCTCAGAATGTATTGAAATTTCTGTTCCAGAATGGGAAATATCTGAACGCAATGAAATTCTTGCTACATACGGTATAAAGGTAGCGGATTTACACCCTGCAGTAGCCAACTCTCTTTGTAATCCACGCTTGTTAGGAATCGCACTTGAAATTTTAGGCAGAAATGAAATCTGCAATTTTGAAGAATTAAATGTAACGCGGCTATTGTTCGAGCATATACGCATGAATGAGCGCGATGCGTTAGTTCCACACCCGGAACAAGAATTTATGAGGCGGTTACAAACACATGCCCAAGAGATTATTTCCAGAGCAAAGGCTAAACAGCAAGATGATATTAATGTTTTTGAAAAGGATATAGCGGCGGTTGCAGATGGCCGTTTTTATCAATTCGTTGAAGGTGATCCTACCCGCTATTGTCTAAAAGACGATGGTCTTACACTTGCTCTTGGTTTTGCCGTCATTGATAGGCTACGGACCTCAAAAAGAAACCGGCGAGATCCTCGTGCAGATGTAGAGGCAATACTGGAACCAATTTCTGCACTAGATGATACGTCAAACGTTGTTGTAGCCGCGTTAACAGTGATTGTGATAGGTGAACACTATGATCAGGATATCGCAGTCGCTCTGGTAAAAGGTTTTTCTAAACTTCAGAATCCCGATCAATCAATGTATAATGCTTTTGCCGGTTTAGCGAAGTCTAAGCCCCAGTGTTTTACTAAGGCAGCACATGACCTAAGCCTTGAAGGCGGGTATCAGCCAAACTATGATTGGATAAGAGAAGCATTGATTGAAGCATCTTACGATAAAAATGCCTGGGATGAAATTGCCAAAATATTACACGACTGGCTCTCTGCATGTCATCTCTCCCCGGAACAAAGTGTCGCTCATTCAAAACATATTTCAGAGGCAGAAAACCAAAGACGCATTGAAAAGATTAACGAAAACATTCGATTGCTTTCTGAAGGTGAAAAATCTTTTTTTAATAACCTGGTTAAAGAACCTGGTGATATTAACAAACTTTCACGTCTAGCCTTTTCGCTTCTGGCCGGGAAACTTCTTGCTTCTTTCGCATCTAGCCTTGTAAATTGGAGTTTTTATAATGCGTTATATTCCGACTATACCACCCCATACAAAGATTTTATCCACCTGATAAGTTTAAATACAATTGATTGGTTAAAGACACGCATGGCCTTACTGAAAGCGAGTGACGTTTTTCGGAAAGACAACACATCGCGCACCGGGAAATGGGCACTAGTGAATATCCTGCGCGCTACCGGTCACTCAGATGATTGCATAGAAGCACAACATTTGGTAAACGACCTCACCATAGATAGGCCAAGTTATATTGGCGGGCGTCTTATTGATAATTACTGTGCATCAGATCCTTGTGATCCTTCATCCGAGGAACCAGACAATATAACAAGGACATCAGAACAATATGCGATGATCGATGTCACCAAATTACGACAAAGTAGAAGCCAGACTTCCGAAGGATATTTTTTTAACGAGGCTCGCACTGGTATCGCTCGATTCAAGCCGGAAGTTGCTATAAACAAACACCGACAATTCGCCGTGGATGTTATCAATCGTTCAGGCTTTTCTCTGCTTCAGGGAATGCTCGAACTTCGTCAGCATGTTGCGTTACTCACGGAAACAGAAGCGCGCAAATTATTAAAAAAATTGCATGATACAAAAACAGTAGGTAATGTATTCGACCTATCGAAGCAAGATGCATGGCTTGTCTCTCAATACCATCTATTGCTGGCTTTTCCATTCTTAAACGTCCAGGAACAAACTAAAATTTTGTTATCCAAAGAGGCGAATGAAGATATTTTAGTGGACTTAATGGAATTAGTAAAACCACTCAGTGAGAAAGAGTTTGAAAGTCTGATAGGAACAGCATGCTCTGAAAATAATGAACAAAATCAATATTTACTTCTTGAACTTGCAGCTACCACATCTGTGCAGTTATCGACTGATTCTCGTATTAAAGTTGCAGCGCTCTTTCGTTCGGAATCTAAGCGTGTACGACAGGCAGCACTAAGTGTTATTGCACAAAACGATGACACGGAACTTCTAAAGCAAATCACTGAAAGCGAATGGAAAGCCACAGATGTTGATGCAGATAGCGATATGAATTGGTATGGTTCACTGGCACTTTTAAATGCGGCAAAAATAGGATTGATATCTCATCAAGAAGTAATTAAGCTAATTTCAGTGCGACTCTATGGATGGGCAGCGACAATACTTGATGTAGATGCAGTATGCGTTATTGCACAACGAATTGATGCTTCTATAAGACATGCTGCTGGTCAAGTTGGAGATTACATCGTCCCGACTCCACCGAAGGGGCATATCATCCTTGATCACCTAAGTCTTGAAGAATTTGCATGCGTAGTATCAGCAGCCAAAGCAATGGCGGATCAATGGTACAAGCTGTTTATGAGCATTGCTGACTCAAAATTGCCTTTATTTCATAACCTTATTCTCTTATTGGCACACGCTCTCGGAGCCGAAGCTCCTGACAAGGCCGAAAATCTATTCCGGCGAGTTAATGGTAGTGATCCTTGGACAATATTTACCTGCGACGGTTCAGGTATTCAACTTGATATGCTGGCTATTTGGTCTGGCGAATGTAACACTGTATTAGATATTCTACGCTTTGATCGTCTTGACGGAGCCGAAAATGACCACAGTTTATTTCTTGAAGTGCTCGCAGCACTTAAGATGGGTAAGCAGAAATTGCTTGCCAAATATATAGAGGCGAAACTGCGGAAGAAGGAGCCGGCGGAAGTTTCTCGTGGTATAATGGTAGCAGGATTTTTAGATCAAAATGATATTAGCGAAGAAATTCTTAAAAAATACGAAGACGACGCCGGATTAATCAGCAACGCTCGAAAAGCTGCTCAATATGCTTATGAGCGCAATATCTGGGCAAAATACTGGTATGAAAAAATGTGCCAGACGAATGATGATACCGACTTCTGGCGTTATTCGTTACTGTTTTCAAAAATTGTTGACGGAAGATTTGAGGTATGGAATTCTAATTATATAATGAGTGGTAGTTCCATCCAACAATTCTGGATTTCTGTTAAAAGCAATTCTAAGAAGCGCTTTGAACAATGGAAAAATCATCGGCAGAAAAAACTGTTCGGTTTGGATGCCCCGGCTTCAATATTTCTCTTGAAAAATATTCGTAAGTCGTAGTTAACGAAAAAAAGCAAATAAAAATCGGAGAATCAATATGTCAATTAAACCAATAGATACCAAAAGTCTCGACGAGATTTTACAACTATTAGAAGGGGAAAACGTCGAATTCAAGGAGGCCAAAAATAACTTTGAATTCGAAAATCTTGTAAAATACGTATGTGCCATAGCAAATTGCGGCGGGGGGCACATAGTATTGGGTGTGAGCGACAAAAGACCGAGAATGGTGGTTGGAACTAATGCTTTTTCACAACCCGAAAGAACTCGTATGGGGCTTGTCGAACAACTGCATTTGAAAATAGATGTTACCATTCATCAAAAAGATGAAAAACGTGTTCTCATTTTTCAAGTTCCGTCAAGACCTATAGGCTCTCCGATTCAATATAAGGGAACATATTGGTCACGCGAATGCGACAAATTGGTCTCCATGTCTGAGGAAGAACTGAGGGCTATCTTTTCAGAATCAGGCCATGACTTTTCAGCTGACATATGCCGCGAGGCTGAATGGAACGATCTCGACAGGAACGCCGTCGAAGATTTTCGTAAACGCTGGATCACAAAATCACGCAACACCGCCCTGACTAATCTTTCCTTACAGCAGCTTCTTGACGATTGCGAGGCCACAATCCGGGGGAAAATAACTTACGCCGCACTCATATTATTCGGTACTAGAGAGGCTTTAGGAAGACTGCTCGGGCAATCTGAAGTAGTTTTTGAATACAGATCAGGCGAGGCTTCCGGTCCGGCGCAATTCAGAGAAGAATTCCGTCAGGGATTTTTTACTTTTTACGACAAACTATGGGAACTCGTCAATCTGAGAAATGATAAGCAGCATTTTCAGGATGGCTTATTCGTTCTTGATGTTCCAACGTTCGAAGAACGCATTGTGCGCGAGGCCATTCTTAATGCCGTGAGCCACAGAGATTATCAACTTGGCGGCAGCGTTTTTATCAGGCAATATCCGCGTAAACTCGTAATAGACAGTCCAGGCGGGTTGCCTCCGGACATTACCGTCGAAAACATTCTCGATCGCCAGTCTCCACGCAATAGACGCATTGCCGATATTTTTGCTAAATGCGGTCTGGTCGAAAGGTCGGGACAGGGAATGAACCTGATGTATGAACTGAGCATAAAAAACTCGAAATTGCTGCCTGACCTCAGGGGGACTGACCGTTACCATGTAACTTTGACCCTCGATGGACAGATACAGGACACGAAACTTCTTCAAATGATGGAAAGAATTGGTCAGGAAACGCTTGAAAGTTTTAGCACTCACGATTTTCTGGTAGTCGATCTGATTCACCGTGAATTGCCTGTTCCTGCAACCTTACGTGAAAGGTTGCCAAGACTTATTGAACTTGGAATAATCGAGAAACTGGCCATAAACAGTTATATTCTCGGCCGCAGGTATTATGAAGCAATAAATAAGAAGGGCCAATATACAAGGAAAAAAGGTCTTGACCGGGAAACCAACAAAGCCCTCTTACTGAAACATATCAAAGACAACAATTCCTATGGGAGCCGCCTGGAAGAGTTTTTTCAGGTACTTCCCGGTCACGATCGTGATCAGATTCAAGTCTTGTTGCGCGAACTGAAAGCCGAAAACAAGATCCATGTTCACGGTAAAACCCGTGCCGGTAAATGGTATTTTGGAAAAGAAGGGACCGATTGCGACAAACATTGCGACAAAACGCAATAGGTCGCAATAGGTCGCAATGTGGAAGGTCACATGAGTTTATTCGAGGATCGTGTAATTGTGAATCCAATCTTTGGAGTTGCTCGCGGCACCATCGCGGCACCAAAAAGTTAAAAACCGTTTGAAAAAGATAGGCACCGGCCTCACAAAATTACGAAGCAGGCATCTGAAAACAATTGAAAATCAGGAGAGATTGAAGAATGAGGAAAAGCATTGCAAACCCTGGCATGCACCTCGAAATCGAGTGTCCTGGCAACGGGACCCTGAGTTCAAATCTCAGTCTCTCCGCTATACTGCAAGGGGTTTGGGGCATGTTCCCCGAACCTCTTGCTGCTTTTTTCAGGCATGATTTTAGCCCTTCCGACGCCGCTCCGACGCCGCAAATTTTAAAACTGGTTTTTATTGACTGGAAACATTCGATAAGTTAGTCCGTTTTATCAGGTATTAT
>Ga0209212_1004302_pt1 | contig 17734 bp, 21 predicted proteins | sample RifGroC2_FD_183996 | JGI IMG/M metagenome (GOLD analysis project Ga0209212, IMG submission 183996) | Groundwater microbial communities from Rifle, Colorado, USA - Groundwater C2 (SPAdes) (version 2) | ecosystem: Environmental > Aquatic > Deep subsurface > Groundwater | place: Rifle, Colorado...
TCTGCTCCTGTTGGACGAGCCTTTCGGCGGACTGAGCCCCGCCGAGACTGAACTGATGGCCAAATCGATCCGGAGGCTTCATAAGGGCGGGCGCTTCGGACGCCTGCACAGCGAGGGGCCGGCGATGATCATCGTCGAACACAAGTTGCAGCAGTTGATGAAAATTGTGGATCGTATCATCGTCCTCAACTTCGGTACCCTTCTGGCCGAAGGGCCGCCCGAGGAGGTAGTGAAGAACCCCCAGGTCATCGAGGCCTATCTGGGTCAGGGAGGAGGCCAATAACCGTGCTTTTGGAAATCGCCCATTTAACCGTCCGTTATGAAAAGGCCGTCCTCATCAACGATCTGAGCTTGAGCGTGGACACCGGAGAGCTGGTCGCTCTGGTGGGCCCCAACGGGGCCGGGAAGTCCACAACCCTTCGGGCCATCAGCGGTCTGGTTGCCTGGGAAAGGGAGATCAAGCGCCGGTCTACCAGCGGCGATATCACCATGGAGGGGATGGTGACCTTCGACGGCGAGCGCATCGATTCGATTCCGGCCCATGAAATCGTCCGGAGGGGCCTTGTCCTTTGTCCCGAACGGAGAAGGCCTTTCCGGGAAATGACGGTGCTGGATAATTTGTTGGCCGGAGCCTATCTCCAGAAGGACAAAGAAAAGAGCCGGGAGACGCTGGGGAAGGTCTATAAAATGTTTCCCGTCCTGAAAGATCGCTCCCGTCAGATCTCGGGAACACTATCCGGAGGGGAGCAACAGATGCTGGCCATCGGCCGGGCGTTGATGTCCGAACCGAAACTGCTGTGCATCGACGAACCCTCCACGGGGTTGGCGCCTCTGATGCGCAAGGAGGTCTTTGAAAAAATCGTCGAGGTGAAAAATCTCGGGATTACCATTCTCCTGGTCGAACAGGAGGTCAGCACCGTATTCAAGCTGGCCTCGCGCAACTATGTCCTCTCTTCGGGCAAGCTGATCGCAGAAGGGACTGGAGACGACCTCCTGAAGGACGAAATCCTCCGCAAGACCTACCTGGGCTTGTAAATAAACGAAGGCCAGAGACCCATTCAGGGTAGGTCTCTGGTTACGTCGGGTGAGAATTGGACAGTGGTCAAGATTCTACGTGGTAAAAAACCTTGACAGGATCGTTTACAAGATTGTAGTTTCTACTGAAATGATAGACATAGTAGAGGCACGGATGACCTATCAACCAACTAAGGAGGGAATGATTATGGCAGAAGGTAAAAAAGAACAGGTGACTCAAAGCGGAATCGACCGGAGAACCTTCATCAAGACCACGGGCATCGTTACCGGTTCGGTGCTCCTGGGAGGGTTTCATTTTGTCCGTCTGTCTCAGGCGCAGGATACCGGCCCCATCAAGGTCGGTTTTCCTATTCCGCTGACCGGGCCGTACGGCACCGAAGCCAAGGACCAGCAGGCCGGGGCGGAATTGGCCATCGCCCAGATCAATGCCAAAGGAGGGATCCTGGGGCGCAAGGTGGAACTCCTGGTGCGGGACACCAAGCTCAATGCCGCTGAGGCCGCCAGACGGGCCAAGGAGCTTATCGAGAGCGAGCACGTACACATCATGTCCGGGGTGCTGTCCGCCGCCAACCAGCTGGCGGTCAACGAGCAGTGCAAGCTGCACGGGATCCCCTATGTGTCCGTCAGCCAGGCCAACGAGATCACCCAGCGCCCGGACAACAGCATTTACACCTATCACGAGGCGATGGATCCCCACATGACCACCCAGGCCGTGGGTGAATACGTGGCCAAGAAGTACGGCAAAAAGTGGTACTTCCTGACATCGGATTACGCCTACGGTTGGCAGATGACCGACGGCTTCATCCGCCGGGGAAAAGAGTACGGGGCCAAATCAGTCGGGGAAACCAAGCATCCCCTAGGCACCAGCGACTACTCCTCGTACATGCCCCGCATCCTGGCCGCTAAGCCCGACGTCCTGTTCCTGAACAACTTCGGCAAGGATCAGATCAACTCGGCCAAGCAGGCGACAGCCTTTGGCCTCAAGAAAAAGATGCAGATCGTCTGCCCCATTCTGCTCATGTCTTCCCGGCTGGGCGGCGGTGAGGAGCCCTTCGACGGGGTCATCGGCGGCACCTCCTTCTACTGGGAAATGAACCATCCCACGGCCAAGGAGTTCGTGGCCGCTTTTCAGAAAGCCAACGGCCGTCCGCCCATTGACTATGCCGGCTATGCCTACGGCGGAGTGAAAGAGATCCTCATGGGGGTAGAGAGGGCCGGCAGTCTGGATCCGACTAAACTGGCCGAAGCCATCGAGGGGCGAACCTACGATAATTACAAGGGCCCGCAGTGGTGGCGGCCGTGTGACCATCAGTCCCAGCAGGATGTGTTTATCATCAAGTCGAAAAAGGCCAAGGCCGAGTACGATGTGTTTCAGATCATCCAAACCGTATCGGGGAAAGGCGAGCGTCTGCTCCGGACCTGTATCGAAGTGGGTCAAAACCCGAGCAAGCCCATCCGCAGCGGCTTGATAGAAAAAAAATAACCTAACCGAGCAATCCCGCGCCCCTGCCGGGGCGCGGGAACCGAAACAATGAGGATATGCGTCGATGGAGTGGACCGCTATTGTCATGCAGCTGTTTACGGGCCTTTCCCTGGGGATGCTCTATGTGCTCCTGGCATTGGGGCTCTCGATTATCTTTGGGCTTCTGACGGTGGTAAATTTTGCCCACGGGGCCATGTACATGTGGGGCGCCTACGCCGGAGTGGCGACGGTGGCCATTACCGGCAATTTCTGGCTGGCCCTGCTTGTGGCCCCGCTGGTCGTCGGCGGATACGGTCTTTTGGTCGAAAGGACCCTTATCCGCCCCCTCTACGGCCGGGATATCAACTATCCCCTGCTGTTGACCTTCGGTCTCCAATTCATCATGATAGAAATTATCCGGATTTTCTGGGGGACCTCGGATTACCCGTTCCAGGCTCCGGAAGCCTTGAGCATGCCCCTTGAAATTTTCGGCATCTTCTATTTCCCGGCCTATCGGGTATTTGTCATCGGCCTCACCGTCGTCATTTGCTTCGTCCTGTGGTTCTTCCTGGAAAGAACCAACCTGGGCCTGATCATCAAAGCCGGGACGCGGGACTCGCTGATGGTCAAGGCGCTGGGCATCGACATGGGCCGCATCTGGTGGCTGGTCTTCGGCATCGGTTCCGCCTTGGCCGGTATCGCCGGGGTCCTGGCGGCGCCGATCCGCAGCGTTTTTCCGGAAATGGGCCTCGCCATGCTGGTCGAATGTTTCGTGGTGGTGGTGGTGGGCGGCATGGGCAGCCTCAAGGGCGCGATTCTCTCGGGGATTATCATGGGAGAGGCCATCGCCATAACCACCCTTTTCTATCCACAGATGGCGGATATTGTCATTTTCCTGGTCATGGCCGTGGTGCTGTTGATCCGCCCCAGCGGTCTGTTTGGAAGGGCCGGTCTCCTGGAGTAATCCGGAGGGGGCCGGACCGTTTAACCATTAACCGATTCTCCTGGCGGGAAAAAATGGAAGAACAAGTGCAGAAACAAAGCTGGTGGCCGAAACTGGTGAAGGTTGTCTCCGACCACCCCCTGGTCTTCATCATCCTTTTCTTTTTCATCATTCCCTTTATAATGCCTTATAAGGCCCTCGCCACGCAGATCATTATCTGGGGGCTATTCGCGCTCGGCTACAATGTGTGCCTGGGATACACGGGGATGCTGTCCTTCGGCCATGCTGCCTATTTCGGGGTCGGGTCCTATACCACGGGGATCGTACTCATCCGACTCTGGCCGAACATCTGGTTTGGAATTTTCTGCGGCATGCTCATGGGGGCGATCACGGCCTTCGTCCTGGGCTATCTTTGCATCAAGCGCCGGGGCATCTATTTCGCCATGCTGACCATGGCTTTTGCCCAACTGATCTATTTTCTCGCCTTCCAGTGGGTGGATCTGACCGGCGGCGACAACGGGTTGCGCAACATCCCGGCGACGCCCGTGACCCTCTTCGGCTACGACCTTCATATTTATGAACCCTTACGTTTTTACTTTTTTGTCCTCTTCTTTGTCATCCTGTCCCTACTGGCCTTGAACCGCATCCTGGAGTCCCCTTTCGGACAGGTGCTGCAGGCCGTCCGGGAAAACGAGCCCCGGGCGAAAAGCTGCGGTTATGAAACGACCAATGTCCGCTGGCTGGCTTTTGTGATTTCCGGGTCCATCTCCGGATTGGCGGGAGGACTCCACGCCATTTACCTGCATTTTGTCGGGATCGATTCGCTATACTGGACAACTTCGGGCCAAGTGGTCATGATGACTCTTCTGGGAGGTATGGGAAGTTTCATCGGACCCTTTATCGGGGCCGGGATTTTTCTTTACCTGGAGGATATGCTGAGCGCCCTGACCTCCAACTGGATGATCTTTTTGGGGGTCATCTTTGTCCTTTGCGTATTGTTTTTCCCCGCCGGGGTCTGGGGTACTATCAAAAACCTTTCCACTCGCAAAAAGGACTGAGGGAGGGAGTGGGTTCCATGGAAGCCTTGTTAAAGACAATCAACCTTACCAAGAATTTCGGCGGCCTTTCGGCGGTGAGCAACGTCAGTTTTTCTATCCGGAAAGGCGACCTGCAGACCATCATCGGTCCGAACGGGGCCGGCAAGAGTACCTTTTTCAAGCTGATTACCGGAGAAATCAAGCCTTCCAGCGGGCAGGTGCTTTTTTTAGACCAGGACATTACCTCACTGCCCCAGACCAAGGTTTCACACCTGGGGATTGCGGTGGCCTATCAGATCACCAACATTTTCCCCATGCTGACGGTGCTGGAAAATGTAAGGGTGGCGGCCCAATCAAGGAAAACGACCTTCAACCTCTGGTCGAAGGCACTGAACCATAAGGCGTTGGCCGAGGAAAGTCTGGCCATCCTGGAGCTGATCGGCCTGGCCGATTTCCAGGGGGACACAGCCGCCAACCTTTCCCACGGCGACCGGAAACGGCTGGAAATCGGCATCGCCCTGGCCACCAAGCCGAAACTGCTGCTCCTGGATGAACCGACCGCGGGCCTGTCCCCTCATGAAACCCGGCAGACCATCGAGCTCATTAAAAAGATTGCCGAGGGACTGACGATTGTCCTTGTGGAACACAAAATGAAGGTCGTCATGGAGGTTTCCAATACGATCACTGTTCTGCACTACGGCAAACTCCTGGCCCAGGGCACCCCGGACGACATCCGCAACAACGAAGAGGTGCGCCGGGTTTATCTGGGGGGAGTGAAATGTTAAGATCGGAGACATTATGTTGCTGACGCTGGAAAACATCAATACCTACTACGGCCTCAGTCATATCCTGCAAGGGGTTTCCCTCGAGGTGGACAGCCGGGAAATCGTAACCCTGGTAGGCCGGAACGGGGCGGGCAAGACCACCACGCTCAAAAGCATCCTGGGGATTGCGCCGATAAGTTCCGGCCGCATCCGCTTTCAAGACACCGACATCAGCGCTTTGCCTACCCACAGCATTATTCAAAAGGGCATCGCCTATGTCCCGGAGGACCGCCGCATCATTCCGGGTTTGACGGTCAGGGAAAATCTAAAGCTCGCCTTAATGAAAAGCAAGAACCGCGACCGGGAAGAGGAAATGATCGACCGGGTTGCCCAATATTTCCCCATATTGAAGGACCGATTAAAGCAGGAAGGAACAAGCCTCAGCGGCGGCGAGCAGCAAATGCTGGCCATCGCCCGGGCCCTGGTCACCGATCCGGAGATCATGCTGATCGATGAACCCACGGAAGGCCTGATGCCCCTGCTGGTAGAGACTATTGCCGAAATCATCCAGACCATTCACAGCAACGGCGTCACCGTGCTGCTGGTGGAGCAAAATATGGAAATGGCCCTGAGCATCTCGCACCGGGCCTATGTCATCGACGAGGGAAGGATTCAAACCTCGGGGGATGCCCGGGCTATCCTGAACGATGAAGAGATCGCCTGCAAATATCTGGCGGTTTAACGTGATGTAAACTTATTTAAAAAAAGGAGGAATGACGATGGGTATCGATGCGGTTCACACGAAGTATTCGACTTGGGACGGCGCGGCAAAGATGAAGGAATTCGCCGAGAAATTCAAACCGGCGAACACCCCAATGAAGTTTGAGTACCCGATGATTCCTGATTACAAGGCCTATCGGGGCGGCGGGACGCAGGCGGTGGATTTTGATAATCGGGTCGACTATGACCGTATGAGAAAATACCGCGTCGAGCGGACCCGGGAAGCCCTTAAGGCCAATAATGTCGGGGCGATTTTATCGATTCAGGAATGGAATACCCGATACATCACCGGCACCTGGACCCCGTCCTGGACCACCCCCTCTTCGGGACTTCGTTATTCCATGATGCCTGTCACCGCCAAGATGCCGATCGTCTACGAACAGGGGGAGATTGGCTATCACACCCGCCAGATGGCCCCCTGGCTGGATAAGGTAAAGGTGGCTATCACCGGTGGCGGCTGGAGCAGCGTCATCATGGGCCGTTCGGCCCACCAGGCCCAGCGGGACAAGCTGGTCACCCAGATCATCGATGATCTGAAAGAATACGGACTTGCCAAGGAAACCCTGGCCATGGATGTGTGGGATCCCGGCCTGATCGAAGGATTCCAGGCCAAAGGGATTAAGGTCGTTCCGGCCACCGAGCTGATGTTTGACGCCCGGAGCATCAAAAACCAGGACGAAGTGGAGTGCCTGCGGATCGCCTCGGCGATCGGCGACTCCCAGATGCAGACCGTCAAGGATATGCTCAAACCCGGGGTCAAAGAAAACGAGATCATGGGATCCATGCACAAGACGGCCTATGACCTGGGAGGGGAAGTCTATTCCGGGATGCTGGTAACCTCCGGACCGTTCAGCTGGCCCAATTCCCGGTACATGACCGACCGGATCATCCGGCCCCACGACATCGTCTACGTCGACGTCTACAACACCACCTACAACGGGTACCATATCTGTTATTACCGCACCTTCAGCGTCGGCAAGCCGCCCCAGCAACTGGTGGATGCCTACAAGACCGCCCTCGATTGGTTGTACAGGGCGATCAGCGTGATCAAGCCGGGAATAACCACCAAAGATATTGCCGATCAATGGCCTCCCTGCGAAAAGGACTGGAGCGATATCCTGGTCGCCTACGAGGATCAGACGGCGGGCAGCAACTGGGCCCATGGGATCGGGCTGTCGCTTTATGAGTATCCCTTGGTCTGGCGGGGCTGTTCGCTGGAGCACCCCATGCCGATCGAAAAGGGCATGACCTTCGCCATCGAAACGCAGCATGGTGTCCCGGGTATCGGCGGGATCCGTATCGAGGAGATGATCCACGTGGTCGACGGCGGGGTGGAAATCCTCAGCCAGTGGCCCATCGATGAGATCGTGGTGGTAGACAGGTAATCGTATTCAGCCCGAAGGTGGGAGGCCCGGGCAAGGGGCTTCCCGCCTTTTTCATTATAAAGTGAAAAACCAATGCACTCCTACCGGATCACTCCCTTGAAGACCGGGACCATCGTCGTCGATCAGGGGGCGTATGTCACCCGGGGCATCGGTTTGGGTATAGAGGTGGGGATACCGGGGACCGCCTGGTATGTCACCGACGGCCGGCGCAAAATCATGGTGGATGCGGGCATGTGTCCAACGGAACTTGCCGACTGGCATCATAAAGGGTCGCGGCAGGACCCCGGAGAGGCCGTCCACGAGCAGCTCCAGGCCCTGGGTGTGGATCCCTCTGAAATCGAACTGGTCATCCTGACCCATCTGCACTGGGACCACTGCCATAATCTGGACAAATTTTCCAGGGCCCGTTTTCTGGTCCATTCCCGGGAGCTGGCCTTTGCCCGGGACCCCATCCCGCCATATTATAAATCGTATGAACATCAGCGGCTGGGCTGCCTCCCGCCTTATGCCGAAATTCCCTTGGAGACGATAGCCGGTGAGGCGGAAATTTTACCGGGAATTACCATTTTCCCTACCCCCGGGCACTCTCCGGGGCATCAGTCGGTGGCCGTGGCCACGGAAGCGGGCGTCCATGTCATTGCCGGGGATGCGGTTTTTTCGTACGCCAACCTCGTTCCGGCCAGTGAGCACCTGCCCTTTACGGTAATGGGCAGGTTCAGCGACATTGTTGAGTCCTGGCGCAGCATGGAAGAGATCGTCCGGAGGGGAAAAGTGATACTCCCGGGTCACGATATGCGCGTCATGGACCACCCGGTTTATCCGACCGGTATAAAAATCTGAGAAGTGGATCGAGCAGGTCATCCGGTCCGGTCTACTGGAGGGGGTAAGGAGGGCAAGATGAAATATCAAGGTTTTGATCTGACAGGAAAATCCATTATGGTGACCGGGGCAGGCACCGGCATCGGCAAAGCCATTGCCATCGGGCTTGCCCAGGCGGGAGCGGACCTGACCCTGATAGGCCGGAGGTCCGACCCCTTGAAAGAAGTGGAAAAGGAGGTCCTGGATCAGGGCTGCAAAGCCCTTGTCCTGCCGGGAGATATTTCCGACCTGGGGTTTCAATCCGAAGCGGTCTCCCAAACGGTCAGGACCTTCGGGAAAATCGATGTCCTCATCAATAATGCCGCCGTACTCTTTAAAGGCCCGATCGAAGCCACAACCGAAGAAGTTTGGGATACCACTATAGATATCAACCTGAAAGGGAATTTTTTTCTCGCCCTGGCCGTGGGAAAAGAGATGATCAAAACGAAAAAAGGGAAGATCATCAACATCCTCTCCAATTGCAGCTTCGTGGCCGAGCACGGCATCGGGGCCTACTGCATCAGCAAGGGCGGCCTGCTGATGGTGACCCGCTGCCTGGCGACCGAGTGGGGCCCTTACGGCATCCATGTGAACGGGATCGGGCCGGCCTTCATACGCACCCCCATGAACGACCCGGTCCTGGCCGACCCCCATTTCGTAGAGTGGAGTTCCAACCGTATCCCCCTCCATCGGATGGGGCAGCCGGACGAGATGGTCGGCGCCGCCATCTACCTGTCGTCGGATTCTTCCAGCTTCGTCAATGGCACGGTGCTGATGATCGATGGCGGATTTACGGCCTGTTAGAACATGGACAGAAAAATTGAAGCTCTCCGCGGCGAGCCGCGGGGAATGCGTTCGCAACGGATGCAGGAGTGATCAATGTCAAAGACCGAAGAATTTTTAAAGGCGGCCTTCGCCGGAGAATCCCAGACTAACCGCCGGTACCTCGCCTTTGCCCGCAAGGCCGAAGAAGAAGGGCAGATGCAGGCGGCTCGACTGTTTAGGGCGGCGGCGGAAGCGGAAACGGTCCATGCCCTCAACTATCTGAAGGCTATCCGCGGGGTTCGCGGCACTCGGGAAAACCTGCAGGAAGCCATCTCGGTTGAAAGCCGGGCCTTCAAGTCCGTATATCCCGAGATGGTGGAGGCCGCCAAGGGGGAAGGGAATAGAGAAGCGGAAGATTTCTTTCGCTATGCCCTGGAATCGGAAAGGGTCCACGCCGAACTTTTTCAAAAGCTGGCCGATGCCCTCGGCAACCCCGGAGAAAATTATTCCTATTATGTCTGCCCGGTCTGCGGCCACACAGCAGAGAAGACCCCGCCCTCAACCTGCCCGATCTGCGGAATCAAGGACCTGGGATATAAAAAAATGGAGTGAGGCGATTCCGCCGCCCGTATCAAGGTGGAATCTCCCCCGGCGACGGTCCATACCGGAGGGAGCATATTTACTGTTCATCCGGTTTTAAGTGTACATGTCTAAAATGTCTTTCTTCCTCCGATGGGCACGAAGAAATTGAGATTCCCATCTTCAAATACAAATAATTCATACAAGTTTTGACAAATCATTCGTCTTGATATAAGTATAATCAGTAGGAAAATTGATTCCATGATCGATGACATCAGGCAGAAGGTCGCAACCGGAAAGTATGAATATTCAAAGCATGCGGTTGATCAGACCGTCAAGAGACGCATTGCCGTCCATGAGGTAGCCGAGGCCATCGCGTCACAAAGTCTGATCATTGAGGATTATCAGGATGACAAGTACGGCCCGAGCTGCTTGGTATTCGGCGTTACGGAAGCAGGTCGTCCGCTCCATATCCAGTGCAGCTATCCCGACCGGCCGCTTGTTAAAATCATAACGGCCTATGAGCCTGATAAAGACCTATGGATCGACTATAAGATCAGGAGGAAGTAAAGATGGGAAGTGCAATCAAGGAAACATACGGCGAGCAGTACGTGACGTATACGCTGGAAATGGATGGGAAATTCTACATCGTAGAGCATGTGCCGGCCAGGGTGTGCCTGGAGACGGGGGAACAGTATTTTGCCCCGGAGACGGTTGAAAAAATTCAGAAGATCATCTGGGGACAAAGAAAGCCGGTCAAGGTGATCGAAACCCCTGTTTATGAATTCGGGTTAGCCGTTACGGGTTCTTAAGTACGAATATCCCCTTTGGGATCATAAGCTGAAGCATAACACATACCCGATAAAAATACTCCGATGATCATAATAAAATTCCCTACGGCGAACCTTCCTTCAGAAGTTGATTGAATTTCCTGAAAAATTGTCCATCTGCCTTTCGCTTCATTATGGCATTCTTTTGTAAATCGTGATAATTAGGACTCTATATGCAATAATCGCGGCGCTACGTGTTGCCCTGTTTTGAATCTGAACTTTAGAAATAAAATGACTCTGAACGAAGCCGACACCGGAGCAAAACTCATCGACCCGGCGATTCACAAATGCGGCTGGACCGAGGACCTCATCCGGCGTGAAGAGACCGCGGGCACGGTCGAGATCATCAACGGCAAGGCACGGCGTCGATCGCGGGGCAAGATCGACTACGTCCTGCGGGTCAAGGTAAACGTCGATACCCAGCCCGTCGCCCTGGCCCTTATCGAGGCCAAGAAAGAAAACCTTCCACCCGGTCACGGCCTCGATCAAGCCAAAGGTTATGCCGAATGCAAGCGGCACAACGTCCGGTTCATCTTCTCGTCCAACGGCCATCAATACGTCGAGTTTGACTGTTTCTCGGGATTGACCTCTGCATCGAGGCCGATCGCGACTTTTCCTTCCCCCGCCGAGCTTCGCGCCCGGTATGAGCAAGGCATGGGCTATACGCTTGAATCCCCAGCCGCCAGGCCGCTCTTGCAGCGATACCACGGCGGCGAAGGGACTCGGCGCTACTACCAGGATGCGGCGATCCGCGCCGTCATGGAAAAGATCGCTAAATGCGAAGGCGCCGGGAAGCCCAGACGCGCCCTGCTTGCTCTGGCCACAGGCTCCGGCAAGACCTTTATCGCCGTCAATCTGCTCAAGAGAATCTCCGATGCCGGGCAGTTCACCCGCGCCTTGTTCGTCTGCGACCGCGACGAACTCCGCACCCAGGCCCTCAAAGCCTTCCAGAATGTCTTCGGCTCCGACGCCGCCGAAGTGTACCGCAAATCGGACGGCGCAAACAACGCCAAGAACGCCCGCATCCACATCGCCACGTACCAGACCCTCGGCATTGACAACGAGAACGGCGATGCCAACTTCCTGACCACTTACTACCCCGAAAATTACTTCACGCATATCGTCATCGACGAGTGCCACCGCTCGGCCTGGGGCAAATGGTCACAGGTGCTTACGCGGAACAGGAGCGCCGCGCAGATCGGCCTCACGGCAACTCCCCGGCGACTGGTGGAAAGCCTCAAGCGGCAGACAGAGGAACGCAAAGCAGCTTCCCCGGAGGAATTGCCGCTCGCCGCCGAAAAAGGCGCCATCATCAAGCCCATAAGGTCTATCGATCCCCGCATGCCCTATGGCGCCGCGAAGGAAGTTTTGGCCGATGTGGAGATCACCGCCAACAACCTCGCCTACTTCGGCGAACCGGCTTATGAGTACGATATTGCCCAGGCCATCGAGGACGGCTACCTGGCCGCCTGCGAAATCCAGAAGGGCCGTGTCAACCTCGACGACACCGGTATCACCAAAGAAGAGATCATCGCCCACAATCCCGTCGATGCCATCACCGGTAAGCCCATCACCGCCGAGCAGATTGATGACCTCTACCAGCGGACCCAATATGAAGACCGTATCTTGCTGCCTGACCGCGTTCTTGCCATGTGCCGGGACCTGTGCAAGTATCTGTTAGACACCGGAGACCCCGCGCAGAAGTCCATCATCTTCTGCGCCCGCGACCGTCACGCCGACGATGTGGCTGTCTGCATGAACAACCTCTATGCCCAATGGTGCGCCAAGAACGGCAAGCAGCGGCTGGAGTATTACGCCTTCAAGTGCACCGCCGCCGGCAGCGGCAACGACCAGCTCCCGGACCTGCGCGCCTCCTCGCGCAGCCACTTCATTGCCGCCACGGTGGACTTGTTGTCCACAGGGGTGGATGACTGCAGATGCGGAACTGGCGGCGATTAACGCCCTGCCTACGGCTCTGCTTCGCCGGGCATTCAATGGCGAATTGTGATGGTGGATCTTCGTGTACAAAGTTTTGAATTGACAAGATGTTTTCTTCTGCATATAACAGATACGTAAATTGCTATATACAAATGGCTTTGTGTATAACCCATTGGAGACAACATGCAGCCCTTCGTGCCGCAACAGCTCCCGATCACCGACATCCCCTGGGATTCCCTGATCCCCTTGATCGGTAAGGCTACGCGCTCCCTGGCCTATTATGACGGCATCCTCTATGGGATCGCCAATGCCGATGTTCTTCTTTCCCCCCTTACCACCCAGGAGGCGGTGTTATCGTCGAAGATCGAAGGGACACAGGCCACTTTTGGCGAGGTGTTGAAGTTCGAGGCCGGGGCGGTGCCGCTTGAAGAATCCAGAATCCGGGATATCGAAGAAATCGTGAATTACCGGCGGGCCATGCGTCGGGCCGAGGCTGAATTGAAGACCCGTCCCTTTTCTCTAAACCTCCTCAAAGATCTGCATGCCACACTCCTGGACGGTGTCCGGGGGAAATTCAAGGCCAGGGGGGAATTCCGCACCACACAGAACTGGATCGGGATTCCCGGAACGCCGATCGAAGATGCCCAGTTTGTGCCTCCCGCTCCCGGTAAGATGATCGAGCATCTGTATGATTGGGAAAGGTACTACCACTCCGAGCGCCCCGATCCGCTTGTACAGTTGGCAATCGTTCATGCCCAGTTCGAGCTGATTCATCCGTTTCTTGACGGCAACGGCCGACTTGGCCGGATGATGGTGCCGCTTTTTCTTTTTGAAAGAAGACTAATCTCAAGTCCGGTGTTTTACATATCCGCCTATCTGGAAAGCCACAGGGACGAATATGTGGCCGGTCTACGGCAGTTGAGTGAGAAGACGCCGAGCGCCTGGGCGCGATGGATCGGCTTCTTTCTTGGTGCAATGGACGAACAGGCCAGAGCCAATACCGGCAAGGCCCAGGCTATCGTCGATTTGTATATCCGCTTGAAGGGAAAGACCATTGACTTGACCCACTCCCGATATGCAGTGCCGCTTCTGGATTACTTGTTCGATCAGCCGGTTTTCACCAGTTCGCAATTTGATGATCGTCCCGGGATGCCCAGCAAGCCGATGGTCATGAATATGCTGGGTAGGCTGAAAAGCGCCGGTATCCTCAAGGTCATGAGGGAGGGCAGTGGGCGCAGACCACAGATCCTGGCTTTGGCAGAGCTTGTCAATATTTGTGAGGGATCGGATATTCTCTGATTTTCAATGAGGTTACGACTTCTTTGAACGGGGATATGGGGAGAATGAGAGAAATACCAAGTATAGGCAAGGGAGGCAGGGGCGAGATCATCATCTACCAGCCACCGGAAGGTGGGGGGTACCTGGAGGTGAGGCTGGAAGAGGAGACCCTCTGGTTGAGCCTCAACCAGATTTCCAGCCTGTTCGGAAGGGATAAGTCGGTCATTTCCAGGCACTTGCGTAATGTGTTTCGGGAGGGTGAACTCGACCGGGGGGCAACTGTTGCATTTTTTGCAACAGTTCAAGACGAAGGTGGACGCAGCGTTGAGCGGCATGTTGAACACTTCAATCTCGATGCCGTCCTCTCCGTCGGCTACCGCGTCAACTCCCTGCGGGGCACGCAGTTCCGCATCTGGGCGACCCAGGTCCTACGGGATCACCTGGTCAAGGGCTATTCCGCCAACGCCAAACGCCTCAAAGAACTCCACCAGTCGTTGAAGCTGATCGGACAGGTCCTGGAACGGTATGACGTGACATCGGACCAGGCTCGGGCGCTCCTGCATGTGGTGACGGATTATGCCTCGGCCCTCGACCTCCTGGACGATTACGACCACCAGCGGGTCTGTATTCCCTCTCTGGAACCGGGGGAAGCCAGGGGCATTGACTATGTGGAGGCGATAGCCGTTATCGGGGAACTGCGCCGCAGATTCGGCGGGTCGGATCTCTTCGGCAGGGAAAAGGACCAGAGCCTGCCCGGGTCGCTGGGTGCGGTGATGCAATCCTTCGACGGGAAGGACCTCTATCCGAGCCGGGAGGAAAAGGCCGCCCATCTCCTCTATTTTCTCGTGAAGAACCACCCTTTCGTGGACGGGAACAAGCGCATCGCCGCCGCCCTGTTTCTCTGGTTCATGGAGAAGAACGGCATCCTTTACCGCGCCGACGGTTCCCGGCACATCGCCGACAATGCCCTGGTCGCCATCACGCTGATGATTGCGGAGAGTGACCCGAAACAGAAGGACATCCTGGCCAAGATGGTCGTGAATCTCATCAAAGACGGAAAGTGACAAATGGCAAAGAGGAAAAACGGCAACGGAAATGGAAACGGCAAACGGCTGGCCACCCCACAGTCGGTGGACCAGGCGGTCAAGAGCATCTGCGACATCATGCGCCGCGGAAACTGCGCCGGGGCAATGCAGTACGTTCCCGAACTGACCTGGATTCTCTTCCTACGCATCCTCGATGAGAAGGAACTCCGCGAGGAGCAGGAGGCCAACGCCCTGGGCGTGTCGTTCCGGCCCTCATTGCCGGCTCCCTACAACAAAACACCTTCTTCAACTTCATAAACATGGAGCTATTGCTGCACCTGAAGGGCTTGAAGAACGGCTCCGACGCCTCGCCGCGCCAGAAGGTCATCAGCGAGATCATGACCGGCGTCGAGCGGGTGCGCATCGATACCGAGCGGAACTTTCTTGACGTGCTGGACAAGGTGCATCAGCTCACTGCTGAAGCGGTGGACTCGACACACGTCTTCACCCTCTCGCAGGTCTACGAAGGGCTGCTCCTCAAGATGGGCGAGAAGGGCAACGACGGCGGCCAATTCTTCACGCCACGCCAGGTCATCAAGGCAATGGTCCAGGTCATCGATCCCGGCGTTGATGATACTGTGTACGATCCCGGCTGCGGCACGGGCGGCTTTCTCGCCCAAAGTTTCGAGCACATCAGGGACAACCTGGCCGGCAGCGCGACCGCCGAGCAATTAGAGACCCTCAAACAGCGTACCTTTTGGGGCCGGGAAAAGGAAAACCTGATCTATCCCATCGCCCTGGCGAATCTGGTGTTGCATGGCATCGACAAGCCCAACCTCTGGCACGGCAACACCCTGACCGGTCAGGAGACCTATGGCGGTCTGTTTGAGCACGCCCCGCAAACCTTCGATGTGATCCTGACGAATCCACCCTATCTTCTTCACCAAGGGTCAACCGACGCGGAAGATCTGGTATTTCGACTTATCCGAACTGAAGATCCGGAAGAAATCACCGTTGATGCTCAAGCACTTTGAGGTCTTTCTGAGGCTGCTTCCTGCACGAGGCGACAGCGAGCTTTCCTGGACCGTGGACATGGACGAGCGCAAGAGGGTCGCCGCCGGAGAGGCCCGGCCGCTCAAGGAGCAGTCCACCGCCAAGGGCCGGCAGGCCGCGCAGTGGTCGCAGCGCGTCACCGATCTGAAGAAGGTCAAGCCGCGCGATGACCAGGCCATCGGGGAGGCCGAAGACAAAATCAAGGAACTGACGCGCGAGTCAAGGGATCTGGCCTCCAGGGCCAAGGAAATCGAAGACGCCGTCTATGATCTCAAGGCCGTCAATCCGAACAGGAAACCGAATGTGGATGACCGGACGCCCGAAGAACTCATGGACATCATCGAGGCCAAGGGTCGGGAAGTCGCCGAGGCACTGGCCACCTTGCGAGGCGTCACGCTAAAGGCAGGTCATAAGACAGAAGTATGACTCCGCCCTCAACCTGCCCTATCTGCGGGATCAAGGACCCGAGGTATAAAAAATGGAGTGAGGTGGCTCCGCCACCTGTGTCAAGGCGGAATCTCCCCCGGTGGCGGACCATATCAGAGGGAGCATATTTACTGTTCGTCCGGTTTTAAGTGAACATGTCTAAAATGTTTTCTTCCTGGTAACCGATGGGCACGAAGAAATTGAGATACCCATCTTCAAATACGAAGCGAGACGACGTCTGGTCGGGCAAGATCACTGAATTCGGTTCGAAAGCATGCGTATATCAGACGGCTTTCTCCCTTTTATTGCAACGGATAGGCTTTTTCCCGCAAGAAGTAGGCCGACAGTTTATTGCTGAAAAAGAAACCTTCAAAACCGAACAAAAAAAACCGCCGGAGCGGGGAGGGGGATGGATACGACTCTTATTTCTGAAGATTCTTGAAGGTCCTCCGTAAGACAGCCAAAGCGTTCATACGCGCATCGGTTCTGTAATAATGATGACCGTCTGAAGCGCGAACCTTGGATTCCCATGAACCTGGCTTTCTGCAATATATTCTGATGTGATCACCCTCGATTGCAACTCCTGGGGTGCGATAGGTGGTTTCAACATCCTTGTAACGATCCTCAACCAATTTTCCCCTCCGTCTCTAGGATTTTACAGGCCCTAACAACCGTGTGCGGATCAATGGCGAGATTTTCAATCAATTCGTCAATATCGATTTCCCTACCGTCATTTTCCAGGAAGTATTTAGCAATCTCCTCTCTTGCCTGCTCAATAGAAATATCCCTGAGTTCGATCATGGGCGCTTCTGGCTCGTTTAATTGAATCGCGGAAGTGAGCATTTCTCTTAACTCTCTTATTTCTTTTTGAAGCTGCGCGATCTGCCTGTCATAGATCAGCACGGGTGCTGCAGTCGGTTCTGCCGAAGACCATCGCTCACCCTCTGTATAATTGTTTTCTGTCGATGCTGCAAGCCCCCAAAGCAAATAGGGCGATTGATTGGAATCTGAATAAAAACCACGATAATTAGGTTCAAGCTTTCCCATCATCGATCCTCTTGTTGGCGATGTTGATCTGATTTGTCAGCCAATCCCTAAAGGCGATTGCCGTCTTGATATCCATTGCTATGGATGTTTGTATGAGTCTTACAGCATCGCCACCGGTCTCGATTTCACCGGATGGATTAAATGTTCCATCTTCCCTGATTTCATGAACAGTCTTTTTGGGTATCGGGTGACGCTCTGAATAAAAGTGGGCATAGATTTCCCCCCTAGGCGTGACGCCGCCCCAAAGACCGTTGACATACAGATCCCTAAGATCTGTCGGGTGGACATACTTGAATATGATTTGCTTATTTTTTTCTGCCATGGCTACAGGTCCTCCCTTCCATGGTTAAAAAGCGTATTTCTGAAAAACATATCATTATGTTTCAAAATCTTATACTTAACATCATTGCTGTCCAAATTAGCCGGCGTTTATAGAATCGCCGGTTGAAATTATTGTTCTTTTGGACGGGTTTCTGTTCTTTCCTGGATCAGGTTTCAATTTTCTTGACATGATGCTGTCCCAATTACT
>Ga0209212_1004305_pt1 | contig 17717 bp, 14 predicted proteins | sample RifGroC2_FD_183996 | JGI IMG/M metagenome (GOLD analysis project Ga0209212, IMG submission 183996) | Groundwater microbial communities from Rifle, Colorado, USA - Groundwater C2 (SPAdes) (version 2) | ecosystem: Environmental > Aquatic > Deep subsurface > Groundwater | place: Rifle, Colorado...
GCGCAGGTTCAGGCTGCTGTCCAGGCTCGCCTCCACATGCAGATTGAAGTGCTCCGGCAGCAGTTCACCGCCTTCGCAAAGCAGCACCGCGCGCTCCACCAGACCTTTCAATTCCCGCACGTTGCCGGGGAAGGCATAGCCTGCCAGACGTTCGAGCGTGGCGTCGGACCAGCGACACAGATCGCGCTGCAGGAAGGCACAGGCCTTGTCGGCGAAATGCCGGGCCAGGCGCAGGATGTCCTCGTCACGCTCGCGCAGCGGCGGCAGTTCGATGGGGAAGTGCGAGAGGCGGTAGAACAGGTCCTCGCGAAACAGGCCGTTCTCCACCTGGCTGCGCAGGTCACGGTGGGTGGCAGCAACGACGCGCACGTCGACCTTGTGGGTCTCGGTGGAGCCCAGCGGGCGCACTTCGCCTTCCTGCAGCACGCGCAACAGCTTGGCCTGCAGCAGCAGCGGCATGTCACCGATCTCGTCGAGAAACAGCGTGCCGCCGTTCGCCGCATCGAGCAGGCCGCTGCGGTCGCGGTCGGCGCCGGTGAAGGCGCCCTTGCGGTAGCCGAACAGTTCGCTTTCCAAGAGCTGCTCAGGCAGCGAAGCGCAGTTCTGCACGATGAAGGGCTTGCTACGGCGGAAGCCGCAGTCATGGATGGCGCGCGCCACCAGTTCCTTGCCGGTGCCGGTTTCTCCCGTGAGCAGCACGTTGACCGGGCTGTGCAGCACCTTGCCGATCAGCTGGTAGACCGTACGCATGCGTGGGCTGTCGCCGATCAGGCCGTAACCGCTGGCGCAGGGGCTGACCGGCGCGGCAGGTGGCGTGGTGCTGCCGGGCGCGCGCAGGCGTTGGAGCAGATGCAACTGGGCGAGGCCGAAGGCGCCAAGCTGGGCCAGCGAACCGCTGAAGCCTTGCAGCTCGCGCGACTCGGTACTGGCCGTGAGCAGCAGGCCGGCGACGCGCTGTTGCTCGTCCTGCAGCGGCAGGCAGAGCAGGCTAAGCCACGGTTTCGGGCTATCCGGCAGGAAACCCGAAGCATGCAGGCTGCTGTCCAGTTCGCTGAGACAGAGGGTTTGGTTCTGGCACAGGCAGTATTGCAGCAGCTGCTCGCCGTCGTAATCACTCGGCAGGCTGGTGGCTGCGCGTGGCTGCAGCAGGCCGTTATGCCACTCGGCCGAGAGCGTCAGGCGGGTATGGGTGGCGTCCAGCAGATAGAGCTGGCTGAGCTGGCAATCGCTCAGCTGCGCCGCGGTTTCCACCAGCCCTCCGAGCAGGCTGTCGGCGTTGGCTGCACGCGCCAGCCCGGCGAAGCGACCGAGCAGGGCCTCGGCATAGCGCAGCGGCTGTGGCACCTGATTGAACATCGCGGACATCTCAGGCGAACTCACAAACCAGGGCACCCTCGCCATCCAGCGTGGCATGCACCCGCTGCAGCGGCTCGCCACTGGCCATGGCATCGAGCAGGCGGTCCACCACCAGTGGTTGCAGGTGCTGCTCGATCAGATGGTCGATCAGGCGCGCACCGCTGTCGCTGTCGCCGCAGCGCTCGGAGAGGTGCGTGACCAGCGCCGGGCAATGGCTGAACTGCAGCTGGCGACGCTGCAGCCGCTCACCGAAGCGTGCCAGCTTGAGCGCAACCAGCTCGTCGAGCACCTCACCAGCGATCGGGTAATAGGGCACCACGCGCATGCGCCCGAGCAGGGCCGGCTTGAAGTGCTGCGACAGCTGCGGACGGATGGCCAGTTCCAGATCCTCGGCCGCCGGCCGATGCCCGGCGCTGCAGAAACTGGCGATGCGCTCGCTGGCAAGGTTGCTGGTCATCAGGATCAGGGTGTTGCGGAAGTTGATCTCGCGGCCCTCGCCGTCATTCGCCACGCCCTTGTCGAAGATCTGATAGAAGACGTTAATCACATCCGGATCGGCCTTCTCCACCTCGTCGAGCAGGATCACTGAGTAGGGTTTCTGCCGTACCGCTTCGGTGAGCATGCCGCCTTCGCCGTAGCCGACATAACCCGGAGGCGCGCCGATCAGGCGGGAAACGCTGTGTTTCTCTTGGAACTCGGACATGTTGATCACGGTGAGGAAACGCTCGCCGCCGTACAGCAGGTCGGCCAGGGCGAGGGCGGTTTCGGTCTTGCCGACGCCGCTGGGGCCGACCAGCAGGAACACGCCCACCGGAGCGTCGGGCTTGTTCAGCCCGGCCGCTGCCGCGCGCATGGCACGATCCAGCGCTTCCACGGCCTGCTCCTGCCCGCGCACCCGGGCGCGCAGATCGGCGGCAAAATTGGCGACCTGCGCGTTGTGCTCCCGGGCCAGCTGCGCCAGGGGCACGCCGGTCCAGTGGCTGATCACCTCGGCCACCAGGCGCGGGCAGACCTCATGGCTGACCAGTCGCTGCTCGGCCTGGGCTGCGGCAAGTTCGGTCTGCACGGCGCGCAGCTCGGCCTCCAGCTCATCGAGCGATAGGGCCTCGCCGTCCTCGATCGCATCGTTGCGGGCTTCGGCGGTGCGTTTGCGCAGGTCGAGCAGGCGCTCGGCGAGCAGGCGCTGCTTGGCCCAGCGGGATTCGAGCAGCTCGATCTCGTCCCCCGCCTCGATCAGGCGTTGCTCCAGCTGTTCCAAGGCAGCCGCGTCTACCGGCAGGCCGGCGGCCAGATCGCGGCGCATGGCTTCACGCTGGCGCTCGCCTTCGGCGACCCCGCCACGCAGGCGTTCCAGCGCCTCGGGTGCGGCGGCTAGGCTGATGCGCACCCGCGCGCAGGCGGTATCCAGCACGTCGACGGCCTTGTCGGGCAGCTGCCGGCCGGCCAGGTAGCGTGCCGACAGTTCGGCGGCGGCGGCGACCGCATCGTCGCGCAGGTAGATGCCGTGGCTCTTTTCGTAGACCGGCGCCAATCCGCGCAGGATGGTTACGGCTTCCGGGACGCTCGGTTCGTGCAATTGCACCGGCTGGAAACGGCGGGCCAGGGCCGGGTCCTTCTCGAAATATTTCTTGTACTCGGTCCACGTCGTAGCGGCGATGGTGCGCAGCTCGCCACGTGCCAATGCGGGCTTGAGCAGGTTGGCCGCATCGCCGCTGCCGGCCTGGCCGCCAGCGCCGATCAGGGTGTGCGCCTCGTCGATGAACAGGATGATCGGCTTGGGTGAGGCCTTCACCTCGTCGATCACGCCCTGCAGACGGCGTTCGAATTCGCCCTTCACGCTGGCACCGGCTTGCAGCAGGCCGAGGTCCAGGCAGAGCAGCTCGACGCCCTTCAGTGCCACAGGCACTTCGCCAGCGGCGATGCGCAGTGCCAGGCCTTCGACGATGGCGGTTTTGCCGACCCCGGCCTCGCCGACCACGATCGGATTGTTCTTCCGCCGTCGGGCGAGGATGTCGATCATCTGGCGGATTGCCGAGTCGCGGCAGAGCACCGGGTCGAGCTTGCCGTCGCGGGCCTGCTGGGTGAAGTTGTAGGTAAAGCGTGACAGGTTCGACTCGCCACCGGCGGCCGGCTTGCTGTTCGCAGTCTGCGGCTGCTGGCTGAGGGCGAAGTCGCGCAGGCGCTCGGCATCCAGCCGGGCCAGCAATGGCTGGTAGTGGCTGCCGGCATAGCGCAGCGGATTGCGCAGCAGCGCGAGGATCAGCGCGGCCTGGTCGATCTGGCTCTGGCCGAGTTCCAGGCTGGCCACCAGCAGGGCATCCTGCAGCCATTGCACCAGTTCGGTGGAAAACACCGGGTTGCGCGACTCGCTGTGCTCACCTCGCGGTTGCAGCGCCTGCGCCAGTGCGCCGGCATCCACTTCGGCATCCAGCAAGGCTCGCTTGAGCAATCCATCGGGACGCTCAAGCAGGCCGAGCAGCAGATCCTCGACGAGAATCTTGCTGCCGCCACGTACCACGCAGCGTTCGGCGGCGCCTTCCAAGTCGCGTTTGGTTTCGGCGTCTAGTGCTAGTACCAGCTGTTGCAAGTCGACATTGATCATTTTCATCTTCCTTAATGAGTTTTGCTGCCCAGAGTGACCAGGCCGTCGGCGCGTTCACGCCCGAGCCAGCTGGTCCAGCCGAGGCGGCAGTTGTTGGCGGCGCCGATGCGTAGTTCACGGATCTCGTCTGGGCGAAGCTCCAGGCGCAGGTCGTAATCCAGCGGATCGCGCAGGGTGAAGCGCACCAGCGCACAGAGCGGCTGGTAGCCGCTGCCGATGGGCAGGAATTCGTGGAAGCGATTCCAGTCCAGCTGGCGGATATGGATGCGGAACTTGCCGCCGCGGTCGCGGACCCGCTCGCCGAGTACCAGGCTTTCACCCAGCTGGCTGTTGGCCAGCCCGAGGCGGTTGCGTTGCTCGTCCAGGATTTCCACCTGGCGCTCCAGGCATTGCTCGATGTTCAGCTCGGCGTGCTTGAAGTAGTAGCGCAGCACCGATTCGATCAATGCCGCCGAGTGCGCGCGCAGGCTGAGCAGGCCGAGATAGGGCAGCAGGCGCTTCCAGTTCAGCTCTGGCGCGTTGCGGATGGCCTCGCCGCTGAGTCCGACCAGAGCGAACAGCTGCTCCGAGAAGGGGTCATGGGCGCCGCTGGTGAAGCGGGCCCGGTAGCGGTATTTCTGCCAGATTGGCAACAGCAGGCGCTGCAGGCGATTGTTGAACAGGTCGAGAAAGTCGCGGGTCGGGTTGCCGTCCTCGCTGTCGCCAAGCGCCTGTTCACCGTAGAAGGCCGGTAGCGGCGAGCCGGCGCCGAACAGACTGACCAGGTTGATGCGCAGGCGCGCGCGCCACTCGTCGTGCTCCTGGAAGAACTGCACCTGCTCGATATCGCTGCCGGGAAAGCCCAGGCTCGGGTTGGCCTGGAACTCCAGGCGCTCGTAGAGCGACTCTTCGTCCAGGCCAGGGTTGAGCTGGCGCAGGCGATCGAGCACCAGCAGCGCGCCCTGGAACAGGCTGTACTCGCGAATGCCGCGGTTGAGCGGTTTCAGAGCAGCGGTTGCTGACCCATGCGCGGCGTCCATTGGTACACCTCTCCCTGTGTGCTCTGCACGCGCAGCTCGTGATACGAGTTGAGGCTGGCGTAGAGGGCGAAGAATTCGTTGAGCACCGAGGCGAAGAGGAACAGGTCGCCCTCACCGATGAAGCCGTCCTGGTTCATGGTCAGTTCGGTACGTACGCCGCGCACCGGCAGCCCGCGATGCAGGCGATCGACGTGCTGGTGGGCAATGTGAGTCAAGCCGCCGAGGCGCCGCCGGCTGACGCTCTCGGCGTGCTTGTCGTAGTAGCGCGGCAGGTCGTAGGTCTCGAGGATTACCTTGAGCGCCTCGACGTTGGCCAGCGACAGGTAGTTCAGAGACATGTTGCTGATCAGCTTCCACAGATAGTCACGCTGCAGCGGCGGCGCGTAGCTCGGGGTGACCGCCGAGATATTGCGGAAGCTGAGGAATTCCGGCGTGTCTTCGCAGGGCTTGCAGATGTCGCCGAGTTTCAGTTGGCGCGGCAGGTTCTGGTTGGTACAGGTCAGCTCGATGGACAGCGTCTCGTGCTGGTCGAGGTTGCGCAGGCCGAAGCTGAGCCAGGTTTCCTGCCCTTCTCCGAGCAGCGAAGGTTGCTGGCGCACGCTGTAGTGCGGGCGCGCCACCGGCACATCGAAGCTGGCGTCATGTTCGAAGGATTCGAACGGCACGTATTCTTCGTAGCCCATGCCGCCGGGTTTCCAGCCGGTCACCCGGTCCACCGAGAACACGCCGCATTGCTGCGTATCGTACTCGGCTGGCAGCAGCAGGTACTGGTCCTGCTTGCCGTCCAGGCGGATCGGGATGGCATCGTGCGGGAACAGGTTGACCACCGGTGTGCAGTACAGGCGCACGTTGTCCAGCGTCGGGCGGATGCGCTGCACGCCGGCCTTGTGAATGTCGAAGCGCAGCTCCAGGCCGCGGGCCTGCTTGAGCAAATCCTCGGGGATGCGCTGGATGACCTCCAGACCCTGGAGGTCGACGAAGAGGAACTTGTCCGGGAAGGCGAAATATTCCTGCAGGTAGCGATAACCGCGGAAAGTGTTGAGCGGGTAGGGAATCAGCGCCTCATCCTCGGCGAATCCCACCGGTTCGACCTGCTTGGCGTTGAGCTGCAAGGGGGGCAGCGGTCGGCCATCCGGACCTGTCAGCGGATGACCCTGCTCGTTCAGCGGCACCAGCTCTATGCCGCCCAGATGCCGCAACAGGCTCAGGTAGAGCAGCTGGCTGATATAGGGCTCGCCTGCCAGGTGCAGGCGCAGATGGTTGAGACCGATCTCGCCGAGATGGCCATCGGCGCTCATCTGCAGGCGCAGGCTGAGCAGCGCCCCAGTGCCTTTGACCGAGTACTCCAGCGCCTGCAACGCCAGCGGCAGCACTTCGGTGGCGTAGGCGGTACGAAAGCAGCAGCTGACGCCCTGCACTGGATTGGATTCCACCGGCGTATTGCGCGGCACCGTCAGCGCTGGGCCGGGGCGTTTCAGCGGATCGAACTGCAGCATGCTGAAAGCCGGCAGCGGACGCATGTAATTCGGCCACAGCAGATGCATCAGCGAGTGGGTCAGCTCCGGCAGCTCGTCATCGAGCTTCTGCCGCAGCCGCCCGGTGAGAAAGGCGAAACCTTCGAGCAGCCGCTCGACATCCGGATCGCGCCCGGCCTGCCCGAGGAACGGTGCCAGCGCCGGGCTGCGCTCGGCGAAGCGCTTGCCCAGCTGGCGCAGGGCGGTGAGTTCGCTCTGGTAGTAATGGTTGAAAGACATGTCTAACGATTCATCCTTGTCGTTTCGTGTCCGACGCGCTTGCGCGGCGGGACTCTCCTAGAGTCGGCGGTAGCATCCCGTGGTGGTGTCCATGTCCACGAGCAGGCAGTTACCGCTTGGCACAAGTCTCATCCCGTCGAAAAAGGCCCTCGGCCCGCGTTCGCGCAACTCGATCTGCCCGTCCACCATTGCCCAGCGCCCTCGACCCTGGATGTCGAGGCTGCCGTAGTAAAGCACCGCCTCGAACGTGCCCTGTTCATGGAGCAGCAGCTGTGAGCCCATTTCCATCACGCCGACCAGTTCGTAGCGCCCGGCCAGTTCGCGTGGTGGCGGCGTGGAAGTGTTGGTGCAGGCGGCCAATGTCAGCGCGAAGGCGGTGAGTGCCAGGCGGGCGCAGCGTGAGGAGGGTTTACCACGAGCCATAGGGCACCCCGTGTTGCTCGACATAGGCCTTGGCTTTGTCCGAGAGGGGATAGGCGTAGCGTCCCTCGTTCTGTCCAAGGCTCGGCCCTAGCTTGCTAACTGCAGCCTTGAAGCGGCCAATCTCGATGGATTGCAGGCAGGGTCCGCCTACCCAGGCTTTGGCGATGCCACCTGGGGCCAAGCCGATGGTTATGTCTTTGCGAAATTGTCCATCCAACCACTTGCCCTGAAAGTGGCAATAGCCACGCTGAGGCTTGAGCATCTCCTTGCGCACCCATTCGGGAATATTGATGCGTACGTTGTAGGTCTGCGGCTCAACGAACGACTGCCAGCGCACAAATACGATTTCCGGCAGGTCGATGCCTGGCAGGTCCTTGCCTGCACCCCCCGCTGGATGCTTGGGCCAGCCGACGACCTTGCCTGTATAGGAAGGGACCCCGCCACTGACGCGCTCGTAGGCCAGCCCCCGGCGGTCGATCACATCCACGCTTTCCACCCAGACTTCCATGTGCTCAGGTGCGAATACACCGATATACCAGGCGTTATAGGGCAGTTTCGGTTGAGCCTGGCTGCTGGTGCAGCCGCTGAGCAAAAGGATTGCGCAAGCGAGAACAAGAGTTTTCATTCCGGATAGCCCTGCTGTGGCTTGTTGTTGTAGACCAAGCGCACATTGGGCGCTGGCTTGCTGATAAGCAGGCCGCTGGTGGGCTTCCAGTGCGCGGATAGGTGGATATACCTCGATCGGAGCAAATGCTCTTCGTCTTCGTTTAGGTCATACCGGCTGCCGTTGGCATAGGCCATCATTTTTTTGGCAATGTCTTGGAGCTCAAACGGAATCGCCAAACTCGGCGTGTCGGGAACGGCTTTGACCGGAACCCCATGTTCGGCCGCCAGTTCCCGCATCACACGCAAATACACCAGCGAAAGCTCGCCGCGGATCGGACGATCAATGGTTACCAGGCCTAACACCCAATCCTCCGGCGGATGGTTGGCGCCGCGGGGGTGGAGTTTGCGGATGCGGCGAACGTCTTTTTTAAGCTGATCCTCCGGCAGCCCAAAAGCCTTCCACTTTTCGTATTGGCGCTCGGTTTCGCGCCAGGCGTGAGTACGTTCAGTTGGTGTGTCCGCGGGCACCGTGGAGCTGACCGGACGACTGAGGATCAGCTTTTCCTGCACAACCGGAAGATAGCCGCCACCGATATCTGAGTGCGCGCCGGGGAGGGTTATCTCTTGATGATGTGGGGCCACGCTATTGAGCGCGAAGTTCCAGCGCATCTCGTCACGAGCCTTCAGCTGAAGCACTTTGCGCGCGCAATTTGGTGGGAGGTACAGGTTGACACCTGGATTGTGGTGGTCCGCAGGGCTGAAGTCCCAGCTCAACGGGTCGGCCACGGCCGCCACCGTATCGAACAGACCGATGAAGTTAATCTGAACGTTGGTGGCCCAGTCGAATTTCGCGTTAAACCCCGGCGCCTGCGCATTGAATAAACTCGCCAGGATACCGCTTTCCGATTTGAGTATTTCGTTGGCGAAGTGACGGGCCGCAGCAGCCCCGCGACTGAATCCAAAGATGTCGAGTTCCAACCCTTCGATTTCCAGATTGGGGTTATTACCCAGCAGGCGACCCAGCGACTCTTGGATCTTCTGCGGACTTTGCATCACCCGGGCCACTACGCCGGTATCGCCCATACCAGTCCCTTGCCCGTACACCGAGTCTTCTTCCCCGCTGCTGGTGCCGATGCCTTCGAGATACGCCTTGATGCTGGCGCTACGCTCGTCCTTAGCCAGGCTCCGGGTCGCATCGTCCTTGTACAGGTCGAACAGCCGCGCTACGTTGCTCGGCGCGTTGCCGTAGCTGTTGTCCGGTGTCTGGGTAAAGAAGCCGTTGCCTTCGCTACCGCCGAAACCATGCGCCCTACAATACTCGACGACCTCCCCGAGGGTGCGCTCGTCCAGCAGGGTCAGGTCGTCCTGACGACACTTTTCGGTCACGGCAGCATTAGCCAGGTTGTTGCCGGTGCCATCGAAGAACACGCCGATTCGCAGGGTGATGCCCTGGCGCGCCTGTTGCTGCGGCTGATCGACCAGCTCCTCTTCTTCGTCTTCTTCTTCCAGGCCCAAAGGCGCTAGGTCCCCCGGCTCTTCCTGCCAGGCGCGGGCCACCGGTGCAGATGAGCGAAAGGCCTCGGCGGCAGCGGCCGCTGCAGTAACTGTCTTGGCAACTCCAAGGACGGCAGGCGCGAGGAAGGGCGCCGCGCTATGGCTGCTGCCGATGACCACCGTACCCGAACCGGCGGTGACGACATTGCCGTGGTTACCCACACTGCCCACCACCGCCGCCGGCTTGCCGTCGATCAGCACATTGGGAATCACGGCGCTGGCCATTGCGCCGCCGCAGGCGGAGGCGTCGCCCATGCGTGCGGCCGGCAGGCCGTCGAACAGCACGTCGGGTGAGCCGACGGCGATGGGGTTGGTGCCGTGGCCCGTCTTCGGGCAGGCGGTAGGATCGCCGAGGCGGGCTGCGGGTTTGCCGGACATCCGTTGTCTCCTTACTGGACCTTGACCTGTCCGCTGCCATCCAGGCTGGCGGAAAAGCTGACCTGGCGCTTGAGGCCATCCACTTCCAGCAGGCCTTCGATGGTGAAGGCGAGGGTCAGTGGATCGTGGGTGCGCGGCAGCGACAGCACGCGCACCTGGGTCAACCTGGGTTCGTACGCTTCGATGAAACGTTCGATGGCGATACGCGCCTGCTGCAGCGAGTCGTGCAGCGACAGGCGCATATCGTTGAGATCGGGCAACCCGTAGTCGGGCAGCGTCTGCACGCTGCCCGCTCGGGTGCTGAGCATCTTGGCCAGATGGGCAGCCACCGAGGCCATCGCCGCGACTTCGCGGCTCCAGCCAGAGCGCCGTGCGGCGTCACCGCCGAGGCGTTCGAAGAGGCTGCCGTATCCGTTCAAGTGCTTATTCCTTGTCCAGCTTGCCGACCAGCGACAGGGTGAAATCCGCGCCCATGTATTTGAAGTGCGGACGCACGCTGAGGCTGACGCGGTACCAGCCCGGTTCGCCCTCGACGTCGCTGACGTTGACCTGGGCGGCGCGCAGCGGACGACGGCTGCGTACTTCGGAGCTCGGATTCTCCTGGTCGGCGACGAACTGGCGGATCCACTTGTTGAGTTCCAGTTCGAGGTCGGTGCGCTCCTTCCATGCACCGATCTGCTCGCGCTGCAGCACCTTCAGGTAGTGCGCCAGGCGGTTGACGATGAACAGGTAGGGCAGCTGGGTGCCGAGCTTGTAGTTCAGCTCGGCGGTCTTGCCTTCCTCGCTATTACCGAAGAACTTGGGCTTCTGCGCCGAGTTGGCGGAGAAGAACGCGGCGTTGTCGCTGCCCTTGCGCATGGTCAGGGCGATAAAGCCTTCCTCGGCCAGCTCGTACTCGCGACGGTCGGAAACCAGCACTTCGGTCGGGATCTTGGTTTCGATCTCGCCCATGCTTTCGAAATGGTGCAGCGGCAGGTCTTCCACTGCTCCGCCGCTCTGCGGGCCGATGATGTTCGGGCACCAGCGGAACTTGGCGAAGCTGTCGGTCAGGCGGCTGGCGAAGGCGTAGGCGGTGTTGCCCCACAGGTAGTGTTCGTGGCTGCCGGCGACGTTTTCCTTGTAGACGAAGCTCTTCACCGGGTTGTCTTCCGGATCGTAGGGGTTGCGTAGCAGGAATCGCGGTACGGTCAGTCCGACGTAGCGGGCATCTTCCTGTTCGCGGAAGCTCTGCCACTTGGTGAACTGCGGGCCCTCGAAGTGATCCTTCAGGTCCTTCAGGTCCGGCAGGCCGGTGAAGCTTTCCAGACCGAAGAACTTCGGGCCGGCAGCGGCAATGAATGGCGCGTGGGACATGCTCGCGACGCTGGCAACGTACTGCATGGTCTTCACGTCGGGCGCGCTGGGGTCGAAGAAGTAGTTGGCGATCAGCGCACCGACCGGCTGGCCGCCGAACTGGCCGTATTCGGCGGTGTAGATGTGCTTGTACAGGCCGGACTGGACGATCTCAGGGCTGTCCTCGAAGTCGTCGAGCAGGTCCTGCTTGGAGGCGTTGAGCAGCTCGAGCTTGATGTTCTCGCGGAAGTTGGTGCGATCGACCAGCAGCTTCAGGCCGCGCCAGGAGGATTCCAGGGCCTGGAACTGCGGGTGGTGAAGGATTTCGTCCATCTGCTGGCTGAGCTTGGCGTCGATCTCCGCGATCATGCGGTCGACCATGGCCTTCTTCACCGGCTCGTTTTCGTTCTGCGGCTTGAGCAGTTCTTCGATGAAGGCCGAGACGCCGCGCTTGGCGATGTCGTAGGCCTCGTCGTCCGGGGTCAGGCGGGTTTCGGCGATGATGCGGTCGAGGATGCCGCCTTCGGCGAGGTGGTTGCCGTGCTCGACGGCGGCTGCGCTAGTGGTCATGTAGATGTGCTTCCTTGTCGGTGATATCAGGCGTCCAGCTTCTCTTTGGCCGCCAGGCCCAGTTCGCCGAGTACGCGGTCACGCGAATCGTCGTCGGCGAGTACGCTTTCGATGGCCTTGCGGAAGGCAGGGGCGTTGCCCAGCGGGCCTTTCAGGGCGACCAGGGCGTCGCGCAGTTCCATCAGTTTCTTCAGCTCCGGGACCTGCTCGACCAGATTGGCCGGGTTGAAGTCCTTCATCGAATTGATGCGCAGCTGTACGGCCAGCTCGTCATCGGTCTGCTCGTCCTGCAGACGGTTCGGCACGCCGAAGGTCAGGTTCAGCTCCTGCTTGGCCAGGACCTCGTCGAAGCTGTTCTTGTCGATGGCGATGGGCTTGCGGTCTTCGATCTTGCGATCGTCGGCGCGCTGGGTGAAATCGCCCAGCACCATCAGCTTGAGGGGCAGCTCGACCTCTTCCTGAGCATTGCCGGTGGCCGGCTTGAACGTGACGTTGATGCGTTCCTTGGGTGCAACCGAGCCTTCTTTGGCCATGGTGTTCTCCTTTGCGGTTAATCCAGCACCACTTCGAGATCGAGGTGGCACAGCCTGCGGTAAATCTCATCCTTGCTTTCACGCACGGCGTGGTTCTGCGGCAGCAGCTCGCAACAGCTGTGCAGCAGGCGCAGTACCTCGAGGGCGAGATCGGGTTCCCAGCTGCCCAGGCCACTGGCTTCGAGCTGCTGGTCGAGTGCTTCGAGCTGGGTTTTGGCCAGCTCGTATTTCTTGGCCTGGTAGCACAGGCGGGCGAGGCTCAGCTGCCAGAAGAAGCGCTCGCGGCCACCTCGGGCGCGAGCCAGGCCCTGTTTGAGCTGCTGCACGGCGGGCTTGAGGCCGTCCTTGCGCAGCAGCGGCACAGCTTCCTGCAGCGCGAGCTCCCAGCTCGGTTGCAGGGTGCCGGCTACGGGCGGCTCCTCCTGTCTGGCGGCCGTTGTCGGCTGCACATGGGGCATGACCTGGCCACTGATCCAGGCACGGGTTTCGGCATCGGCAAACGGGGTGCCGTCGTGAAAGCACAGTTCTTCCAGACGCGGTACGCGTTGCAGGAACAGCGCGAGCTGGATCTCCACTTCGCGCATGGCCTGCGCGGCGTCCAGCTCCTGCAGGCACTCCCAGGCCAGGCGCTGGCCGTCCAGCCAGAACGGCGCGCGCGCGGTGCTGTTTTCCAGGTCCACCAGCAGGTCGGCGTACTGCCCTTGAGCGAAGCGTTCGCGGTAGCTGGCGAGCTTGTCGGCGGGCACGCCACGTAGCGCGGTAATCTGCTCGCTGTTGTGCTCCGGCAGGCTGTCGATGCTCAGCCAGAGCAGGGTACGCGCCAGGCGCAGGGGGCGCAGATCGCTGGTGCGCTGCTTGAGCCACCAGGCGGTCAGTGGGCGCGCCTGCTCCTGCAGGTTGCGCAGGGCCTTGAGCGCTTCCTTGTCGTTCTCTATCGGCGAGCCGGGAGCGAAGACCTGGCTGGCGACCTGCTTGACCTGGGCAATGGCCGCTCCCACCGTACCTGGCTGCGCCTGTCCCTGGCTGGCGCGTTTGACCATGCCGTCGAGCTGGCGGCACAGCGGCAGCAGCAGCGGTGCGTCTTCGCCCAGATGGCCGGACAGGCACTGCTCCAGCGCATGCAATTGCTCGGCGAGGCTGCGAAACAGAGGCAGCTGTTCGCCAACCGGCACGTCTTCGGAAAAGGTCTGCTCCAGGCGCGGCAGCAACCAGTTGATCGCAGCGGCGCGGGTGCGTGGCTTGCGTGGGTGCAGCTCGTCCCAGTGATTGCTGCACAGGTATTGCAGCAGGCTCAGGCCAGCCTGCAGCCCAGCGAAGGATTCGCGTTGGAACAGGCTCCATGTGAGCCAGGCTGCAGCACGCAGGTCCTTGGACAGCGAAGCGAGCAGCACTTCGCTGCCTTCGCGGACCTTCTGCCAGTCGATGCCGGTGGTCTGATGCAGTGCCCCGGCCTTGGCAAGTTCAGCCTCGATCAATTCGAATTCGCTGCTGTAGCGAATATCGTCGCCAGCGAAATTGCTGTCATTGACCGGCTTTCTGGCAAGTTCCAGATAATGCTTGCTGAGTGCGCTGGAGTGCATTGGGTCTTCCGTGACGCTCAAGTTCGATCCGTGAACTTTGAAACATGCCGCCTATATCAAAACGGAATGTTTCCGAGAAAAGGGGTGCGCAACTTCTTGCACACCGTCCCTGCGCAACAAATTGCACAGGGCCTTATGGGGTGGGCATCCTAGACGGGGGGTATGTGTCGTTCAAGGCGAGAAGTGTGATCTCCGTTGCAGCTGGGAATATTAACCAGCTGGCGACGGAACTAATTCAAAATGGGCGATTAAGTTGCCTTTGTATAGCATCTTACTTCGTAGGAAATATGCCGGTTGCTTGTAAGAGAATACTTACGTGCAACTTTCTACCCGGTCACAGAATTGGGAGTGATTAATGTTATAGGCCGCTGGAAGTTGCCGATATGGACACAGCCAGGATGTGGCGCTGACCCGGCTGGAGCACCACCGCGTCGTCCAGCACGTTGGCCGTCTCGATGCACAGCATCCGCTGCCAGGCATCGTCGGCGAAGCTCGTCAGGCGCCGCGCCTTGTCGATCCACGGATTCCACAACACGGCGGACATCGACCCGCTGGTGGTCAGTCGGATGCGCCGCTGCCACGCCGGATCGACGAGATTCAGGGTGGCCGGCAGCTGCTGGTAGACACGATCGGTTTCGCCGCTGAAATGCAGGTCGTCCTGTTGCTGGCATTCTTTCCAGTCCAGCAGGGTGTCGATGTACGGGCAGCCGGCGAGGCCCTCCACACGCACCTGATGGATGTCGCTGACGGCGAAGTAGCTGTGCAGCGCCTGGCTGATGGCAACGCTCTCGTCACCGTCGTTGCGGCTGCTGAGGCTGAGCTGGAGATCATCGGCGAGGCGAATCCGCAGCGTCAGTTCGACCCGATGCGGCCAGCCCGGCAACGCGCCGAGCGCCTGCGGACAGTCGAACTCGAGAATGGCCGCATCGCCATCGCTGCGTTGTTCGCGCAACTGCCAGGGCAGCGCGCGTACCAAACCATGGAAAGGTGCGGGTTGTTCGCCGTGGTAGCTCGTCTGCACGGTCTGCGGATTGCGCGCCAGGTCGCCGAACCACGGCCAGCAGATCGGCACGCCGCCGCGTACCGACTGACCCTGCTGGAAGGCGGCCTCTTCGCTGAGCCAGATGATCGGTGGTGCGTCGCCCTGGCGATAGCTGAGGATCTGCGCGCCCTGTTCGGCGATCAGCAGTTCGTCCTCGCCGCGGCGGACTCGCCAGACGGCGAGCTGGTCCATTTCGATGCGTTGGATATCGACAGGCATGGGCAATCTCGTGATGGGCTCGGGTTTGCGTCTGACAACGGTCGCAAGGCGGGATTTCATCCGCCTCCGGGGCATGGGGTGGATGTTGCTTATTACATCCAGCGTGGCTCCGTTCGATAGGGGCCACTCGGTGGATCGCCAGGGTGGATCGCCGACGCGCGATCCACCCTACAGGTCGCGCGGTTCAGCGACCCTGGCAGGCGTCGACCCGTAGCCAGCGTTCCAGCAGCTTGAAGCCCTGCATCAGGATGAAGGCGATCAGCAGGTAGATCAGGCCGGCGGTGAGGAACATTTCCTCGTGCAGGTAGGTGCGGGCGGCGATCTTGCGCGCCATGCCGGTCAGTTCCAGCAGCGTGATGGTGCTGGCCAGGGCGCTGGCCTTGAGCATCAGGATCACTTCGTTGCTGTAGGCCGGCAGGCCGATGCGCGTCGCGCGCGGCAGGATGATGTGCAGCAGAGCCTGGGCGCGTGACATGCCCAGCGCCCGTGCGGCTTCGACTTCACCCGGCGGCACGTTCTGGATCGCTCCGCGGATGATCTCGGCGATATAGGCGGCGGTGTGCAGGGTCATGGTGATGATCGCGCACCAGTACGGGTCACGCAGGTACGGCCAGAGCGCGCTTTGGCGCACCACCTCGAACTGCGCCATGCCGTAGTAGACCAGGAACAGTTGCACCAGCAGCGGGGTGCCGCGGAAGAAGAAGATGTAGCCATAGGGCAGCGCGCGTATGGCCAGCAGGCGAGAGGAGCGGGCAATGCCCAGCGGCACGGCGAGGATCAGCCCGGCGACGACCGAAACGCCGACCAGTTGCAGCGTCAGCCAGGCGCCTTCGATGAAGCTCGGCAGCCACTTGATGAAGATTTCCCAGGTCATGCTGCGCTCCGCACGAAGCCGCGGCCGGCACGTTTTTCAAGAAAATGCATGCCGATCATGGCGACGATGGTCAGGCACAGGTAGATGAAGGCGGCGACCAGGAAGAAGGTGAAAGGCTCCTTGCTGGCGGTCACGGCGATCTGCGAGCGGCGCATGATCTCTTCCAGGCCGATGACGGATACCAGTGCCGTGTCCTTCATCAGGATCATGAACAGATTGCCCAGACCCGGCAGCGCCAGGCGCCACATCTGCGGCAGGATCAGCCGCGTGAAGATCCGCCGTTTGCCCAGCCCCAGAGCCAGGCCAGCCTCACGGTGTCCCTTGGGAATGGCCAGCAGCGCCCCGCGGAAGACTTCGGTGGCGTAGGCGCCGAAGCACAGACCAAGGGCGATGGTGCCGGCGGCGAACGGGCTGAGGGCCAGGTTCTCGATGCCGAACAGCTCGCCGATACCGCGAATCATGCTGATGGTGCCGAAATAGATCAGCAACACCCAGAGCAGTTCGGGTACGCCGCGCACGATGGTCGAGTAGGTGCCGCCGAGCCAGCGCAGCGCGCTGTAGGGCGAGGTCTTGGCGAGAGCGCCGAGCAGACCGAGCACCAGCCCCAGCGCCAGGGAGGCGAGGGCCAGTTGAATGGTCATCCAGGTGCCGGCGATAAGCGCCGGACCGAATCCGTGAAGGTCAGGAATCATAGAAGCTCAAACACCGAAGCCCGGTCGGCCAGTTTCAGGCGACCGGGCTTCGGCTCGGTTGGATCAGTAAATGCTGAACGGGAAGTACTTGTCGTTGATCTGCTTGTAGGTGCCGTCAGCGATGATCTCGGCCAGCGCCTTGTTCAGCTTCTCACGCAGCTCGTCGTTGCCCTTGCGCACGGCGATGGCGATCTTGTCGTCATCGAATACCGGCTCGCCCTTGAACTCGAAGCCCTTGCCAGCATCGCTCTTGAGCCATTCCCACTGCACGAAGGTGTCGGCCAGGATGCCGTCGACGCGGCCGGAGGCCAGGTCCAGATAGGCGTTTTCCTGAGTGTCGTAGAGCTTGATGTCGACCACGCCGTCCAGGTTGTCTTCCAGCCAGGTACCGGCGATGGTCGCGCGCTGGGCGCCGATGACCTTGCCGTCCAGGTAGTCCTTGTCGGTCTTGAAGTCGGTGGACTTGGGCGCCACGAACTGCAGCTTGTTGGTGTAGTAGTGGTCGGTGAAATCGACGGCGTTCTTGCGCTCTTCGGTCACCGACATCGAGGCGGCAAGGAAGTCGAACTTGCCGGCATTCAGCGCCGGGATGATGCCGTCCCAGTCCGAGGTGACCACTTCGCACTCGGTCTGCATCTTGGCGCAGAGGGCGTGGGCAATGTCGAGGTCGAAACCGACCACCTTGCCGCTGGCATCGATCAGGTTGAAGGGCGGGTAGGCGCCTTCGGTACCAATCCGTAGTTTTTCCGCGGCGAATGCCTGGGTGCCGATGATCAACGATGCAGCAGCGGTCAGCAGGATCTTCTTATAGCTCTTCATGCGGTGTTGCTCCATTAGCGATGGCTGGACATGAATTGTTTACAGCGCGCCGATTGAGGATTGTCAAATACCTGCTCGGGCGTTCCTTGCTCCTCGACCAGGCCCTGGTGGAGGAATACCACTTCGCTGGATACCTGCTTGGCGAAATTCATCTCATGGGTGACGAGCAGCATGGTGCGGCCTTCTTCGGCGAGCGACCGGATCACTGCAAGCACTTCTTGTACCATTTCCGGATCGAGCGCCGAGGTGGGCTCGTCGAAGAGGATCACTTTTGGCTGCATCGCCAGCGTCCGCGCAATGGCCGCGCGCTGCTGTTGACCGCCGGACAGCTGGTTGGGATAGACGTGGCGCTTGTCGGCGATAC
>Ga0209212_1004306_pt1 | contig 17715 bp, 15 predicted proteins | sample RifGroC2_FD_183996 | JGI IMG/M metagenome (GOLD analysis project Ga0209212, IMG submission 183996) | Groundwater microbial communities from Rifle, Colorado, USA - Groundwater C2 (SPAdes) (version 2) | ecosystem: Environmental > Aquatic > Deep subsurface > Groundwater | place: Rifle, Colorado...
AAGGCGCGACACCAGCCACTTCAAAGCACTGCCCGATCAACGACAACCCGGCGTAGGAGGTCAGTTGGCGGCGGGATTCCTTCATTTCAAATTGCGGCATGATCGAATTGGGTGATGAATAATAATGGCAAATTATAACATCAATTCAATAGGTTGTGGATAATTTATGGTGTTTGCACACGGATTCAGGCATCAGGTAGCGGTGCCCGAACAGCGCGGCATTATTGCGCAGCACTTGCTCTTTCAATATCCAGAACTGCGTAAAACCGAACGACAGCGCGACATCGTTGCCGAGGTCGCCGAGATCGCCGAGGTGATTGGCGATGCGTTCGCGTTCCAGGAACAGCGCGCGCAGCCACAGCGCCCGATCCGGCGGCGTCACGCCGGCGATGCTCTCGGCGGCCATCGCGTAGGCCCAGGCGTAGGCGACGGTGCTGTCGCCACTGACCCGTCCGGCCAGCTTCGCGCCCTGTTGCAACGTCAGGCTCTCGAAGCGCTTCTCGATGCCCTTGTGCGTGTAGCCGAAACGCTCTTCCAGGCGCAGCACTTTTTCGCCGGCCACGGAAAAGCGGAAGTGTCCCGGTTCGATGATGCCGGCATGAATCGGCCCCACCGGAATTTCATGCACGCCCTGACCTTCGACCTGCACGAACGGGTAGGCATCCGGCTCGTCCGTGCGGCTTTGTGCGGCATCGAAATCCTTGCGCAACGGAAAACCATGCCATGCGCCGTGGCGCACCCATTTGCGGCGGTCGCAGCCTTCGTGCGCATAAATGCCCAACAAATCATACGCCGCGCGCTGCATCCGGCCGGCTGCCGGAAAAACCCGGCTGATGTCGGGATAGGCGGGTTGCGCGGCATCCAGCGCCATGCTCAAACAAATCAAACCGGCCTCATTGACCAGCGCGACGTGTAACGCGAAACCGTTGCCCCGTTCGTGCATATCGCCGCGCGCATCGCTGCCCCATAACGCGACCAACCGCCCGCCGCCGTCCGCCACGTTCTGGCAGATCGGCAACAGATCGCCCGGCTCGATCCTGCCCAGCCACGCGGGAATTGCGCCGTCCAGCCGAGTCAGATGCAGATTGTGATGGGTGATGGGCATGATTTATCCCAGCAAAGCCGCCGCCTGGCGATACCAGTCGGCCAGATAGGGCGGCATATACAGACCGAGGATCAGCACCAGCAGCAAATGTACGAACACCGGAATCAGCGCGGGCGAATGCGGCAGGGGTTTTGCGGTGGTCTCGCCGAACACCATCGGTTGCACCTTGCCGAAAATCGCGGCGAAGGCGACGCCCAGCGCGATCAACAATATCGGCGTGGTCCACGGGTAGTCGTGCATTGCCGTGGTGATAATCAGGAATTCGCTGGCGAACACGCCGAACGGCGGCATGCCGAGGATGGCCAAGGTACCGAGCATCAGCCCCCAGCCGACCGTGGGGCTGATTTGCAGCATGCCGCGAATGCCTTCCATCTGCTGGGTACCGGATTTTTGTACCGCATGGCCGACCGCGAAAAAGATCGCCGATTTGGTCAGCGAATGCACGGTCATGTGCAGCAGCGCCGCGAAGGTCGCCACCTTCCCGCCCATGCCGAACGCAAACGTGATCAGCCCCATGTGCTCGATCGAGGAATAGGCGAACATGCGCTTGATGTCTTTCTGCCGCGACAGAAACAACGCGGCGACCACCACCGACAGCAGGCCGAAACCCATCATCAGGTTGCCCGCGAAGTGCGTGCCCCCTGCTAAATTTGCACCCAAGGCACCGTCCACCAGCACCTTGCATCGCATCACCGCGCACAGCGCGACGTTCAACAGCAGGCCGGAGAGCACCGCGGAAACCGGGGTGGGGCCTTCCGCATGGGCATCCGGCAGCCAGCTGTGCAGCGGCACCAGCCCGATTTTGGTGCCGTAACCGACCAGCAGGAAGATGAACGCCAGCTTGAGCACGGTCGGCTCCAGCTCGCCCTTGACCTCGTTGAGGTGCGTCCACAGCAGCGCGGTGCCGCCATGTCCGAGCACGCGCTCGGCGGCGAAATACAGCAGGATGGTGCCGAACAGCGCGAGCGCGATGCCCACGCCGCACAGGATGAAATACTTCCACGCCGCCTCGATGCTGGCGGGGGTGCGGTACAGGCTGACCAGCAGCACCGTGGTCAGCGTCGCCGCCTCCATCGCCACCCAGAGGATGCCCATGTTGTTGGTGGTCAGCGCCACCAGCATGGTGAAGGTGAACAGTTGGTACATACTGTAATACAGGTGCAGCATCCCGGTAGAGAGCTTGCCGTGATGTTGCTCGATGCGCATGTAAGGGCGCGAGAACAGCGAGGTAGTGAAGGCCACGAAGGCGGTCAGCGCGACCAGAAATACATTGAACTGGTCGATGAAAAATTGTTCGTTGAACGCGACCTGCGGCCCGGAATCGACCACGCGCACGGTCAGCACCACCGCTGCGGCAAAGGTGCAAAAACTCATCAGCGAATTCAGCTCCGCCGCCCAACTGCGCGAGCCGAAGGCGGCCAGCAACCCGCCCCCCAGCAGCGGGATGAGCAACAGCGCCAGGAGTTGCAGGTCAATCATCTTTCAGCTTTTCCATGTGGGTAATATCGAGGCTGTCGAAGGTCTCGCGAATCTGGAAGAAGAAAATGCCGAAGATAAAGGTGGCGACCAGCACGTCCAGCGCGATGCCCAGTTCGACGACCAGCGGCATGCCGTGCGTGGCGCTGGTCGCGGCGAAGAACAGGCCGTTTTCCATCGCCAGGAAACCGACCACCTGCGAGATCGCCTTGCGCCTGGTGAGCATCATCAGCAGCGACAACAATACGCTGGCCAGCGCGATGCCGATCAGGCCGCGCGTGACGCCTTCCGACAATTGCGAAATCGGCGCGGCCAGATTGAACGAGAAAATCACCAGCGCGATGCCGATCAGCATCGTGGTGGGGATATTGATCAGCGTTTCCACATCCCATCTCACGTTCAGCTTGCGGATCAACCGATGCAGCAACCAGGGCAACAGCAACACCTTGAGCAGCAGCGTCAACCCCGCCGAATAATACAGATGATGCTGCGCCGTCGAGTAGGCCACCACAAAGGTGCTGAGCGACAACAGCGCGCCTTGCCAGGCGAACAGGTTGATCAGCGACAGAATGCGGCGCTGCGCCAGCATCGCAAACACGATCAGCAGCAGTATCGCCGCGAGCAGATTGATAAACTGGACGGTGTAAGTCATCTGCATGTTACGCACCCAATAAAAAGTGGATCAACAACCCCAGCACCGCCAATAAAAACGCCGTGCCCAAAAACTCCGGCGCACGGAAGATGCGCATCTTGGCGAGCAGCGTTTCCAGCAGGGCCAGCCCGGCGCCGGCCAGGGTCAGTTTCACCAGCAGCGCGGCGACAGCCAGCGGCAGCGCGCTCCACTGACCTACTTCGGCGATGCCGTGCGGAAAGAACATGGCGATGCCGAGCGAAATGTAGGCCAGCAGTTTCAGGCTGCTCGCCCATTCGATCAGCGCCAGATGGCGCGCCGAATACTCCAGCACCATCGCCTCGTGGATCATGGTCAACTCCAGATGCGTGCCGGGATTATCCACCGGAATGCGCGCGTTCTCGGCCAGCAGCACGATCACGAAAGCCAGGCCGGCAAAGGCGAGGCTGGGATACAGCACAAACTGGTGATGCGCCAGCGCTTCCACGATGCGCGGCAATTGCGTCGACTGGCTGATCAGCGACGCGGTGAACAGCACCATCAGCAGCGCCGGCTCGGCGAGAAACGACACCAGCATCTCGCGCCGCGCGCCGAGCGTGCCGAACGCGGTGCCGATATCCATCGCGGCGAGCGCGATGAATACGCGCGCCAGCGCGAACACGCCGACCAGCGCGATCACGTCGGCGGCGGGCGAGAACGGCAAGTCCACCGCGATGATGGGGATGACGGCCGCCGCCAGCCACATGCAGCCGAACAAAATATAGGGCGTGATGCGGAACAGCGGCGAGGCGTTATAGGCGATGACCGCATCCTTGTGGAACAGCTTGCGCAGCGTGCGGAACGGCTGCAACAGGCCGGGGCCGGAGCGGTTTTGCAGCCAGGCGCGGCACTGGTTCACCCAGCCCATCAGCAGCGGCGCGAGCACCACCACCAGCAGCGACTGGCAGAGCTGGAACAGGATGCCGAGAGTCAGATTTATATCTTCCATCACACGAACACCGGCTTACGTAGCAAGTAGGGTGGGCACGTCTTTGTGCCCACGCGGGCGGCATCAATCATATTTCAGTACCACACTATCCATCGCACCAGCCCAGTCATGTGCATATACTCCATCGCGCACATAGCGGTGAAATGTCGAATGAGGCCAATCAACCGCACGTTGTACATGCCCGTGTTTAACCGGGTTGAAATGAATGTAATCGACATGGCGGGCGAAATCATTTTCATCGCGGATTTGATGCTCCCAGAATCGCCGTTGCCAGATGGTCGATTCGCGATGTTTGAGTTTTGATGCGGACACCCAATCGGCACGGCGATAATTTTCTCTACAGGCCAAAGAAACCGCTCGCTTGATTTTCATCCAACGAGTGGAGAAATCGGCATCACCGTCAGGCAATGTCCACACGCAATGTAAATGGTCAGGCAACAGTACCCATGCATCAATAACGAAAGGTCGCGCCACACGCACCGTTTCAAGCGCGGCGCGCAATGCGTACGATGCTGCGCATCTCCCCCACCCTAACCCTCCCCCGCAAGCGGGAGAGGGGACAAACGAAGAAAGGCATAAAACCATTCTACGAATCGCTTCGTCACACAGAATCGGCTGCCGCCGGTAAGCGACCACGGTAAAGAAATAGCTTGAACCCGCAGCCGTTGCGCGGCGATAACGTGACATGGTTGGTTACTCTAAAATGTTGCATCCGCGTGGGCACAAAAACGTGCCCACCCTACGGGACTACTTTTTTGCGCCATATTTAGTTTTCCTTCTTCACCCTTTTGCGCGCCACCCCCTCGGGGAGTTGCTTGTAATTTTCTTTGCTGGCAATGCGCTTCCCGGATTTTTTCTCCAGATCGCGCCGCGCACGCCCCGCTACCGATCCACCTGCCACGGCGGCATCGCGGTTTTCAACATAGCCCTGCGCGTCTTTATTGCGCGCAATTTCGGTGGTGGAGGCTTCGCCCAGCATGGTGAAGATCAGCATGTAGGGCGGAAAAGCGTAGCGCCTTCCGCCGTATGAATCCGCATTCGGCGGATAACGCTACGCTCATCCGCCCTACGATCAACCTCTAAGAATGCTTTCCATTCGTTGGTCAATTCGTCGCGGATGGCGATGCCGCGCACGCGCTTCTCGATCCATTCGTCGCTGTAACCCTTGGCCTTATAAAGTTCGCGCATCCGGGCAGCAGCCAACTCCGGGTTTTCGATTTCTTCCAGCCGCTCGTAACCCACCTTGGCCAGCCAGCGTTTGAAGGGTTCGGCCTTGGGCGAGGGGACGGACTGGATGATGCGGAGCAATCCTTCCGCATTGGCACATTGTGTCTTTCTACGCTTGCCGTCTGGAGCCAGCAATTCAAGGGGGGGACACATTGTCCCCCAGTTGGCGTTCAACTCCGGCTCGCGCTTGCGCATCTTCTTGATGTAATCCCTGACATTGGTCGTGTCGGTCAAAGTTTCGACTACATCAGCCACCGAGAAATACCACTTGCTGTCTGATTCATTCCAGACGGAACGAATTTGCTTCGTCTCGAATAACTTGATGTTGCTCATAGCATCACCCCCGGAAATTTTGAACATTGGTTGCTAGTAAACATGATGCCATCCATCTCACACTGGCTGCCTGAGCCGAGGTCAACCATTTTGTTGACGTCAACAAAATGATCCGAAACCGGATGCCCCGATACTTCGCACGATGTTTTTGCCTTGCTGATTACGGTCGTAAAGTTCCGCCATTCATCGTAGCCCAGCAGGTGCTGGAGGTCGCGGGCCAGCCAGAATTCGATACCGTTTTCCGCTTGCTGTGCGTGAGCTTCAAAGGTGCCGGTGAGTGTATGAATGAGATCAGTTTTCATGAGCAATCCTTTTTCTATCGGTGGCAGTCAAGGGTGGGCAAGTCTTTGTGTCCACGCAGACAGTATCAATCATATATCTCAGCACCACACTATATCCATCGCACCAAAATCCGCGTGGGCACAAAAACGTGCCCACCCTACACAGGATGCCGAGAGCCAGGTTGATGTTGTCCATCACACGAACGCCAGCAACACGATCAGCGTGACGAAGGTATAGCTCAGGTACAGATGGATGCGCCCGTGCTGCAACAGCGCGACCCAGGACGACAGCTTTTCGGTGATGTGCTTGATCGGCAGATAGAGGGCGAGCCAGATGCGGTCGTCGCTGCGACCGTGATAGCGCGGATGCGCATCGAACGCGGTCGGCAACTCGTTTTCAATCTTGAAGAACGGCTCGAAGATGCGCCGGATCGGCTGGCCGAAGCCCTCGGCGGTGTCCTGCATGCGCGCGGTCTGCGCCGGGAAGCCGCAGTCCCAGGCCGGGCCGCGGCGCAGCCGGCCGTGATAGAAACGATGCACCGTCAAGGCGGTCACCAGCATCACGCCCAGCACCGCCAGCAGGAAAAATACCGGGCTGTAGCTGGCGCGCTCGGTGTCAACCGGGGTCAGGAACAGCCAGCTACCGGCAGAATTGCCAAGGCCGTGCCCGACCAGCATTTGCGTGACCCGATCGAGCCGCTGTATTACAAAGACCGGCGCCAGTCCGAGCGCCACGCAACCGAGCGCCAGCCAGCCCAGCCCGGTGCGTTCCCAGCGGCCGGCGTCGTGCGCATGTTCCAATGCCTGCTCGCGCGGCTGACCGAGGAAAATGATTCCGTAGAATTTCACCATCACATAGGCCGCCAGCGCGGCGGCCAGCGCGATCACCGCCGCCGCTACCGGGATCAGCATGTTGATGTAACTGTTCGGCAAGCCCGGCGACAGCAGGAATGCCTGCAACAACAGCCATTCCGAGACAAAGCCGTTGAACGGCGGCAAGCCGGCGATGGACAGCACACCGACCAGCACCAGCGCCGCAACCCACGGCATGCGATGGATCAGTCCGCCCAGTTTTCCCATGTTGCGTTCGCCGGTCGCATGCAGGATCGAACCCGTGCCGATGAACAGCAAGCTCTTGAAAAACGCGTGATTCAGACTGTGGTACAGCGTCGCGGTGAGCGACAAGGCAGCCAGCGCATCCTTGCCGTAGACGTGGAAGATGATGGTCAGGCCGATGCCGACCAGCAGCAGGCCGATGTTCTCGATGGAAGAATAGGCCAGCAGCCGTTTCATGTCGCCCTGCACGGCGGCGAACATCACGCCGAAAACTGCGGTGAGTAGCCCCAGCGCCAGCGCCAGCACCCCCCACCACCATTGCTGACCATCCTGCGAATTGGCCAGCAGGTCGAAGGTGACGCGCAGGATGCCGTAGATTGCCGTTTTCAGCATCACCCCGCTCATCAAGGCGGACACCGGGGAGGGCGCAGCCGGGTGCGCCTCGGGCAGCCAGACATGCAGCGGCAACACCCCGGCTTTCGCGCCGAAGCCGAACAGCGCCAGCAGGAACGCCGCCGACGCCCAGAACGGAGTCAGATGCGCCGCGCGCATCGCATCAAAAGTATAAGCGCCGATGCCGTGCCCGCCCTGCATCACGCCGAAGCACATCAGAATGGCGATTGCGCCGACATGCGCGATCAGCAGGTACAGATAGCCCGCCTTGCGAATGTCGGGAACACGGTGGTCGGTGGTGACCAGAAAATAGGAAGATAGCGCCATGGTTTCCCATGCCACCATGAACATATAGGCATCGTCCGCCAGCAACACCAACGCCATGCCGGCGAGGAACAGGTGGTATTCCAGGCACAGCAGGCCGAGCGTATTACCTTGCATGGCGCGGAAATAACCGGCGCTGAACAGCGACACGCCGAACGACGCGCCGCCCAGCAGGATCAGGAAAAAAGCGGAGAGTGGATCGAGGCGAAGATGCAGCGGCAGGTCGGGCAGGCCGAGCGGCAACACGGCGATGCCGGCAGCCTCGCCGAGCGCCCATAAACCGGTTGCGGCAAGCGCCAGCGAGACGAACGCGCCGGCGGGAAAGATGACACTGGTGATGAGATGCGGCCTGCCCTGTAACGCCAGACCAAGCAGACCCAGCACCAGCCAAAGCACGATGAGCGCGCCTGCCACATCCAACGGCAATACACCGACAATGTCCATCCTGGTTGTTATTCCTCCGCTTTGTGACACAGTAAGATTACTGATTGGCCAAACTGTGCATGCCGGTAATGCTACCCCTTTATGCCATACACAACCCAACATCGCGCTTGGGTTCAATGATCAGCAATTATTTTATATGATTTTAATTGCAATCCAATGTTAATCATATTAACATATCATTAACATTAAATGAAGGTATCCTTATGGAAAATCGTACCGCGAGGCTCACCCTGTTGATTGATCCCACCAAGAAACAGATATTCGAGGAAATATGCATCATGCGAGATATGACACCCTCTCAAGTCGTGCGCCAGATGATCCGGGACTATGTTCAGCAATATGGAACGCCGGAACAAATTGCCCGCATGCCCCTCAACGCAAAGGCGAATTTTTCAGGTAATTAGAACCAGAGACAACATGGGTATATGCCCGATACGACGTGTTCACTGTAGACTCCCACTTTCCTGTTTGTCTTGAGCCCAATCGCGAGCGATTGGGTGAGAAACGGGCAACGCTTGATAATCAAAACTCACCGGAACAGCAATAGCGCATCATCAAAAAGTCAACCAGCCCAAGGTATCCATAAACCCATGAATGAAATTCTGCAATTCCTGAAAAAGCATGGTGAGCGGCTCGACAAGGAGATCGCTGTAGCGACAGGTATCTCACTCGCGAAAGTGCGCCTCCATTTGTCGGAACTCGCCGACAAAGGAGAGGTGGTGATGTGCCATTCGATCAGATTCGAGAAGGGCAGGAAAATCGAGGGAATCGCTTGCCGGTTAGCCGGATATATTCCGCCGGCATCGCCGGGCAGAAAATCGAAGGCCCAGTTGAATCTATCGTAGTTTTCCGCCTTGCCGCATGCACGGACTCATGCAATTCAAAAACAAACCATTGAAAAAAACTACCCGGACAATCCGGCATCAGATTGAAAAGATGCTTGGATGGGCGACAGAATCTCAAACCAACGTTGGGGCGCGCAAACCTTATCTGAAAGAGTGTGAAGGGATTCTCGCGTTGCATTTTGATGCCTTGTCGATACAAAGCGAGATGTTTATTGATCTGCCGGATGATTTGGTTATCAGTTACACCCGGGTCATGATGAGTTTTTTGTTGTTTGATCCAGCGCCGAAATGCATTGCCATGATAGGGCTGGGCGGCGGATCACTGGCCAAATATTGCTACCGCTATTTGCCGCAGACGAAAATTACCGTTGCCGAAATCAACCCCGATGTGATCGCACTGCGTAATGAATTTGCCGTACCCGCCGACGATGCGCGCTTTAAGGTGTTGCTCGGCGACGGGGCGGAGTTTGTGGCCGATGCGGCCGGGCAGTTCGATGTGCTGATCGTGGATGGATTTGATGCGGACGGGTTGCCTGCCCAATTAAGCAGCCGGCAGTTTTACGATGATTGTTTTGCGTCATTGGCCGACAACGGCATCATGGTGGCCAACTTGTGGGGCGGCTACCCGCACTACGATGAATACCTGGCGCGGATTCACGATAGTTTTTCCGGCCGCGTGGTGGTGGTTGATGCGGAGGACAGCGTTAACAAAATTATCCTCGCCGTGAAAAGCATTGAATTCCCGCCCCCTTTATCCGCAATACGACACCATGCCAAATTACTTTGCTTGTCGCATCCGCTGAATTTTCAAGCAAAATCCAACCGGCTGATTCGAGCCTTGCCCACCCTGGTGTCGCGTCACGTATAAAACGACGGAGGCAATGTTTTACTATACCAAAACCGAAAACCGCCCCATCCCCTGGATGAGACAACTAGCCATTCGACTAAGCTGCAAAAGACCGCAGCCAAGTCGCTGGTTAACCCCAACCCTTCCCTTGAAGAGGAGGGAGCCAAGTTCCTCCCCCTTCAAGGGGGAGGTTAGGAGGGGGATGGGGGTGAATGGCGCCACGCGTACGGCAAATCATGCGTGACGCCACCCTGGCAATTTGATTCGCCTCCCCGGTTGCGCCTATTCATCGGGCAGCAAAAAAGCGCCTCCGCCGCAAACGGCGGGGGGAATTAGACCCGGAGAAATAAATGCTTCCTGCATGGGGTCGCTATTTCACACACTTTCCCCACCGGATTCAGGAGACTCGTTTTTCATCCAGGCCGCTGCCGGGTGCATTTGAAAGTGTTGGTAATTCTATCGGTAGCGTGCGCTGGGCGCTAACAACGACACGGATTAGCAATTGACCACCACTTTCGAATACACCCGCCGTTTCTGGAAACCGGCCAAGTGCCGCAGTAATTCGGTATAATGCTCCGCTTTATGATAGACACAACAGCAGACAAGGTCATGTTTTCATCCCTCAACCTCGACGCTCAGATTCTGAGAGCCATTGAGGAGGAAGGCTACACCGAGCCGACGCCCATTCAGGCGCAGGCCATTCCGCACATTCTGGCGGGCCGCGACCTGATGGCGATGGCGCAGACCGGAACCGGCAAGACGGCAGCGTTCACCCTGCCGCTGTTGCAGCGCCTGCTGCCGCATGCCAGCACCAGCGCCTCCCCGGCACGCCACCCGATACGCGCACTGATCCTGGCGCCGACGCGCGAACTGGCGATCCAGGTCGAGAAAAGCGTGGAAACTTATTCCCGGCATGTGCCGCTGCGTTCCACCGTGGTATTCGGCGGCATCGACATCAAAACGCAGAAGCCCGCGCTGGCGAAGGGCGTGGAAATCCTGGTGGCGACACCCGGTCGCCTGCTGGATCACGTCGAAAGCCGCAACCTGATGCTCAATCAGGTGCAAATCCTGATTCTGGACGAGGCGGATCGCATGCTGGATATGGGCTTCATGCCCGATCTCAAACGCATCCTCACGCTGCTGCCCAGACAGCGCCAGACCCTGCTGTTCTCGGCCACGTTCTCCGACGACATCAAAAAACTCGCGCAGGATTTTCTTGTCACCCCCATCACGGTCGAAGCGGAGCGCCGCAACACGGCGGCAGAAAACGTCAAGCAATCCGTCCTGATGGTTGACCATGACAACAAATTCGGCGTGCTGGCCGACTTGATCCGCTCGCGCGGGTTGGGCAGTCAGGTGCTGGTTTTTACCCGCACCAAGCTGACTGCGGCGCAGTTGGCGCGCAAGCTGGAGCGCGTAGGCATCCCCTCCGATGCCATCCACGGCGACAAGACACAGCAGGAGCGGATCAACGCGCTGGATGCGTTCAAGGCAAACAAGATTACCGCCTTGGTGGCGACCGACGTTGCCGCGCGCGGGCTGGATATCGACCAGTTGCCGCTGGTGGTCAATTACGAGTTACCGACCAACGCCGAGGACTACGTCCACCGCATCGGCCGCACCGGCCGCGCCGGTGCCAGCGGCGAAGCCGTCTCGCTGGTGGATGGTGCGGAAGAGCGGCGGCTGGTGGAAATCGAAAAGTTGCTCAAACGCGAATTTCCGCGCGAGCAGGCGGCAGTTTCAGTTGCCCCCCGCGCAACCCCCGGCCAGCGGCCTGCCCAGCCAGCCACGCCGTCCCATGCCCACGCCCGTACCCACGCCCATGCAAAAAAACCGGCGGCGGATGATTGGTTCATGAAACCTTACGAACCTTCCACGAACGCCACAAAAATTGAGGAACAATCTTCCTTCGGCCCGGACAAACCCAAAAAACAGCTCGCCGCCTTGCTGTGCAGGCCGCCAGAGAAACGCTGAATCCCAGAATGGATGCCGGGAGCGCGGACAGGATGTCCGCCTGCGGGTTGAACGCCCGCGTTCCAGTCAAACCGTGCCTTGAACTGAATTTTTCAGGTTAATCGGCAAAAATCTGCGTCATCTGCGGACAACCGCCTTTTCCAGGGTTGCCAGTTTTTTTGAAAAAAGTCGGGCTTCCGCTACTTATCTATCACCCAAACCACCTTCACGTTTGCAGCTTGCAGCAGTTCGCGCAAGCCGTGCAGCAAGTCGTCGTGCAGCGTTACCTGCCATGCCTCGCCGAGGCGCAGTTGGCAGCTTGCTTCATCGTTGCAGTAGTGAATCTGCACCGGGCATTTGCCGTCCCGGTACGGGGCGAATAATTGTTTGAGCTGCGCGACGCTGACCTTGCCGTTGCAGCGCAATGCCAGTTGTTGCGCGAAACTGGAGCGCGCCGAGGCGAAGTCGAACAACTCTTCACCGCTCACGCGTATGTTGCCTGAATACTCGTCCAGGCTGGCCTTGCCACGCACCACCAGCAATTCGTCTTCGCGTATCCACGGGCGGCTGGCCTCGTAGATTTCATTGAATACTGTCAGCTCGACCTGCGCGCTGCCGTCGTCCAGCGTGATCACCGCCATGCGCCCGCGCCGGGTCTGCTGAATGCGCAAACCGGCCACGATACCCGCCAGCACCACCGGCACGCCGCGCGGCTTGGCCTGCCCACCGCCGAAGCCTCCACCGCCATTCGATTTGCCGACGAATTGCGGGGTCAGGTCGGCCAGTTTCACCTTGATGAAGCGGGTTAATTCATCGGCGTATTCCTGATACGGATGCCCGCCCAGGTAAATCCCCAGGCTGGTTTTTTCGTGCGCGAGCTGTTCGCGCAAGCGCCAGCGCGGCACATCCGAGGTCTGCACGATCAGCACCGCATCGGATTCGTCGTTGCCGAACAGGCTGTTCTGGTTCGCCGCGCGCGCGTGCTGGTCGGCGCTCGCCAAGGCCGCATCCACGCTGGCCATCAGCGCGGCGCGATGATCGTTGATGCTGTCGAATGCGCCGGCGCGGATCAGCGCCTCGACGGTGCGACGGTTGACGATGCGCTTGTCCACGCGCCGACAGAAATCGAACAGGTCTTTAAACGGCCCGTTTTCGCGCGCCTTGACGATGCTGGCGATGGCCGCCTCGCCGGTGCCCTTGATCGCGCCCAGCCCGTAGGCGATGGTCTGCTCGTCCACCGGCGAGAACACGTAACCCGAACTGTTCACATCCGGCGGCAATACGCGGATAGCCTGCTGCAGGGTATCGGCGTAAAAGATGCTGACTTTTTCGGTGTTGTCCAGATCGCCGGACAGGGTCGCCGCCATGAAGGCGGCCGGGTGATGCACCTTGAGATAGGCGGTCTGATAGGCCACCAATGCGTAGGCGGCGGCATGGGATTTGTTGAAACCGTAGCCGGCGAACTTTTCCATCAAGTCGAACAGGTTGCCGGCCAGCTCCTTCGACGTGCCATTTTTGAGCGCGCCGCTGACAAAAATCTCGCGCTGCTGCGCCATCTCTTCGACATTTTTTTTGCCCATCGCGCGGCGCAGCAGGTCGGCGCCGCCGAGGCTGTAGCCGCCCACGATCTGCGCCATCTGCATCACCTGCTCCTGGTAGACCATGATGCCGTAGGTCTCGCGCAGCACCGACTCGACGGCGGGATGCGGGTATTCAAATTTCTCGCCGTGCTTGCGCCGCACAAAATCCGGGATCAGATCCATCGGGCCGGGACGATACAGCGCCACCAGCGCGATGATGTCCTCGAAGCGATCCGGCCTGGCCTGTTTCAGCATGTCTTTCATGCCGCGCGATTCGAGCTGGAACACGGCGGTGGTGTTGGCTTTCGTGAGCAGGTCGTAGGTCGCGGCATCGTCCAGCGGCATGGTTTCCAGCGAAAACGGCGCGACCCCTCCGGCCAATCTCGCCACATGGCGCATCGCCCAATCCAGAATGGTCAGCGTGCGCAAGCCGAGAAAGTCGAACTTCACCAGGCCGATGGCCTCGACATCGTCCTTGTCGAACTGGCTGACCACGCTGGTGCTGCTGTCGGCGCAATACAGCGGGCAGAAATCGGTGAGCTGTCCCGGCGCGATCAGCACGCCGCCGGCGTGCATGCCGACGTTGCGCGTCAGGTCTTCGAGCCGCTCGGCCAGTTCCAGCAGTTCCGGCACGCCCTCCTCGCGCTCGGCGATGGCGTTGATCTCCGGCTCCATCGCGCGCGCCTTCTGCAACGACACCGGCTTCACGCCATCCAGTGGAATCGCTTTGGACAGGGTGTCGCACAACCCGTAAGGAAAATCCATCACGCGCCCGACGTCGCGGATCACCGCCTTGGAGGTCATCGTGCCGAAGGTGGCGATCTGCGACACGCACTGCGCGCCGTATTTGTTTTTCACATAGTCGATGACGCGCTCGCGCCCGTCCTGGCAGAAATCCACGTCGAAGTCGGGCATCGACACGCGCTCTGGATTCAAAAAACGCTCGAACAGCAACTCGTAGCGCAACGGGTCGAGATCGGTGATGCCGAGGCTGTACGCCACCAGCGAACCCGCGCCGGAACCGCGCCCCGGGCCGACCGGCACGCCGTTGGGGAACGCTTCGGAGCGGTAGGCTTTTGCCCAGCGGATGAAATCCGCCACGATCAAAAAGTAGCCGGGGAAGCCCATCTTGATGATGGTCTCGGTCTCGAAGTCGAGCCGCTCCTGATACTCCGGCAGCTTCGCGGCGCGCGCTGCCTCGTCGGGATACAGCTGCGCCATGCGCTGCCGCAAACCGAGCGCCGCCTGTTCGCGCAGATAATCGTCCAGCCCCTGCCCGTCCGGCGTGGGGAAATCCGGCAGGCACGGCTTGCCCAGCACCAGCGACAGATTGCAGCGGCGCGCGATTTCCACGCTGTTCTGCAACGCTTCCGGCAGGTCGGCGAACAGTGTCGCCATCTCGGCTTGCGTCTTGAAATACTGCTGCGCGGTAAATTTTTTGGCGCGGCGTTTATCGTTCAGCACATAGCCTTCGGAGATGCACACGCGCGCCTCGTGCGCCTTGAAGTCGTCCGCCTTGAGGAATTGCACCGGATGGGTGGCGACCACCGGCAGGCCGAGCTGGGCGGCCAGTTGCGCCGCCGCCCGTATGTAATGCTCCTCATCGGCGAATCCGGTGCGCTGCACCTCGAGGTAATAGCGGTTGTTGAACAGCCCCGCCCATTCCTGCGCAAACTGTTCGGCCTGCTGTGCATTGCCGGCCAGCAACGCACCGCCGACATCGCCGAGATGCGCGCCGGACAGTGCGATCAATCCGCCCGTGCCCTCGTGGAACCATTCGCGGCGCAATTCGGCGCGGCCGCGATGCTGGTTCTCCAGATAGGCGCGCGACAGCAGGCGGCACAGCAGCAGATAGCCCTCGATTGACTGGCACAGCAGCAACAGACGATGCGGCCGGTCGCGGTCGGCCTCGTTGCTGATGAACACGTCGCAGCCGACGATGGGCTTGAGGCCTTTGCCGCGCGCGCTTTTATAAAATTTCACCAGGCCGAACACGTTGCTCAGGTCGGTCAATGCCAGCGCGGGCATGCCGTCGCCATGCGCGGCGGCGACCGCCTCATCCACGCGCACCATCCCATCCGAAATGGAATATTCGCTGTGCAGACGGAGATGGATGAAGGATGGTTGCGGCATGATGGAATGATAAAAACTTGAGGGGTGATTTTAGCACTCTATACCCTCCTGATTGACCATGAAATCGACACCATAAAGACGTCATTCCCGCGCAGGCGGGAATGACGATCCTACCGGTCTGCTAGAATCCAGCCGATGCATCCGCCCCTCACCCCGCAACGCGAAAAATATCTGCTGCTCACGCTCTCCGGCATCCAGTTCAGCCATGTGCTCGACTTCATGGTTATGATGCCGCTCGGGCCGATTTTGATGAGCGCGTTCGGCATCGGCACACACGAGTTCGGCCTGCTGGTCGCGTCTTACAGCTTCAGCGCCGCCTTGTCCGGCCTGTTCGCCGCGACGTTTGTCGATCGTTTCGAGCGCAAACGTTTGCTGCTGGCCATGTTCGCGCTGTTCGGTCTGGCGACACTGGCGTGCGGCCTGGCTCCCGGCTATGCCGCCCTGTTGATCGCGCGTTGCCTGGCCGGCGCGTTCGGTGGCGTGATGGGCGCGCTGGTGCAGACCATCGTCGGCGATGTGATCCCGTTTAACCGGCGCGCCCGCGCCAGCGGCGTGGTGTCGGCGGCATTTTCAATTTCCACCGTGGCAGGCGTGCCGCTGTCGCTGTGGCTCGCCCATTATTTCCAGTGGCGCGCGCCGTTCATCTTCATCGCCGTGCTGGTCGCGCTGTTCATCTTCATCGGCGCACGTACCCTGCCGGAACTGCGCCATCACATCAGTGCGGAGAAACAGCAACACCGGTTCGCCGCGATGTTTGCCGTGTTGCGCGACCCCAACCACCTGCGCGCCTTGCTGTTCTCCGCGCTGGTCATCTTTTCCGGCTTCACCGTGATTCCCTACATCACCATTTATGCGGTGGGCAACGTCGGCATCGCGCAACAGGACATTCCGTACATCTACCTGTTCGGCGGCATGGCGACGCTGATCACCGCGCGGCGCATCGGCCGCTGGGCCGACCTGCGCGGCAAGGTCAAAATCTACCGGCTGGTCGCGACTGCCGCATTGCTGCCGCTGCTGGTGGTGACGCAGATCGGCGCCGTGCCGCTATGGCTGTGGCTGATTTGTACCACGGTATTTTTCGTGCTGGTATCGGGGCGCATGATCCCGGCGATGGCGATCATTACTTCGTCCGTGCAACCGAAACTGCGCGGCACCTTCATGTCGCTCAACGCCACCACGCAATCTCTCGCAATGGGGCTGGCGACCACGCTGGCCGGCTTCATCATCACCCAGGATGCAGGCGGCAAGATCGCCGATTACGGCACGGTTGGCTATGTGGCGATGGCGGCAAACGCGCTGGCAATCTGGTTTGTCTCACGCATCAAGATGCACGACCCGCACGCGGTGTTGGGCAGATAGGTGAATTTCGACGGCGGCACGGGCAAATTCGAAGCCAAGCCCCAACGCCTTGGATTTATACCAGGCTTGAGCCTCCAGAAGTTCTTGCTCTGCCTCTGGACGGAGCAAGACCAACATCAGGGTTTACCCGGAAATAATTTGGATCGAACCTGCTCCCAGGGAATGGCTGTGGAAGGGTCGGCGCGGTGCGCGGAAACGGACAGCTTCAAGTACTCGGCGGTGGTGGCAGGCGTAGGTAGGGGGTCAAGTACAGGTCAAAAAGAATTATGGAGGACAGGGCTTCCATTCACTTCATGACATGCCGTCGCGCATTCTGCGTGCGGGTCAGATTTTGTACTCGACATGGCGCGCCCTCCCTGTTCGAATCGAATCTGATTCTACGGAAATGCGTTGCACAAGCAGCGCAACTGGAGCGGGTGAACGGGATCGAACCGTCGTATGCAGCTTGGGAAGCTGCCGTTCTACCATTGAACTACACCCGCCTGGTGTAGAATACGGCGCGTATTTTAACACGGCCTGCGGCAATTCAGAGAACCCCCCGAGAGAGAATCCTGAATCCGTGTGCAAACACCATAAATCATCCACAACCTATTGAATTGATGTTATAATTTGCCATTATTATTCATCACCCAATTCGATCATGCCGCAATTTGAAATGAAGGAATCCCGCCGCCAACTGACCTCCTACGCCGGGTTGTCGTTGATCGGGCAGTGCTTTGAAGTGGCTGGTGTCGCGCCTT
>Ga0209212_1004307_pt1 | contig 17710 bp, 16 predicted proteins | sample RifGroC2_FD_183996 | JGI IMG/M metagenome (GOLD analysis project Ga0209212, IMG submission 183996) | Groundwater microbial communities from Rifle, Colorado, USA - Groundwater C2 (SPAdes) (version 2) | ecosystem: Environmental > Aquatic > Deep subsurface > Groundwater | place: Rifle, Colorado...
GCGCTTATAAAGCATGCCTCCCGCCTCCCGGGCGGAAAAGCCTTCCCGCTACCCGGATCCGGCCTCCCGCCTTCGATTGACAACCGGGCCGACAACCGTTATGATTTACCTCGTTGCGCAAAGATACGGAGGCTTAAACAATGAAAACCGAACATCTCATTTTATCCGCCGCGCTGCTCTGCTGCGCCTTCGCCCTGCCGGGAGCCGCGGAGGAGCAGCAGGTCACCGCGAAAGTGACCATGCAGGCCGCTCCCGCCCCCTCCCCGGAACAGACCGAACTGGCGAAGCTTACCGCCGAGAACCAGCTGGCCGACCAGAGGCTGAAAAGAAAGCTCCAGCAGATAAACGCGGACAAAGAGGAGCTGAAGGCCCAGTACGAGCTGGAAATCCAGAAGCAGAAGGCGAAAACCGCCGAGCTGGAGGCCGAGCTGGCCCGCACCGCCGCGGAGAACAGGCTGGCCGAAGAGAAGCGCAAGCTGGAGATCTCCAAGCTCGAGACCGAATACCAGAAACTGGCCTCCCAGAACAAACTGGCCGCAGAGCAGGCGAAAACCCTGACCACGGCCCAGGGGGACGAGCTGCAGAAACTCACCCTGGAGAACAGGCTGGCGGAAGAGAAGAATAAAAAACTAATGTCCGAACTGGCCCTCCGCATCGCCACGCTCAAGGCCGAGAACGACCTCAACGCCGAGCAGCAGCGCTCCGGGCTGCTCGCGGACAGCAAAGAAAAGAACGCCATCGAGCTGGCCGTAAAGCGCCTCGACCTGGAGGAAAGAAAGCTCAAGATAGAAAAGATGTCCCTGGACGCCAGAATGAGCAAACTGAACAGCGACCTGGACCTGCGGCTTAAAACAGCGGAATGGAAAAAAGAAAGCAACACAGAGCCGATCTATACGGATAAGCCTTTCCAGGGCCGGAAGCTGATTATAAGCGACCGGCGCATATCTCTCAACGGGCCTATCTTCACCGGCGTTGCCGACTATATAACGGAACGGATACACTACTATAACAATATCTCCACGCAGCCCATCTTCATAGTTATAGACATGTCGCCGGGCGGCTCCCTCATGGAAGGGTACCGGATACTCAAGGCCATACAGGCCAGCAAAGCGCCGATAAGCGTGGTAGTGAAGTCCTATGCCGCCAGCATGGCGGCCATCATAACCACCCTGGCCGACAAGTCCTACGTCTATCCTAATGCGATAATAATGCATCACCAGATGGCCGGCGGGATCTGGGGAAATATGACCCGCCTGAAAGAGCAGCTGGAGATGGCCAAGGAATGGGAGCGCCGCCTCTGGATCCCGCTAAGCAGGAAAATGGGCCTGACCCCGGATGAGCTCAGGAAGAAGATGTACGAGAAGAGCTCCGACGGCGACTGGGAAGAATTCGGCGACAAGGCCGTAGAGTATAAATGGGCCGGCAGCGTGGTGGACGAGATAGAGGAGACCGGCATAACGAAGAACCCGGATGAGAAAGGACCCGTCCGGGGCCCGAATCGCACCCCCGGCTTCGAGCTGGAGGAGAAGCTGGACGAAAAAGGGCAGCGCTATGTCTCGCTGCCGCGGCTAGAGCCTTTCGACTTCTATTTCATTTACAATCCCGACAGGTATTACCGGTAGACCGGGGCGCTTACATAAAAGGCCGGGCCAAAAAAGCCCGGCCTTTTTATTAATATAATTTACCCATGGAAAACACGCAGGAGCTCCCCGATAATATCCCCTGTCCTTATTGCGGGGCTGCCAATCCGCCCGATGGGGAATTCTGCGCGGCCTGCTACAAGCAGCTGCATATACCGGCCGAGGTGCGGACGGCGGCGAAGGCCAGGAAGATAATAGCGGCGGCTTCCGGCGCCCGGCCTGCCGCGGAGCCCGTGGCCGGCGAAACGCGCCCGGCCAGCCGGCTCTGGGCCAGGGCGGCTATGATCTCCGTCCTTTTCCTGTTCTATACGCGCTGGCTCGCCAAAGAAAACTATTTCTCGCCGCTGGATTTCGTGAACCTCGCCTTCCACGAGGCCGGCCATGTTTTCCTGGGCTTCTTCGGGCGCTTCATAAGCATGCTGGGCGGCACTATTTTCCAGCTACTGATACCCGCGGTCTGCCTGGTCCACTTGAAGCGGCGCGGCGCGAACCTGGGCTGGCAGCTCTGCCTGTTCTGGCTGGGGCAGAGCCTGCTCAACGTCGCTATCTACGCCGGCGACGCCGTGAAGCAGGCCCTGCCGCTGGTAGGCGGCGGCGAGCATGACTGGAACTACCTCCTGGCCGAACTGGGCCTGCTGGCGCATACCGCAGGCGTAGCCAGGCTGATCTTCCTGGCCGGCTCCGCCGTCATTTTCTACAGCTTCTACCTGATCGGCAAAGACGCCCAAACCCGCGAGCCTATAGAATTAGGGAACGCTCAGAGGGGTATGTGGTGAAACTAAAACTTGCCCTTTGTTTTTTATTGCCCGTCTCGGCCGCCGCCCAAGGCGGCCCGCCGAAACCGGCGGCCTCGCTGGGCGCGTCTTTTTCCTATTCCTCGCCCGAAGGCCTTATTTCCAGGAGGACGGGAGTCACAGGCGAGGCCGCGCTGGGCTCGGCTTCGGGTTTCGACCTGCGGGCCTCGGCCGACCTGGCTCATCTGCGCGGCATAAGCGCCGGCTATTTTCCCGGCGAGCTGTACCGGGTCGGCCTCAGGCTGACTGCGGAAAAAGCGGATACCCGGCTGGCGCTGACGCTCAACTCAAATTCCGACCGCCCTTTCAACTCCCCCTCGGAAACCGACCTGGGCTTTAACTTTTCCGCCCTCCTGTCCGAAAGTAACGGCAGCGCCTGGCTCTGGGGCCTGAACTATTCGACACGCCGCTCCTTCGCGCGCGGCCTGCCCCTGCCTTTCATAACTTACAGGTACACTTCCAAGAACCTGACGCTCCTGCTGCCTTTCATGCTCCGCTGGCAGGCCTCCAACACCCTGTCGGTATCGGCCTCTTACCAGCCGGTGAAGTATTTCAAAGCCGGGCTTAACTGGCGCCCCCTTCCTTTCTTCCGCGCCGAACTGGAGGGCGGCATAGCGCTGGAACAATATCTCCCCGCCGGCCGGAGCGACAAAAGCCAGGCCCTCTTCTACGAGGCCTCCTATATTTCGCTCAAGCCGTCGATAGCCCTTTCGCGCAGGTTCGAACTGACCCAGTCCGTGGGCTGGCAGTTCCGCGGCCTTTACTATACCGGCGCCCGCTACGACGACTACAAAGCGAAAACCCGCCTCCGCGGCGGGCCCACCCTCGGCCTTGCGGCCAAGTACAGTTTTTAATTTTTAACCGCGGCCAGGAATAGCTGCCGACGGCTGGCGGCGCGCCGTGTATTTCAGGAATAACTCCAGGTCGTCGGATCTTAAAACTTTAAGCGCGGCCAGATATACCAGCGTGCCCGCCAGCATCCCGCCGCCGAGCTGCAGCCAGGCTCCTGGCAGCAGGCCTTTGACGAACCAGGCGGCCAGGCCGGCGGCCAGGGCGCAGGCGGCGGTTACTCCGAACGGGCGGAATCCCCCGGCGTCGCCGCGGCCGAACCTGAACCATAAGATAGCGGTCTGCCAGGTAAAAGAAACGCAGAAGTATATTACATACCCCCACGCTATTCCGCTCACGCCGAAGCGCGAAGCCAGAAAGGCCGTATACAGCACATAAGCCACCGTTTCGACCGTACCGAAGATCGCCAGGGTGCGGGTGTCTTTTATAGCGTAAAAAGCCCTGCTGCTTATATTCCCAAGGGTAGTCGCGACAAGCGTCAGCAGGTATATCTGCAGCAGCCCGCAAACGGCGAGGGAATCGGCAGCCATGAACTTACCGCGCTCGAACAGCGCGGCTACCAGCGGGAGCGCCAGGGCCAGGCCAAGCGTGGTGGCCGGCGCCACCACCAGGAACATCATCCGGAAGCTGCCAGAGATGGTTTTCCACAGGGCCTTTACGTCGGTAAGCGCGCTCTGCAAAGCCATCCTTGGGAAGGCGACCGTAGTGATCCCGGTGGAGATAAGGAAAGCGCTGGTGGTCAGGAGCCTGAAAGCGTAACCGAGATGGGAAATGCTGCCCTGTTCCATGCCGGAAGCCAGGTGGCGTTCCACGATAGGAGTGCATTTTGTCAGGATCCCGAATAAGACCATCGGGTAGGCGAGCCGGAGAACTTCGATCAGGCCCGGGTCGCGAAGCGAGAAGGAAAAGCCGCCGGACCGGCCCCTGAGCGCAGGCAGGAGGAGCAGCATCTGGAGCACGAGGGCTATTGTCGCCGAAGCCGCCACTCCTGAAATTCCGGCCAGCGGGATCAAAAAAGGCAGCAGGGCGAGGTTCACCGCCGTACCTATTACAGGCACGGCCGAAGACCAGATAAAACGGCCGCGGGCCTGGTAGATCCCGGTCAAAAAAGCCGCCAGCGCCGAAGCGGGCACGGAAAGCCAGGTGAGGCGGGTCACCGAAACGGCGGCGCGCAAGGCCTCCCCGGTCAGGCCGGGCGTGGTCAGCCGAAGAAGGGGCTCGGCGAAAACTATCCCCGCGAGCGCAAGGGCGGAAGTAAGCACCAGGGTGAAACTCAGCACGGAAGCTGCCAGCTGCCAGGCCTCTTTTTCCTGGTTGACGGCCAGCTTCCCGATAAAGAGCGGGATAAAGACCGAGACGGCGGAGCTGAGGACCACGGCCACGACATACATCGGGAGGGTGACGCCGGCCAGGAAAGCGTCCATCAGCTCGGTAGCTCCGAAGTAAGCGGCTACCACCACCTGTATGAAAAAAGTTATGAAAGGGGAAGCTACGCTGAAAATAGTTATAAACAGGACGCTGCCGGCCAGGCCGCCGCGCGGGGCCGCGCTTTCGGCGCTCAGTTTCCCCTCGCCCGAACTCATGAGACGGGCTTCTGCATCAGGGGCGTCCCGTAGCAGGTCCCCACTTTTTGATACCGCAGTTCGGCGAGGCGCTCGCGCACGACTTTCAGATTGGGGGTGATATGCATCATCTCCTCGGGGGCGTCGAAGTCCAGCACGAGGAAAAGCCCGCCCGGCTTCAGGGCGCGGTCGGTATTGTTCAAGACGGTCAAAGGCTCCCTGATATGCTCGAGCACCGACACATTATCGCAGTAATCGCAAGGCGGCAGCTCGGGGTAAAGCCCGGCGGCCGTCACCTCTATGAACTGGTGCTCTATCCCGTACTTGCGGCATAAGAACTCCAGGAAGGCGAAATGCAGCTCCCGCCGGATATCGACTAAATAAAGCTTCACCTTCACGCCGCGCGCTATCAGGTAGCGGGAGACGGCGATGGTGCGGTGGGCCAGGCCGCAGCCATAATCCACTATAGTGACGCTGCTCTTCGTCCCCAGGCGGGTCAGGATCGGCTCCATATCCTGCTCCGTGGGCACCGCGTAACCGGACATCCGCAAAAGGTCGAAAGGTCCGTGATACTGATAGGTTTCTATCACCCGCGCGTCCGTATCGTCGTCGTAGAATAATTTAAGGGCCTCAGTTTCCAGGGTGCTGAAAGCCCAGTATTCGTTCCCGCCCCAGCCGCCTTTGAAGTATTTCTCCGAATTCTCTACGAGCTTTTTCGCGGCTTCCTGGCCGATACCGCGCCGGGCCGCCACGAACTCTATCAGTTCCGGCTTGTAGTTGGCATGCGTGCCGTAACCCCAGAGCGAGGAGCCGCGGAAGTGGTTGTTCACCTTGTTATATAAGCCGAGTAAGCCTGGCACCCGCTTTATAGTCTGCTTGAAAGACATTTTATCTCCTCTGATATTGTCAGCCGGGCCGCTCGCCCGGGGCGGGGCTCAACTTCCCCGCGCCTGCCGCAGCAGGTCTATGGTGCTTTTAACTCCGGCGTCGAGGTCGCCCTTGAATTCGAAACCCAGGGCGCGGAACTTTTCGCAGGCTACTTTATAGGAAAGCTGGTTCATGATAGGGGAATCCACAAGCTTGACCCCAAGGTCGGGGAGATATTTCTTTATCGCGGCTATTATGTCGCCCACGGAAGCGTTGTCCGTCAGCACATTGTAGAGTTCATTATCGAACCTGCCGCCGGCGAGGATGAAGTTTATTGCGCGCACGGCGTCGCCGAGGTCCAGGTAAGGGCGCTGCTGGTCCATAGCCGTCCGCCAGACGGTGACGGGGATCCCCATGCAGGCCTGCCAGACGAATTTATTTACGGCGGTATGGAACCTCATCCCTATCGAGCTGCCGTAGATAGTGCCGAACCTGCAGGTGATAAATTTCAGCCCGGCGCTTTTACCGAGCTCCGCCAGCAGCCGCTCGGCCTTCAGCTTGCTTTCGGCGTAAGGGCTCTGGGGCTTGAGGGAATCTATTGAGCAATCCTCGTCCACCACGTCGCTCTGCGTGCCGTAGACGCTGGTAGTCGAGAGGAAGATAAGGCCGCAGCCAGCGGCCACGCAGGCCTCGGCCACCCGCTTCGTCCCCTCGTAATTCACCTCTTCCACCTGCTTTTGTTTATCGAAACTGCCTTCGGCGTTGGTGATGGCCGCCAAATGCAGTACGGCGTCGGCTCCCTCAAAGAGCGCCCCGAGGTCGCAGGAGCAGATATCCGCCTCCACGAACCTGAAAGGAACGCCTTTCGGCAGATCGAAAAGAGAGCAATATCTCTGGGTCAGCAGATTGTCCAGGAGCAGAACTTCTTTATACTCGCCGGGGCGGATGCCGTGTATGAAGCGGGAGCCTATATGGCCCAGGGCCCCGGTGATGACCAGCTTGCCGCGCTTGCCGATGGGCGCTTCAGACATGACTTTCTCCTTCTATCACGGGGCGGAGGGTCTCGAAAGCGCGGTCGAGGGTAAGTTTCCCGCGCACCGTCTCCAGGCCGCCCTTAACCAGCTTTTGCCTGAGCTGTTTATCCCGTATAAGCAGGTCCAGCTTCCGCTCCCATTCCCCGTCGTCGGCCGCCAGCAGGCCATTGACCCCGTCCTTGATAAAATCGGCGCATTGGCCCACCGGAGAGGAAATGACGGCGGCCTCCCCGCTCATATAGACGCTGGCTTTCAGGACGCCTCGCACCCGCGACGCTTCCACGTCCTGGAGCGGGAACAGGCCTATGTCCATTTTCAAGACTTCTCTTATCATTTCCTCCTGCGTGTACTTCTCTACGCAGGAATACCTTACTTTTTCGAAAGGCGGGATCAGGCGCATGTCATTACCGGTGCCCACCAGCCGCAAATTGAGATCGGGATGCTTCGCGGACAGGCGCTCCAGCGCTTCCCAGATGAGGAACAAATTATAAGCGGTGCTTTGCGAACCGATCCAGCCCAGGGTTACGGTCCCGTCAGTGTTTTTCAGCGCCTTTCCGCGTGCTTCATCGAACTTCTCTATCTGCGGCGAATCCGGGACTACCGTGCAATTGGGGTTGAAGCGCCTGACATAGGCCGCCGTAAGCTCATTGTCCGTGGTTACCGCGTCCAGCATCGGCAGCAGGGCGCTGAATTCCGGGTTTTCGTCTCCCGATAACGGCGCAGAGGAAGAACTATATTGTCCCGAGGAACGGGACCCATAGCGAGGCATCCATACCGCGTCGCCGAAATCCAGCACCAGGCGCGCCTTGGTCCGGCGGCGCAGCAGGCCGATCAGCCGCGGGGACTGCACTTTGCACATATAGACCGCGTCGCAGGAGGCGGCCAGGCGGACCAGCCTTAACTCGTTGAGGTACGTATACAGCCTGTAAAGCGGCTTGATATGCCAGAGCAGCGGCCCGGTGAAATGGTGGCTGACGAATTTGGCCGTCCAGCCGGCCTTTTCGAAATGCTTCCTGTAGGCCCAGGCGCGCAGGAAACCGCTGGGGTATTTAAGCCCCATTTCCATGATGACCAGCAGGCGCAGCGGCTTTACGGTTTTTACTGTTTCCATTTTCAGAGATACTTTTTCAGCAGCGGGGTGAAATATTCCTTCGTTTTCACCAGGCCCTCGGCCATGGGCACGAGCGGGGCCCAGCCCAGCGCCTGCTTTATCTTCGCATTGCTTATGACCGCGTCCCCGATCTCGATAGCGGCGCGCTCGCTGGGCCAATCCACGAACTTCACTTCGCCGCCCACGTTCTCGACTATGCCTTTGGCGATCTCGGCTACGCTGTACTGCTTGTCGCCCACGGCGAAGAAGACCTCCCGGTCCGAGGCGGGGCTGAGGGCCGCGGCCACCAGGGCTTCCACGCAATCCCCCACGTAGGTGATATTCCTGAGCTGGGCGCCTTTGCCGTAGACCGTGAGCGGCTTGCCCTGCAGGGCGAGGCCTATGAAATAATTCATAAAACCAAGGTCCGGGATCTTTATGTTCGCCCTCGGGCCGAATACGTTGGCGAGGCGCACCACCGTGGTGCGCATCTTATGAGCTCCGCCGTAAATAAGCACATATTTCTCGCTGACGGTCTTATTTGCGGAATAAATGTCCATCGGGAACTCGGGATGCTTCTCGTCCACCGGGCTGTAGCACATCTTCCCGTTCTGCGTGCTGGTCCCCACATGGACGAACTTTATTTCAGGATTGAAGCGGCGGGCCGATTCCAGGATATTTATCGTGCCCTTGCAGTTCACGTCTATATCCCCGAGCGGGTCCTTCATGGAATCGGGGTGGGAGGTATAGGCGGCGCAGTGGAACAGGATGTCCTGGCCCCTTATGCAGGAGCTTATGCCTTCCATGCTCCGGATATCGTTGACCACTACGCGCACGGAGTCTTCCACGCCGTGCAGGTTATACATATTGCCGCCGGAGCGCGGGTCCAGGCAGTCGTAAACGGTGACCTCCGCGCCGGCCTCGAGGCAGCGCACGGCCACATTGCTGCCTATGAACCCCAGGCCGCCGGTGATAAGGACTTTTTTATTTTTCAGGGACATATTTATTTCCTCGGGGGCGGAATTTCCGATGGGCCCGGAAGGAAAGACTCCAGGGTGGCCTCCAGGCCCAGCCGGAGCGGGAACTCAGGCTTCCAGCCGGTGGCTCTCATGAAAGCGGAGGGGTCGGCTATAAAATTCCGCCTGTCGGCCGGGTGCAGGGCGCTGTCGGCGCCTTTACATACCGTTCTCACCGGCCTCCCCGTCCTTTTCCCCGCCAGCGCTGCTATCTCGCGAAAGACGCTTTTAACCTTATGGCCTTTGCCGGTGCCTATTATGAAAGCTTTCCCGTTCACGTTCCGGATATTGGCGGGCGCGAGCAAAAAAGCGCGCACGACGTCGTCTACGTAAACATAGTCCCTGTAGAAATTCCCTGAGCCGTATACCGTAAGCGGCTCTCCGGCCAGCGCCCTCTGGACCATGCGGTTGAATATTCCCCTGTCTTTTTTTCCGCTGGTTCCGGGGCCGTAAACGTTGGCGAGCCTCAGCGCCGCGCCGCGAGCCAGGCCGCGGGCGCAGTAATTGAGCAGGTATTTCTCGGCGGCGACTTTATGCACGTCGTAGACGGTAATAGGCTGGTCAGCCTGGCCCTCGCTTACCGGCAGGCGCGGGTTCACGCCATAGGCCGTGACCGTGCTAGCGAATACTATTATAGGCCGCTTCCCCCCCGACCGGCAGGCCTCGAGCATATTAAAAAGCGGCAGCACGTTGAAGCGGAAATCCCCGGCCGGGTCCGCGTCCGCCTCATGCGCGCTGGTCTGGGCGGCGAAATGGAAGATGACGTCCACCCCCGCCGCTAACTTCGCTAAAACCGCTTTATTGCGTATATCGGCGCGGTGGAAGCGCAGCGACGCGGCGGTCTCTCCGAGCCCCTGCTTTTCCGGCAAGCGGTCCACGCAGTGTATTTCGCAGCGCGTGCCGGCCAGAAGCCGTATTAGCTTCGAGCCGAGATAGCCGCTGCCGCCGGTCACCAGGACCCTCTTGCCGCGGTACCATCGCAAGGTTTTAGCCAAAAGTCGCTTCTGGTCCATTATTAAATTCCCTGGCCCGCCGCGCGCGAAAAAAGCAGATTGGACATCCGGCCGCCCGGCAGCCTTTGCCCGGGCGGAAGGCCGTCCTGCGGGTACTTCTTCGCCGCCGGCTTTTTATAGACCAGCCGGTAGCCCTTCTTCTCCAGGAGCCGGCTTATTTCTCCGAGTTCGAAGAACCAGTAGGGCAGCCGCGTCCCTTCCAGGTTTTTCTGCATGGCCGCGAAGGTGGGGACTTCGACCGCCGAAAGCCGCACAAGAAGGATATGAAGCGGCCTGTAATCCGCCAGCCGCCCGAGCAGGCCCGCATAATCCTCTATATACTGCAGGGCGCTGTTGATATGGACTATATCCACTTTTTCCAGGCCGGGCGGAAGCGCTTCGTGAAAAAAGATATCGCCGGCCCCCTCGAAAAGCTTACGCCCCTCGGCGCAGTTACTCTCCAGTTCGACGATGTGATACTCTACGGGGCCCGCCATAACCGCTTTGAGGCGGAGATAGCCTTCGCCCATGCCGCCGCCGAAATCGAGGATCCTGACCGGGCGCCCTTCCGCCGAGCCGGCGGCCAGGAGCGGCAGCAGGCTATTGTCCCCGTCGAATTCTTCGCATGGTTCCAAACCGGCGGCCAGGGTTTCCTTCAGCTTCCTCGTATGCTCCGCCATGGCGGCTACGACCGCCGCGCTTTCATAGCCCCCGCCCGAGACCGGCACGTCGCGGTAATTCTTATAAACCCCCTCCCACGGGGAGTCGAAGTCGCCGCGCGCCCGGCGGTAAAATTCCGTCAGCGCGGGAGGAGTGAGGCCGCGCAGTATTTTACGGAAGCTCACTGGCGCCCCCAGTCATAGCCTATGCCGGCATCGTCGTGGGGGATGCGGACTTCGTCGCCGTCCGGGTCATAGGTTCCGGAGGTTATGTAGAACATATGCACCGGCCCCTCGAGGCAGACATAGCCGTGGAGGACGCCGGGCGGGAAGAAATAAGCCCGCGCTGGCTGGCCTTCTCCGGCCAGGAATTCCATGGTCTTGCCGCGGGTGGGCGAGCCGGGCCTGTTGTCGTGCAGGGCCACCCTGAGCAGGCCGCAGGCCGGGTAATTCCACTGCTCCTGCTTCTTGTGGGCGTGCCAGCCCTTTAGAACGCCTTTGTTCACCAGAGAGTGGCTCAATTGCCCGAACCCGGCGGGCAGTGAGCCGTCTCCGGCGCGCATCAGCTCGCGGAAAAAACCGCGCCCGTCGGTATGCGTGGCCAGATCAATAATTTTTACGCCTTCTATGGCTGCTTTTTCCGTCATTAAGGTTTGAACTCCAGCAGGGCGCTCACTACCTGCTTCACTTCGGCTTCGGAAAGCTCCGGGTACATCGGCAGGGAAAGAACTTCTTTCGCCGCCCGCTCCGTCTCGCCCAGTTTCGCCGAGGCGAAGCGCTTGCTGTAGGCGGGCTGGAGGTGGACAGGCACCGGATAGTGGATCATCGGTCCCACTCCCCTGGCCTTGAGATGCTCCATGAGCCGGTCCCGGTCGGGGGAACGCGCCACGTAAAGGTGATAGACATGCCCAGCGTCCGCCGCCGGCAAGGTCAGGCCGGCCGTGCCGGAAAGTCCGGCCCCGTAGGCCGCGGCGAGTTTGCGCCGGGCCGCATTGTCGGCGTCCAGGTAAGGCAGCTTCACCCGGAGTATAGCGGCCTGCAGCTCGTCCAGCCGCGTATTCACGCCGGGGATATCGCTGATATAACGCTGCGCCCAGCCGTACTGCCGCACCAGGCCGGCGCGGCCGGCCAGCTCGTCGCTGTTAGAGAGCACCATGCCGCCGTCGCCGATGGCGCCGAGGTTCTTGGTGGGATAAAAGCTGAAGCAGGAGATATCGCCTATAGAGCCGGTGCGGCGGCCTTTATACATCGCGCCCACGCACTGAGCGCAGTCCTCGATAACCTTAAGGCCGTGTTTCTTCGCGATGGCGAGTATGGGGTCCAGGTCGGCCGCCTGGCCGTAAATATGCACGGGGATCAGCGCTTTAGTGCGCGGGGTTATGGCCGCTTCTATCTTCGTCGGGTCGATGGTGTAGCGGACCGGGTCTATATCCACCAGCACCGGGGTCGCCCCGGCCATCTCTATGGCGGAAACCGTGGCCACGGCTGTATGCGAAACCGTGATAACCTCGTCGCCGGGACCGATCTTGCAGGCCCTGAGCGCCACGTTCAGCGCGTCGGTGCCGCTGCCCACGCCTATAGCGTGCTTGACGCCGATATAGTCCGCGAACTCCGACTCGAAAGCTTCCACTTCGGGACCGAGTATATACCGGCCGCTGGCCAGGACGGCCAGCACCGCTTTGTCTATCTCGTCTTTATGGGCCGCGTACTGGGCGTGGGGGTTGCTGCACTGTATCATCAGAGTATCTCCACCTTGGGAACATAGACTATCCATTTCCCGCCGGCTTTCTTGAAATCTTTTTCATTGGCCATGATCTCGGCCGCGTGGTTCCAGCCCAGCAGCAGGGCGTAGTCCGGGTATTTAGCCTTGAATTCCGAGTAAGGGCGGACCGGGATATGCACGCCGGGGCTGAACTTCCCCTGCTTTATGGGGGTGGTGTCGCTGATATACTGCACCAGGTCCGGGCCGATGCCGCAATAATTAAAAACGGTGGTGCTCTTCGACGTAGCGGCATAACCGGCCACGCTATGGCCGGCCTGCTTCGTCTCTTTCAGGAGTTTCAACAGCCCTTCCCTGGACGCCTCGACATTGCGGCGGAAGCGCTCATAAGTTTCAGGCCTGCTTATGCCCAGGGCCTCTTCTTTTTTCAGGAGGGCGGCTACGGCGGGCGAGACCTTCCTGGCGCCCTTGCGCGCAAGCACGTAGCGCATTGAGCCGCCGTGCACGTCCTGGGGCAGGACGTCGATCAGCTCGAAACCGTGCCGCTCGAACATTGCGCTTACGGAAACGGCCGAGAAGTAAAAAGCGTGCTCGTCGTAGATCTGGTCGTAGGACGTCTTTTCCAGGATATCCCCGAGGTAGGGGTCCTCGAAGACCACCACGCCCAGCGGGTTGAGGAGGATGTCCACCCCGGCCAGCACCGAATGCATGTACGGGATATGGCACATCACGTTTGCGCCCATGAAAGCGTCGGCCTTCCCGTGCTTCTCCACTATCCGCCGCGCGGCGGCTTCGTCGAAGAACTCGCAGACGGTATCGATGCCCTTGTCCGCGGCCACCTTGGCCACATTGGCCGAGGGCTCTATCCCGAGGTGCTTTATCCCCGCCTCTTTGAAGTTGCGGAGCATGATTCCGTCATTGCTGCCGATCTCCACCACGAAAGGGTCCTTCGCCGGCAGGTAATTATCCTTCACGAAGGCGGCGAACTTTTTAAAATGCTCGCCCATCCTGGCGGAGGTGGAGGAAAAGAAAGCGTAATTCTCGTGGAACATCTTCTCGCGGTCCACCAGCTCGGTAAGTTGCGTCATCTTGCAGCTTTCGCAGAAGGCCACGTCCAGGCTGAAGAAGGGCTCGTCCTTGAACTGCTCCGCCGGCAGGAAGCCGTTGGCTATCGGCATTTTGCCGAAGGACATGAAAGGTTTTATTTCGCTCTCGCAGATCAGGCACTTCTTCATTATTTCGCTCCGTATCGTTACTTATAAGATAATACGCAATTTTATATAACTCGCCCTGACAAAGCAATTACTGCCGGAAACGCCGCAGGCCCTCGTAAAGCGCCACCCCAGCGGAGGTGGAAAGATTGAGCGACCTCACCCTGTCCGACCACATCGGTATCCTGTAGAGCCGGTCCGCGTACTTCTCGTAGATCCAGTCCGGGAAGCCGGCCGTCTCCGCCCCGAACACCAGGCAGGAATCCTCCCGGTACGGCGCCTCCCAGTAGCTGGTCCCCCCGCGCGTCGAAAAGAAAAGAAGCGAAGGGTCCGGCGGCAGCGTCTTCAGGAAAGCCTCGAAATCCGGATGCACCGAATACTTCAGGAACTTCCAGTAATCCAGCCCAGACCGCCTTATTTCTTTATCACTGAGCTCGAAACCCATCTTCCCCACAAAGACCATCTCCGTATTCGTAGCCACGCAGGACCGCCCGATATTCCCCGCGTTCCAGGGTATGTCCGGATTGATCAGGACTATTTTCACAGTTTAAATCCGTCGGCGTACTGCCTGTGCCAGAGCTCCAGCATCAGCAGCGCCCAGAGCTTGTAGCCGTGGTCTTTACGGCCGTTCTGGTGCTCGTCCCACAGCCGGAATAGCTCCTCCGGCTTGAAATAGCCGCGCCCCAGGGCCTTCTCCGAAAGACAGGCGCCGGCCCAGTAATCCTTCAGCTCCCCGCGGAACCAGAGCCCCACCGGGATCCCGAAACCCATCTTCCCCCGGCTGTAAATATCCGGCGGCAGCATGTCCCTGAAAGTTTCCTTCAGGATCCACTTGGTCCCCGTCAGCCCCTTCAGTTTCAAATTCCCCGGCAGGCTGAAAGCGAACTCCAGAACCTTGTGGTCCAGGAAAGGCGAGCGCGTCTCCAGCGAATTCGCCATCGACGCTATATCCATCTTCGTCATCAGGCATTCCGGCAGGTAGGAGCGCATATCCACATAGCTCATCCGGTTCAGCAGGTCCTCGTCCGGGTTCAGCGCGAAGAACTTGGAGAGGTACCGCTCCCCGTAATTCTTTTCCTTCCCCAGAAGATTGGCGAACTTCAGGCTGTAAAGGCCGTCCGTCTCCCCCGGCCCGAAGAAAGAGACCGTGGAAAGATAGCGCTTCTCCACCGTGTCCAGCACCGAGAATTTCAGGAACTTCTCCACCCGCCAGAAAAAATTGAGCGGGGCCGTCTTCGGGAAAACCCCCACGGCCTTCAGCGCCCCGCGCCGGGCCCAGCCTGGGACCAGGGCCATCAGGCTCTCCGCCTTCATCCCCGCGTAGCGCAGATAGCCGCCGAAAGCTTCGTCGCCGCCGTCGCCGTTCAGCGCCACCGTCACGTCCCGGCGCGTCTCCCGCGAGACGAAATAGGAGGGCAGAGCGCTGCAGTCCGCGTAGGGCTCGCCGTAATGCCAGGCCAGCTTCTCCAGCACGTCCACCATCCTGGCTTCCACCGTGAACTCGGTATGCTTGGTGCCGTACATCTTGGCCACCTGCCGGGCATAACCCAGCTCCGAGAATTTTTCTTCCTTGAAGCCTATAGCGAAGGTCTTCACCGGCTGGTCCGAATGTTTTGCCATCAGGGCCGTGACTATCGAGGAGTCTATCCCTCCGGAAAGGAAAGCCCCCAGCGGGACTTCGGACATCAGTCTTATCTTCACCGCTTCCGAAAGTTCGGCCTTAAGCCTCTCCTTCAGCTCCGGCAGCGGCACATGTCCGATCTTCTCTTCACCGGCCGGCAGGTCCCAGTATTTTTCCACGGTCACGGCGCCGTCCTCGCAGACCAGCACGGAGGCAGGCTCGAGCTTATTGACGCCCTTGAAAATACTGATCGGGCTGGGGATATACTGCAGAGTCAGGAAAGCGTCGATGGCCGCCGGGTTGATCTCGCGCGGCAGGTCCTTTATGGTCAGCAAGGAGCGCAGCTCGGAGGCGAAGACCAGGCCGGACTTCGTCGCGGCGTAGAAAAGCGGCTTCTTGCCTATCCGGTCGCGGGCCAGCACCAGCCTTTTGCGCTTGTTGTCCCAGATAGCGACGGCGAACATCCCGCGCAGCTCCTTGGGGAAATCGGGACCTTTCTCCTCGTAGAGGTGCAGGATGACCTCGGTGTCGCTCTTGGTCTTGAAGACATGGCCCCTGGCCAGCAGGCCTTCGCGGAGCTGCTGGAAATTATAGATCTCGCCGTTGAAGACTATCCAGAGGGAGCCGTCCTCGTTGGTGATGGGCTGCTGGCCGGTGGAGAGGTCGATGATGGAGAGCCGGCGCATGGCCAGGCCCAGGTTCTCATGCTCGTAATAGCCCTCGTCGTCCGGGCCGCGGTGGACGATCAGGTCGTTCATGGCCTTCAGGTCCTGCCGCGTGACCGGGGCGCCTGAGCCGTAATTATAAATTCCGCAGATTCCGCACATAGTCTGTCCTCTATCTAACGGGGACGGGGGACCTCCCCCTCGAACCCTGGAAGTTGGGAAACCGTTGCGCGGTTTCCCCCCCGCCTTGGGAAATTATGGCGGGGCCCCCCTCTTCCCCAAAGGGTTCGAGGGTGAGGCCCCCCGTCCCCTACGACCAATACTTTTTGCTAGTCTCCGTTTTCTGAATATATCGCAAGAAGTTCATCGGTCACGCGCGCCATGGAGTATTTCTCTACGGCTGTCTTGCGCGCCTGCTCGCCCATTTTAAGAGCGACGGTCCGGTCCGCCAGGAAACTCCGCAGGCACGTTTTAAGCTCGACGCGGTTGAGCGGGTCGAAAAGGCAGCCGCTCAAACCCGGGGTCACGGCGTCCCTGGCGCCGCCAACGCGGCTGGCCATCACGGCCACGCCGCAGGCCATCGCCTCGAGCATTGAATTTGAAAGCCCCTCTGAGATCGAGGGGAGGACGAAGACGTCGGCGGCCCGGTAATAGGGGAGCAGGTCGTCCTTGGGGCCGGCTAGCGTGACGCTGCCGGCCAATCCCAAGTCGGCCACCGCCCGCTTGAGCGCGGCTTCTTCCGGCCCGCCGCCGACTATCACAAGGCGGATCCTGGGCGCGGGAGACTCTTCGCTGAAGATCTCGGCCCAGGCTTCCAGGAATTCCTTCAGCCTTTTTTCCGGAGACAGGCGCCCGACAAAAAGGAAAAGCGCGGAATTCTCCAGCCCTATGGCCGTCTTCGCGTTGATCTTCTCGTTATAGAGCGGCGGCGTATAGCGCCCTGTGTCCACCCCGTTGCGGAACTGGCGCAGTTTGAGCCCCGAGAACTCTTTAGAATTTTTAAGCCAACCGTAGACATCGTCGTTCATCACCAGGAGTTCCGGCCTGGCCAGCCGGAAGAAGGCTAACTTGAGCCGGCCCAGAAAGCTGTGCATAGAGCGGGTGATCTCGTCCACGCCGCGGCCGCCGCCCAGTTTTACCAGGGTCTTGCGCCCGGTCAGGCCCGCCAGCACCGCGGCTACCGCCGGGGAGGAGGCGAGGTGGACGTGCACGGCTTCATACTCGCCGGCGTGCAGCAGGAGCCAGAAAAAACTTTTTACCATGAACAGGGCGGAGTCCACAGCGCGCGGTCCGAAGACCGAAAGGCGCTTCACTATTACGCCGCCGAGGTCTTCCTCCCCCGGCAGGCCGCCGGGCTGCCGGGTAAGCACGGTCACTTTCACGCCGCGCCCGGCCAGCGCCCTGGAGAGCTCCAGAGCCTGTTTTTCCGCCCCGCCTATGTCGGGGTAGAAAGTCTGGCTGAGCATCAGCACGGATCTGACGGTGGCGCTCATGCGGCCTTGTCCCCCCTGCCCGAAGAAAATTCGCCCCACACTTTTCCCAGGGACTGCCCCATCTGGTAGATAAAGAAAACGCCCAGCAGAGTGATCACGATATAGCCAAGCACATGCCCGAAGGAGACGCAGGCGAAACCGATGTCCTCCGGGACGCCCCAGGAGGCGAGCACCTTCATGATGACCAGTTCATAATTCCCGAAATAGCCGGGCATGCCGGGCACCGAAGCCGCGACCGCGCCGGTGAAGACCAGGGCCACGCCTTTGAAGATGTCCACTATATGCCCGAGGCCGAAAGCCAGGCCCAGTATGTAGAAATTCAGGGCGTTGACGAACCACTGCAGCCCGGCGAAGAGAAAGATAAGCGCCCCGCTCTTGAAGGAGTGGAACCCTTTCACCCCCATGGCCACCCGCTCGAAGAGCAGCCGGACCTTCGGGAAGCGGGCGAAGAAACCGGAGCACCAGGCGTGGGCCACCAGCTCGTCGGCGAAGATCAG
>Ga0209212_1004308_pt1 | contig 17705 bp, 12 predicted proteins | sample RifGroC2_FD_183996 | JGI IMG/M metagenome (GOLD analysis project Ga0209212, IMG submission 183996) | Groundwater microbial communities from Rifle, Colorado, USA - Groundwater C2 (SPAdes) (version 2) | ecosystem: Environmental > Aquatic > Deep subsurface > Groundwater | place: Rifle, Colorado...
TTAAGAACCTCACCATAAACAACACGTATGACGAGGATACCTACAATGCTGTCCGTGACTTCCAAGTGCGCTATGCAGATACAGTACTCGCACCATGGGGCATGACGACTCCATCAGGATACGTATACTTCACAACACAGAAAAAAATCAATGAGATATGGTGCAGTGACCTAGACTTCTCTCTTACCGATGAACAGAAAAGCGAAATAGAAGAATTCAAGAAACGCACACGAAACTTTATCGAAAGGAGTATCGACATACCTGAGGGAGAGTTTGAACGATTTGGTGTAGCGCCTATCGATACTACACCTACGAAACACATCGCCACAGCTGTAGAGTCTGAACCTATTCGCGATGAAGATGTAGTGCCCCCTACACCGAAACCAACGCAAGTGGTAGCTACGGTACATGAGTCCGTCGCTTCCCCATCGACACGAGGTCTCTGGAGTGCTGTGCGCAATCGAATCACTTCGTCATTCTCCTGGCTACCGTTCTAAGCTTTACACAATATTTCTAAGAAAATAAATTACAGTATTAATACTAGTATTAATACTGTAATTCTTTGTCTCTAGTTTTCAGAAACTTGTACACAGGGTACCCACAGCTTATAAACAGCTTACCTCCCCTTCAAAAGGGCGTATCGTATGAGTAACCCGATACTAAGTACACCTAGGGGAATACTTGAACATGCCCAACCAACAGTAAATGCGAGGAGAAGTGCGATACTGAGCACGCCTATCATTGCCTGCACCGTTTGTACCAATTGGAATGATAACCCTACAAAAAGAAGCATGCATCCGACGAATATCCATACCCACCACACCGTACCACATGCCCTCGGGGATACGACATCTCCAAGAGCAGTAAATACGTTTGCTACTTGCATAGTACTGTCTTCTTCTGAGGGAGTGCTCTCTTCTTCAACAACTTCTTCTACAACTTCTTTCTCACCAGAAACAATTTCAGTCTGCACTGGTTGTCCTTTTGAATAAAATAGCAGTTCATCTGAAAGTACCCACGCGTCATCGTTTGATACTCGGCCAGCAACACGACAATAATGCGGACCGGGTGCGAGATGCGAGAGTGGCATACGATGCTCTCTCGTAAGCCTAGCCACCACTTTGGTACTCCATTCATATCCAAAGTGCGGAGCATCACGATCAAGTTCTTTTGGGGTGAGGCTACACACCACGAGACCCTGTGCAGGAAGATTGGTGTTCCATTCTATCTCTGCCATTCCCGCCGGAGTACCTACCTTTTTAGCTTGTAGGTCAGTAAGTTGGAGATCTGTTTCTATACTCCGTACACGCACCACATCTGGTGCTTTCGCATCTTGTAGGTCGATTTTCTTTTCATTGGTTACAGTATCCTGACGAGCACGCTCAGTTGGTTGACGTTCGGTACCACAGTTCAGGCACCCTCCCCCACCATGTTCTCGAGTATCAGTCACTTCTTCTTCAAGAATAATCACGGTTCCCGTAGCGACATTACCGTATACAGCTCCATCAAACGCAGTGAACTGAAAAGAATCATTCCCTACAAAACTAGTCGCGGGTGTATATACAACCTTGTTCCCCACAATCGCACTCTGCGTTCCGTGAACCGGAGGTGTCGTAATAGAATAGATAAGCGTGTCACCATCACTATCAGTGAGTCCACCCAGTAACACCTCAATAGATGTGTCGACCTGTGTTGTCACAGAGATATCCGTACTATAGGGAGCGGTGTTTTTCACTTCCGACTCATAGTTTCCAAAGTTGCGTTCACTTTTATTTCCATTACTCGTCATTGTCACAACATAACTACCATCCTCCATTCCTCCGGTTCCTGTATCTCCTGCCGTTGGGTCTGTACGCACCCAGCCTTTTTTTAACAACTCTCGAACAGTGTACGTCCCTGGTCCGAGATTAGAAAATAAATATCTTCCATCCGCACCTGTGGCAATAGAAACTTCTTCGTCTTCAAATCCTCCACTATTATTTTCATCAACATATACCAACCAGTTCTCCAAAGCCTTTTCTTCTTCGTTATCCTCCCCGTTCTGATTCGTATCGTCATATACTTTTCCATGAATGCGTCCACCTTGAAAATTCCCGAAGTCCAGTCCCGTAATAGGCTCACCTGACACCACAACCTCATACCCAACGTATCCGTTACCACAGTCGTACGTATCGTTCGGCAGTGTTTGCATCCATTTCGAGTCATATACCTCACACACTTGGTACGTGCCAGACGGTAATTCAATAAAGGAATACGAACCATTTGCGCTTGTTGTGGTCGACATACTCACAGTCCCCACGAGGAACACCTTCACTTCAGCCCGTCCTGCATCACCCGAATCTTGTACAGCGTTTCCCTTTACATCTTTAAATATGACTCCAGATAGCGAGCCAGGTACCTCTTCTGCAGAGACCCACATTCCCCAAGAAAAAATAAAAAATACTCCAAGAATAATGGGTAGTTTTTTGAAAACATTTCTCTTATTCATAATAATTTATTACACAAAAATAATTCCAATGCTGAAACCATTGTAAAAAGAAATTATATATTTTTATAGAGAGTTGTACCCAACTTGTCCATACCTTTCGGTATTATATTTGTTTGTTCGAAAACATTTCTGGAAAGTTTATGACCAAAAGTATCTTACATAGACCACATAGACATTACCCAAAATCATACTTTAGTACACGACCGTGTACTAAAGTAAACTATGACTTATGGTACTATTAGCTCATGATCAAAAAGGTACGTTTTGACAGCACTAAACACCAACGCATGGGTACCACAAAGAAGAAGGTGTTACTCCTTTTGTATGCGGGCATTGGACTCGGGCTTACGCGTAGACCGGATAAACAATGGCAAATAATACGCGCACTGTCTAGAGAATGGAAAGAAATACATAGAGCAACATTACATCGTGCCGTAGAGTCACTGTACCGGTCTCATTTGGTAGAAAAAAAGAAGAACAAGGACGGTACTACAACCATGGTACTTACTCATGAAGGGAGACGAATGACACTTCACTACAGACTTGAAAACATTACACTGAGTAGAAAAAAGAAATGGAATGGTAAATGGTATGTAGTTATGTATGACATTCCAGAAAAGAAACGCGCATTAAGAGAAATTTTACTTAACAGGTTAAAGTCTCTTGGTTTTGTTGAGTTGCAGCACTCAGTTTTCGTATACCCACATGATTGCAGGAGAGAACTAGAGTTTGTTATTGAAGCGTATGAAGCCCGAAAATACATTCGGTGTATGGAGGTAACCTATATTGACGATGAATCAGAACTAAGAAAAAAATTTAAAATACGTAAAGTACAACGAATTGCAAAAACCGTACTTTAACACACGACCGTGTGTTAAAGTGACAAAACACAATTTACTCAATTTAACTCACTTTCAAGGATATAACGAATGGTCGCCTTCGCACTCGACTCTGCTGCGATACGGAACGTTGTATCATTCCCTCCATCATCAGCAAGGTCACTTACGCTTCGAAACGCAAGAAACGGTACACCAAACTCTCTCGCAAGTAAGGCTATGGTAGCGGTTTCCATATCTACGACACTTACACTATCAGGAAGTGTAGTAGGGTCTGACACAAACTTTTGTACCGTCGCTCCCAGAGCAACCATATGTATATCTTCAAATTGTTCCGTTTTTTTTATCAGATTAGCATCTGTTGCAACACGCTTCCCTGTTGCCACATTCAACCACTCCCGAGCAACGACGGTGTCACCCGACAGAAGTGACGTATCAACACCGCCTGCAATACCAGAAAACAGCAGCATATCGATAGTAAACGTAGACAAGGTATGACGAACCACTTTTTCTGCTTCATCAGGTCCGACGCCACTTAAAAACATAAGTATATTCTTCCCTTCAAGACTCCCTACTGTGTAGGTAATCCCTCCACTCGCACATGTCTCTTTAATAGATATCAAAGTTTTGAAAGGTTCTGCTTCAAGGGCAACAGCCGTAACTATAGCTGTATAGGTGATACTCGTTATCTCGTCACTACACAAAGAATGTTTCTCTCTGAAAATCAAGAAACCGAGTATACCGAGCACAATGACTCCTACCATACTTGCTTGTATATACCTCTTCATATGCATTTTAGTTTTGTTCCGTTAGGAGATGTTTAAGCACATAGTACGCAGGTTTTTGCGAACCATCATAGCGAATGATACCAAAAAAGTTTTCTGTGGTCGTTTCATTCGTCCCCAAGTCCTGATAGCTATACCAAAAGAGCGGTCCCATCCACGCTTGTGCTCTTTGCGCTTGCATTGCCTGCACGAGCAGTTCCTTTTGATATGCTTCTGTCACATGATCCGGAATAGACCACGGAATGTGGGTACTGTTTGAAGCAATACTCCCTGGACCTCCCGTAGGCGCACCATACTCCGTAATCCAAATCTTTTTATGTGCATCACCATGTTCGCGCATACTTGCGCGCAGATTCCACTCCATGTCTGCCATCTGTGACCAAGCATTGGTCCTGTCCAAGTCTTCGGGACCAAGCGGGAACGAGTACGGGTGAAAAGCTACCGCATCAAAATATCCTCCTGCACCGTGCTCATACATACCTTCCAAAAATTCACGCGCAGTGATATTACCACGTTTGGTATCAGTAGGTGCTAGCCCACCACTTAACACTATAGCATTCCCATCTACCTCATGAATGGCTCTATACGTATGTTTCAGCAAATCTGCATACCGAGCGTAGTCGGCTCCACTTTCCCAAAACTTTTGTATGTTGGGCTCATTCCAAATTTCCCATACGTGCACACCCTGTGGGGAATACCGTAGAACAGCAGTACGGGCAAATTCTGCAAATACTTCCGAATCCGCTGGTGGGCATTTGCTCGTACTACAGGATTCATCTCGTGCCCACGTCGGTGTATAGGTAATAATAGGGAGTACGGCTATTCCCCGTTCTTGAGCTTCACTCACTATCCTATCAAATGACCCCCAAACAAATGTATCCTTAGAAACGGGTTGGATACTGTTCCACGCCATGTCGACACGTACCCATCCCACTCCAAGTGATTTGATGTCATCAAGTGTCCTCTCTAGCTCATATTCACTTGCAACAGAAAGGGTTTCTCCAAATGCCATACCAAACGTGTAGTTGAGCTTCTTTACCCCACGTACCGGAACCACATATTCTGGAGTAGTCACAGGTTTCTGTTCTTGTAAGATACCTGGCACAGTAGGCACCTCGGTATCTATTTCAAGATCAAGTTCCTCAGGTTCTGGTTCTTCCATGAATTGGACCGTCACTGGCTCATATATTTGTGTAAAGTCAACTTCCCAGTACAGATATACCAACCCTGCACACGCAAGTATGCCTGTGATAATAAGCATGAGATCGAGTTGCTTCTTCCTCCTCTGCTGTAATTTGGCTTGTTCTTTATGGGACACCATACTTTCAAGTATACCGCACGGTCTCATAATGGCACGTCAAGTAAACTGAGGATGCAGTCCAGAGCAGTTTGACATATTGCTTTATAGCGTGTTATAATATAATTATTATGAAAGAAATATTTCTTAGGTACTATTCAAACACTCTCCTACGAAATTCCCTCTATCCCATGCTTGCCACAGCGGTGGCGTCTCTTTTTGGATTTTTATTTTGGATTTTCTCAGCACGATTGTTTGCTGTCGAATCTGTGGGAATCGCAGCGACCCTTATCTCTACCGTAGGTATGCTTGGGGTATTCTCTCTTATTGGGTACGACGCTTCCACGGTACGATTCCTTTCTCATGAAAAAGACAAAAATGCGGCTATTTCTACCGGCTTTGCTATTGTCTCCCTATTCTCAATCATCCTTTCAGGAGTGTTTCTACTTTCTATACAATATATATCTCCTTCCCTTGCCTTTATACAGGAGAACACCCTCATCGCACTTCTCTTCATGTTCTTTACCACCATGACTGCCCTCAATGTATACACCGAGGCGGTTTTTCTTGCATACAGACATACGGTATACACCTTTATAGTGACCATCGTGTTTAGTATGGTAAAGGTACTTCTACCGTTTGCCTTTGTAGACTTTGGAGCAATAGGAATATTTAGTGCAGCTTCCCTGTCTCAAGTGGTAGGGTTCCTACTGAGTGTGATGCTCCTTATGCATCACTTTTCTTACCGACCGTCTTTCGTATTTGACACGTCGGTGATAAAGCGCTTTTGGAAATATAGTGCAGGCAACTACGTAGCTGACATTTTCAACTTCCTACCTCTCGCCCTACTCCCCATCCTCGTTACCAACATACTTGGTGCTGAACAAGCAGCCTACTACTACGTAGTTATTATGATTGCTGGATTTCTGTATGTGATTCCTGCAAGTACCATGCGTTCCCTCTTCGCCGAAGGTTCGCACGATGAAAAAAGCATTCCGAAAAATATTCAACAATCACTCACCACTACCACACTACTGCTGACGCCTCTGGTTCTCCTCCTCCTGCTTATCAACGAATATATTCTTGCGCTCTTTGGCTCAAGCTACGCACAGAGAGGAACAACATTCCTCAACGTTGCTGTCCTCAACAGTATCCTTGTGACCATCTCGGTACTCTATGGTTCACTCTTTCGACTCGCAAACGCTATCCGCGCACTCATCATTCGTAGCGTCACCTATGCAGGAGGTACCTTACTTCTGGCATACTTCCTCCTTCCTCGTGGGCTTGAAGGAGCGGGATTAGCGCTAATTGGGGGAAACGTACTCGCTATTATCGTGAGTCACATTGCGTATCTTAATCTCTCTCCTAAGGAAAGTAGGAACAAATTTTTCACATTCAAAAACCTACCTGCTCGAATACAAGCACGACTTAATGAGTACTACTTTTGGCCGTTCAAGACGTTCCTTGCCGGAAAAAAGGCATACTACCGTGCTCGACGACGACCTGGGCATGAGCCCAAGACCATTCTTTTTTATCCTGAACCACCAAAAACTTTCCATACGCTCTACAAAATTTGCCACTACCTAGGATGGAAAATCATTACCAATCCAAAAAAACAGAGCGATCTTTGTATTTTTTTTGAGGATGCAACATATAGAAAAGAGTATCCCGTACTTGTGGAACGAAACAAAACACAGCATGTCATAAACTTACATTGCACCGACATTAGCAAAAACCATGTAGATGAGGTTTTTGAGGAAGTTTTTGGTTACAAGATGTCACTTAATCCACGAACACATACTGGTGTGTGTGTCCGCAAATCAAACATCAACGCTGTCCACGATGGAGTAGTTCTGCCGTGCCCATGTGAACCAGAAGATGGCTACGTCTATCAAAAACTTATTGATACGGTCAACAAGAACAATAGGGCGACTGACTTACGTATACATATTTTTAATGACACAATACCTGTGGTTCTGGAACGATATAAAGAGATTGACGACATTTTTAATTTTACCGTTGGCGCAACGTTTTTAGAAACCGACGAAGCACTCACCAAGGATGAGCAGGAAAAAGTGGTACTTTTTTGCAAAAAAATGGGGCTTGAGTATGGTGAACTCGACGCCTTGCGATCAAAAGACGACGGGTTGCTCTACATAGTGGACGTGAACAACACTCCTTCGGGGCCTATAGGACCACTTTACGCAAACAATCTTGGTATCAAGCGATGGTTCTTAGAGTTAGCGGAAGCGACAAAAAGAGAGTTCCCTTCACGGTAACCCTATCGATACTTCTGGCGAACCTGCTCGTATAGCCCAACGACACGGGACGCATACGCATCAATCGAAAATGCTTGAGCGTGTTGGACAGCTTGTTTTGATAATCTTGTAAGAAGTTCTGTGTTTCGAAAAAGAAGCAGACACTTTTCAGCAAGTGCCTCAGAAGAGCGAGGCGGTACCAAGAAACCCGTTGCTCCATCTTTGAGCCATTCGGAAACACCACCAACATCACTTCCGATAACAGGTCTACCGACACTCATCGCTTCAATTCCCACCTTCCCAAAAGGCTCAGGCCATACGGACGGAACAACAACGACTGTTGCGTACTCGTACAATTCTCGGAGTTCGTCTCTTGTTTTATGACCCACAAAGGTGACACTCTTTTCTACACCAAGCTCTCGCGCCACATCTTCCAAGACACCTCGATACTCACCTTCTCCTGCTATGGTGAGTGTCACGTCCGGTTCTGCCTTTACGACATGCGTCATAGCTTGCAAGAGATACTCCACACCTTTAATCTTTTCAAGCCTGCCTGCGTACAAGATATTTTTATGGTTCTTCTCAATTTCTTTGTATGCAAATAGTTCTGTCGCATTCTGTATGCACACACTTTCTATCCCCTCTTCGCGCAACTTCTCTTGCATGTAACTACTCATTACCAAAAACGTATCTACATTCTTACATGCATACTTGTACATAGGTCGTACCACGAACTTGTTATACAGAAAGTGTACCCACCCTCGGATATTCAGATATTGCTTCGCAAACACCTCGGTACCTTCTTTAAAGAAATTTCTCGGGTATGCCCACAAGAGTAAGTTTGATGCATACTCCTCCGCACCATGGACGGTCATTATCGTAGGGTAGTCTTTAAGCAAGAACAATACCGAGGGGGAAACCGAGTACATAGTGTGCAACTGCACAATATCTGGTTTATAGGTACGCAGTACTTTTTTGAGTGCTCGGTACGAGTGCGGGTACCATGCTCTATAGAATATGCGCAATAAAAATGGCTGGGACTCAAGCGCAGGAAACTCGTAGTCACTGAAGTGGGTCATTTCCTTTCCCGCGTCACTGGATAAAATTTTAACGGTATGCCCCATTGTGGTAAGTATGGGGTTAAGCAAAACCATACTGTTTTCAGCTCCACCACTCTCATATCCTAGGCTTGTTATACGAAGAATTTTCATATCTTACTTATAAATACGCACAGAAGCATTACGAAAAACCACTTCTTTGTTTTTTTCCAGAAACTCTACAGGATACTCATACCGCAACAAATCTCCATCATACATAAGGACTGCAACTCTTCCCTTGAGCACTGCGGGTCCGACAAAAACATATGCATCTTTTTGAATACTCCCAGGAAAAATATCTCCTGAAATTGGCGTCTCAGCTACCGCTTCTAGTTTCTTTTTACCAAACCTATCAGCATGTATGAGAGGAACCATGCCAGTACGTTTTCGGTCTTCTTCTACCCTGCTGTCCAGCCACTCAATAGCAACTGCTTCATCAGGAGTAACAACATAGTGGTCAAAATCATTTCCCAGGTTGTTGAGATGCACTGCAGGGATATTGCCTCCCACCAGCTGGGTCAAGAAACCTGTCGCATACAGAAAGAAAAGAATCATCAGAAGTCCCGAGAAGCGAAACATGTACTCGGTATCTATCTGTCGAGGAGTGAGTTTAAACAATGCGAACCACCGTTCTGTTATCCATGCAAAACCTTTTGCCACTACAAGCGTTCCCACCACCATAAAAGGAGCGAGAACAAACATGGATTGTTGCATAGCGCGGAACACGCCGTACTCTCGTGAAAGCAGAGGCACCACGATACAGAGCACAATGAACACGACGCTAAACACAGCCAGTAAATACATCTCCCCGTCCACAGTTCGTATCCATTTTTTACGAAAGAGTACGAAGAGTAATCCTATAGGCACAGTCACCTGCATCACCTTTGCCAATACTTTTCCAAAGCTAATGACAAGCTCGCCAAGGGGTATGCTACCAAAAGCTATCGCACCAAGTACGGTAGGAGGGACTTCTTGCTCAACTCTCGGGGAAAACCGGTACATTTCATATGTACTCGAAGCATAGTACCTATCAGGATCTTCTTCGCGCATCTCGTTGACTACAGTATTCACATAGTCTGGCAGGGTTTTGTGCGTGGTGCCTCGAGAAAATGTAAAGAAGACAAACACATCAGGAGAACGTGCACTCCCATCAAACCCTCCTTGAATCGCAGACCAAACATTACCTGCAACTTCCTTGACGTGTCCGTCGGTGTCGGTGATGACACTAGTCCAAAGCACACTAAGCAGAAAGAGAACGGTCACCATGGTTATGGTTATTTTTCTTTGTGAGAAGAATTGCACATTTGCAGGTGAACTACGTGCCAAGGTACGTGCACCTAGCCCCGTCTTAGCTAAAAACACCATCGAGATACTTACCAACCCAAAGATAAACAGTACCGTATAGGTCGTAGAGTAGTGGGACAAAATAACTCCTATTCCCATACACATAAAGATGGCCTGTCGAAGCCAGAGTACTATCGCTTCCTCAAAGAGCACGAGAAGCATGAGTCCAAAAAATAGGAATGCTATCTCTTGGCGCACAAGAAAAGGCATGTCTTGAAAGAAGGTTGGAAATATGACAAAAAAGAGAGTTGCAAGCACCGCTGTTTTTTGTTCTAACCATTTTCGACTAAGGAGAAAAACAACAACCGCTACGAGTGCAAAAATCATCTGAAAAACAACCTTATACATATACACATCGGGTACATGCAAAGCGTTTGCAAGCATGGTGGGTAGTATCGTAATAGAGAGACATGCATTGTATGCATCGACATACATAGCATGGCTCCACAGTCCCGCGTTCTTAGCAAGTTGAAACACAAAAAATTCACGCTGAATATCATGACCTGAAATAAACCACCCTCGAAGCGAGGTCATGAGGAGTAACGCAAGCGATACGAGATAGATGAGGAACGGTAGCACGTTGGTACTTACTCTCTCCGCATTTCGAAACAGGTATGCACAAAAAATGGATAGTCCAAAGAGAAGTGTCATAACATACCCATTTCCTCCTCCGTTATTGAGACGAAGTGGTCCTACAATACTGATTACAAGAAAAGCGAATGCCATGCACACCACGACCACATCAAAACGTGTGTGTCCTACCATATAGCGGGGTACAGATATGAACCGAGGAGTAAATCTCTGATATACCATATATACAAGCGTGCCTATAAGTACCACCATTTCAAAAAGAATAGGTGCTGTATCAAGCGGACGATCTACAGAAAGATACGGCAAAACCCAGTTTCCAAACAAACCTATCACAAGAAGCCATAGGATACTCAACCCTACAGAAAAAACTGTGCGCGAGGCACTATTGAGTTTGTCGAGAGGTAGAAGCAAAACCGTGAGGTATCCAGGAAAAAATACCATGAGTGGAATACCGACAAGGTATAGAATTCCGAATGGATTAAACGAGATACTTGCAAGCAACACAAACAAAACCACCCACGCAACACTTACGTGAAGAAATGTTTTTTTTGTAACACGTAATTCTCGTATGCTCATATATTTGTGTACACCGCTTCGATTTTAGATACGACTACCGGCCAAGAGAGTTCACGCGTAAAAGCTCTCCCTCGTTCTCTCATTGCATTACGTTTCTCTTCATCTCGTACTAAGACATTGAGTACATTCGCAAACGACTCTGGGCTAGGATTATCTACCAACTCACCTACACCACCGACCACTTCACGGAGCCCGAGCACATTTGAAGCAACAACAGGAACACCTGCAGCCATAGCCTCAAGCACTACCATAGGCATACCCTCCTTTTCTGAAGGGATGAGGAAGATATCCGCATTACGATAGTGATTACGTACCTGCTTTGGTGATTTTTTACCTGTAAAAATTATTTTTTTAGGAGCTGTTTTTGCAGCAAGCACTTCTAATGCTTCCCTATCTTCTCCTTCTCCCACAATAGTAAGCTTTGCGTCAAACGTAAGGAACGGAAGCATTGCTATTATTCTATCAATTCGTTTTTGTACAGTGAGACGACCCACACTCAAAAGGCGTACCACGTCACTTTTTTTTGTATGCATAATCTTAAAATATACAGACCCTATTCCATTCGGGATGGTGTAGATGACATCCTTCTGTACCGCATACGTGGTATGTATAAACTCCTTCTGTTCCTCTGAGAATGTGAGGACGCAATCAGCACTGCGCAACACAATACCGAGTACGTGTTTTTTATACTGAAGAAACAGCGGACCAAGTTTCCCAGAAGGTTCAACATCAAGATGAAAATGTATCACTGTACGGAAGCCTCGTATCTTTGCAACAAGTAATGCAATCTCAGGGATGCCTGCTTGCGCAAGGTGCACGTGGAGTATGGTTCCTTGTGGCAATACCAAAAGATGAAAAGGTAAGCTCCACAAAATCGGCGTATGGGCAAACTCGCTACTGTGTAGTCTGCGTAGAATGTAATTCTTATGTCGTTCGACTGTTTCTACTATTTTCCCACCCAAGGTACTTGTAAAAACACGAACATCATACCCTTTGCGCGCAAGCTCTTTTGCAACCTCACTGGCGACCACTTCCATACCACCGAGGTGCGGTGGGTAATATCCAACGATATGTGCAATGGTCTGGGGTCGCGTCTCTGCTTCAGTAAACACAGTTGCATACGCTTTTGCGCGCTGTACCCAACTAAATCCTTCTTCGACTTTTTTTCTTCCCGCAATACCAAATGCAGTGCTTTTTTCAGGGTCGCTAAGGAACGAAATAATTTCCGCAGTGAGTGCATGTGTATCGTCGACTTCCACTAGCATGCCGGTGACGCCTGATTCAACCAAAAGCGGAACACCCCCAACGTAGGTACTAACCACAGGTAGCCCTGTTGCCATCGCCTCAGCAATAACCATGCCGAAACTTTCGTTCTTTGTCGGCAGAACAAAGAGATGCGCTTTTTGGTACTCCTCCACCAATGCTCTACCCTGCAGTCTCCCTCTAAATTGCACGACATCTTCGAGTCCACTTTTAATAACTTTATTTTCAAAGTACGACCTTCTCGTCCCATCTCCTACCACAACAAGCTGTACATTAGGGATGACAGCTCGCACTTTTTTTATAGCTCGTAGAAGAATTTTCAAACCTTTATGGTCATCACCTTTACCAAGCCCCGCAACGAATAACACCGTTGGTTTGGAGTTCTTAATTTTTTCGTTTGGAATAAATACTTCTGTATCAACTCCCGGAAGTATGGTGGTACTTTTGTGTACATAGGATTTGAGGAAATGGAGTCGTATAGAATCTGAAGAACAGATGATGTGTCGTGCTCTGTGAAGCACATACCGAAGTGGTACGTTTTCATACAGCCACACCAACACGTCAGCCACAAGTGAGCCCTTTTTCATACTTTCTCCGTGATAGGTCAGCACAAAAGGAATTGTACGAGGCAAAACAAGTGCCACCACATCACCAATACCTGGAACTGGCATATGCACATTTACGACATCCGGCTTAATATCCCGGAGGAGGTACCGCACCTTCAAGAACCATTGAAATGAAAAAGGTGTGTTTGATATTTGAAAGTCGCACTTAAGACGATGCACGGTGCATCCCAGAAACTCCTCACGCGTATCCCGCCCCTCGTCACTTGTTGTGAGTACGACAGGGTTCCAGGCATTTTTATCAATGTTTTTTACTATCTCTGAAACATAGCGCTCCAGACCTCCACTGTGTGGCGGAAAATACGGTGCAACAAACAAGACTGTTTTTTTACTAGCCATAAATTTCCTTGTTATCTACATACTGTACGCCTTCTTTGCCTGCAATGTACTGAAGCACAGCTTCTAAACGTTCCCAATCATTGCGGTCTCTTAGTTCCCAACTGTGCCCCCACAAATGGAACACTCCCCCTTGTTCTAGTACTCGGTCAAAAAGAGCAACTGCAATTTTATCCCATTTTCGATACAAAGAAAAAAACGTTCGAAGATTACCTCGAGCAAGCAAGAAGACACCCCACACATCAGACCAGTGGTTATACGTGTGAACAGAGGTGTGCGTCTCAAGTACTGACGTTGGCTCTGGTCGCGTGACAAAACGCTTTACCGTACGAGCAAGTGTAAATCCGACATCTTTGACCATGGTGACGTGCTCTTTTCGATACGCTCCTCGTGGGTAGCAAAAGCTCGTTACTTTTTTTGAAAGCAACGATTCAAGATACTGTTGTGACTTCCCTATTTCAAAAAGTGCTTCTTTTTCTTTGAGATGTATGAGTGAACGATGTGTCATGGTGTGTGCCCCTATTTCAAATTCCTGTGCAAGCGTTTTGATTTGTTCATCACTTAGCCGATCTACCTCCTTGAGTTCATGGTTATGTGGAGCAATATAAAATGTTCCTCGTATTCCGTATGTTTTGAGAAGCTCTGCCACCCGCATATCAAGAACATGTCCGTCATCCCAACTTGTAGTAACCAGCACCTTTTTATTCCGTTGTTCCATCGTACGGTATAGCATAAGCACACTTCCTATGTTTGTCTCCCAAGAAAAACGCTCTTCAGCAAGGCGACGCGAGTATGCACTCATCGCATCCATGTATGTATGGTCAGTAATACATTTTTTTATTTCGTTCCTTAAATTCTCGGGAGTTGGATCACAGAGCACAATCTTGCTCGTATCCAAATCTTCTCTATCGTATTCCTTTTCGTGTGTCGTGATGACGGGCAAACCACTTGCAAGTGCTTCCTGCATTGCGAGGGTAAAGAGTTCTCCCTTCGTTGGTGCTACGTATATATCAGCTACAGCAAATATCTCACGTATTTCTTGCTGAGAACGTTCCCCAAGTATATGTATTCCTGGCTCCTGATACCAAGCGCGTGGCAGTGTCCCTGAACCAACGAACACAATTTCGAATGATGGATCACGGGCTTCGTATAGTTCTCTGTATCCTTTCTTAGGAACAAATCTCCCCACAAAAAGGACAAGTGTTGTATGAAGCGGAAGACCAAGTTTTTCTCTGAGTTTGTTTTTTTCTTCCGTGCTCACACGACCGTACGCATTCAGGTCTATTCCATTGCGGACCTCAAGCAGTTTCTGCTCGGGCACACCCATACCGCGCAGGTATTTTTTTACGATTGGGTTATACACGATAACAGCTTCGCTCGCATTAAAAATAAGCGTACCAAAAATACGGTACACCACGTTTTGTACCGTGCGCACGATATGACTGGGATGCTCCACTAAGGCAATGTGTTGTGTAAGGATAATTGGCCTGTGGTACATCTGCGCAAACAGGTACGCAAACCACGACGTCATGTACAGCACATCATGTATGTGCACGACATCCGCACCGCGCACTTCTCTGCGAAGGGTCCGCACCATATCTATTCCTCCAATACTAAACGGTATGCCAAAATAGGTATCAAAAAAGTGCACTCCAAAAACCCGTTTTACCACAACCCCGTTTTCATTCTTTGTCCCTACGTCTATATGATGTGCAAAAGTGACCACAGTGACCTCGTGCCCTGCATCGTGTGCGCTTTGCGCTTGTTTCTGCGCAACCAGCTCAAGACCTCCCGTATGAGGTGGATAGTTCATAGCGACGTAAGTAATCTTCATAGGAGCGCTACGTTATGATTTAAGTAGTTTGGGTGTGAATACTACGTATGTCATGTCTGACTTCCAAAAAAGATTTCGCACAAACACCATCAGGATACGTATTCCATCGAGTATGGGGTGCAAGTTTGATACACCACTCCTATACCGATAGGTAATAGGCACACATATGATACTTTCACCTAAAATAGCCATCTTGGTCACCATGTCCATTTCTATCCCAAAGTCCTTAGCAACGAGATGTGGGTGCAAACGCATCAGTGTTTGGTAATTCCATGCAAAATACCCTGTAAGCACATCGGTTACATTTGCATTGTAAAAAACCCGTACAAGAAAAGAAAACATCCAGTTTCCAAACCTGTTAAAGGAAGTCATCGCACCTTCTGATATTTTCCCCGTTAGTCGTGACCCTATTACAACGTTACAAAAGCGTGAGCGCAGAGGCTCAATGAGTCGGAATAGTTCGTGTGACTGATAGGTGTCATCACCGTCGATCATGACCACATAGTCAGTATCGTGTGGCACAGACTCAAAGCCTCTTTTGATGGCGTTCCCCTTTCCATTTTTTTCTTCATGGATAACTGTAGCACCAGCGTCTCGTGCCACCTGTGCTGTCGCGTCACTTGAGTTGTTATCAATAACAATTACTTCTAAGGAGTATTCTGTATTTTTCTTCACTTCATCAAAAAAACCCCGCACAACTTTTCCCACGCCTTCAGCTTCGTTGTGACATGGAACAAGTGCAACTATTTTTTTTGTTTTTGTTTTCATAAAACTACAGGTTACCTGTGCTCTTTCTACTAAAAATATCGAGGTTCTTTTGAAAACAACGTTTTCAAATGGGCTAAGTCACCTAAGTAGTCACTCGGGACTGCTATCTAATGTATTCTTTAATCTTAGCACAGAAAAATAATCTCGTCAAGTTTTTACGTGGCGTACGACAGCTTGAAAAACGCCATATATAGCCCATATTTGCCTTCTTTTTTCCGTGTACGCACAAAAAATAACCCACCTACTGGTGGGGTTATTTTTTGTATCTGTTTTCGTTGGTCTATTTTATAGGACCTTCGCAAACGGATACAGTTCGAGGCGCACAAACAAAATACTACGAAGCGTATTAGGTAGTACGGTGAGTAGTATTTTGTGCAGTGCGACGATGAAATGTGCCGTTTCCGAAGGTCTTATTTCACATCAACACCCATTGAGCGAGCAGTCCCTTCAATAATTTTTGACGCAGCATCAAGGTCGTTTGCGTTTAAATCACTCATTTTTTCCGTAGCAATCTCTCTGACCTGTTCTTTGGTGATACTTCCAATCTTTGATACAAGATTTTTACCAGAGCCCTTTGGCTTTCCAACCTTCTTTAAAATAAGGTCTGAAGCAGGAGATGTCTTCATTATGAAATCGTACGAACGATCATCATACACAGAAATCACAACTGGCACTACTGAACCCATTTTGTCTTTAGTCGCCTCGTTAAATTTATTAACAAAGTCACCAATGTTTATACCAGCCTGACCAAGCGCTGGTCCTACTGGAGGAGCTGGATTAGCCTTCCCTGCCTGAATTTGAAGTTTAACTTGTTTGATTACTTTTTTTGCCATAGTTGTCGTAGGTTACCTTATATACGTCGTACTTGCAAGAAGTCGAGTTCTACTGGAGTCTCGCGACCGAACATTGGCACGAGCACCTTAACTTTTCCTCGTTCCTCGTCCACTTCTCCAACTTTTCCTTCGAGATCTTTAAATGGGCCATCCGCAACAATAACTGCATCATCAACTGCAAGGTCAATTTTGTGCTTTACGGTTTCACTATTCATACGCTTAAAAAGCGTTTCAATTTCTTTTGCCTCAAGGGGTACTGGTTGAACACCAGAACCCACGAAACCAGTCACGCGTGGAGTGTTGCGAACAACGTACCAACTATTTTCATCGACTATCATATCAACAAGCAGGTATCCAGGATAAATCTTTTCTTCCTCTTCAACACGCTTTCCACCTTTAATTTTTATCTTTTTTTCTGTAGGGACCACGACATTAAAAATCTTATCTTCAACACCCAGCGATTCAACACGCTGACGGAGGTTACGTTCAACCGCTTTTTCATATCCAGCATACGTATGTATAGCGTACCAGTTTCGTTCGTTTGTGTTTTCTTGTTTTGTCATATGTTTCAGCTATTAAAAGATTAGAGAATACTATCGAGAGCTCTCGTGAGGCCTGCATCAAGAAGTCCTAGGTATGCCGACGTCAGAATAGAAATAATAATCACCAGTATGGTAAAAATAGTAGTTTGTTTTTGAGTTGGCCAACTCACATGTTTAAGCTCACCACGAGTTGCCCTCAAATAATTAATGATACGATTCATATTTGCAAAATAT
>Ga0209212_1004309_pt1 | contig 17704 bp, 7 predicted proteins | sample RifGroC2_FD_183996 | JGI IMG/M metagenome (GOLD analysis project Ga0209212, IMG submission 183996) | Groundwater microbial communities from Rifle, Colorado, USA - Groundwater C2 (SPAdes) (version 2) | ecosystem: Environmental > Aquatic > Deep subsurface > Groundwater | place: Rifle, Colorado...
GAGCCACCACCGCCAGATCCCGGCTCGTTCGGGTTCGTCAGGTCACCGTACACGGCTCCGACGAATGAGCTGTTGTACTTGCCGCCATAGCCGCCGTAGCTGCCGCCGCTTGAGGCCGCTGAGCCACCGACTGCGGTGTTGCCGTTAGTGAAGCCGATGTTCGCGTTATTGCCACCGGACCAGCCACCAAGGTAGCCTTTACCGGTGACGTCGATCTTCGAAGTGTCTTCAATGGTCAGGCTTGATGCCGTTATGTCCAGTTGAAACCAGTTAGTAGTAGTTGCGCCGTAATGGGAAAGAAGGCTCTGACCCTGGAGAGTGATGTTGCCAGTGACCTGTAAGGTATTCGTGAGTGTGAGACTGCTCTGCTGCGTCATTGAAAGATTACCCTGAACAGTCACGATACCAGGTACATTCAAAATACTTTTGTTCATCGAAAGGTTGCCGGGTACCGTTACGCCGCCGGAGACATTCAAAGTGCTGTTGGTCAAAGTTAGATTAGCAGCATTTATATTCCCATCAAACACTACGTAACTGTTATCAATCATTAAATTGCTGTACCTGCGGTTAGTAACCACATACGGTGCACTGCTTGTTCCCTTGTCAGTGATCTGGAGAGCTATGTCCGGTTGCGTCGTAAAATGAAGGACATAATCCTCTGCCAAATGATTTCCGCCCAGGTCTGAGACTGTAGCTGAGACGACCAACCTGTATGAAGTCTCTTCGTTCAATGCAGCCGCAGGATTAAAGGTGATACTTTTCTGATCGGTTGATAGGGAAACAGTCCCAGGTATGATGGTGTTCAAGCCGTCGTCAGTTGTTAAGGTCACTGACGAAGAGTTAAGCGTTGTGGCATCCATGGCCTCCACAAAGTTCACTAAAATCGGCATTGTTGCTGATATATAATTAGAGTAGTCGTACGGTACCGTGGAGACAACAAAGGGGGCATCGGTGTCGGCTACAATCAGGTTGATACTGGCACTGCCGATTGCACTAGATGAACTTCCAGCGCTGCACACAATGCTGCCCAGTGTATTTGAATCTGCATCTTCCGGGATCTGGAAAGCCACATCTTGCGTTATCTGGGTTTGTGGCGGATCAATAGCCATGGATAGCGAGACCGATGCAGAGCCGGTCGCAGTACAGACCAGAGACGCCACACCCACGGGGTGCGTTGCCGTAAGAGTTGCCGTGCCGGTTTCGCCTGGCAGGTAGCGCTTTGCCGGGTCGGGTATCGAAATGCTTACGTTTGGCTTGTCGTTAACCTGTGAAAGTATTTCGCTGGCCGTCAGGGCGCGATTATAGATCGATACATTGTCAACAAGACCACTGAAATACACGCCTGGCTGGTTGCCATCCCACCCGAAGTACAGTGACGTAGTACCAGTTGTATCGATAGCACCGGAGTAAGCTGTGCTGCCTTGAAGCACACCATCTACATAGAATTTAAGAGCCGTGCCGTCATATGTGCCGGCATAGTGGTGCCATTGCGCGATATCAAAGGTGGTTCCAGTATATTTTACGGTTTTCACTATCCCGTTCGACCAGATATTGAATCTGATCTCTTTCGATCCTTTGACAGGATAAATGGCAAAGGCGCCACCCTTGTTTATCAGGGCGCCATCAGCATTCCAGGTTGGGGTGGCACTCTTGATCCATCCCTCGACGGTGATGTTTGCAGGGTTCAGGGCAGGGGTGTTTGTCACCTCGACGTAGCTATCCGTACCATTGAATTTACCGGCAAACGTTCCGTCCATCCGATCAGGATCAAAAGCAGAATTGTTGAATCCGGTTCCATTGTTATTGTTGCCCGATGCATCGCTCCAGTCGTTGTCCATGTGCCATAATCCGACTAGATCTGCGCTTGCAGCCTGGGTGGTGAATGTAACAGTGTAATCCGTGGTCACAGCATTGCCGGCCAGGTCCTGTAATCCAGCCTTGAGGGTAGCCGTGTATGTGCGCTGGTAGGCCAGCTGGTTGAGCGGTTTGAAGCTTACGCTCTTTTGATCTGCGGATACACTTGCCACGCCCGGCACTTGTCCGGATGACGATGCGAGTACGAAGCTACCAGAGGTCACCGATGCAGCTTTGATAGCTTCAGCGAACGTGAAGACAATTGGTGCGTTGACAGTTATGTTCTGGGCATCGGCCGCAGGGATGACAGATGTGATGTAGGGAGCTACCGTATCGATGACAACCGTGGATTCAGAAAATCCGGTTAAGCCCAACATGTTGGTTGCTTCCACGCGGACCAGGTGAGGACCATCCGTAAGGGTGTCGAGAGTGGAGCCGGAGACCTTGTTAACCACAATACCGTCAACTTTCACCACGACAGTTGCATTGCTGACGTTATAGATCAGTGAAGGCCTGTTGTTGGCATGGTAGCCTGTCGGAGAGGCAATGGTAACCACCGGTGGCGCATTGGGGGTAAATGAGGCCGACACGCTCTTCACGGCATCCATGGTAAGGGTGCACGTCCCGTTCCCGGTACAGGCGCCCGACCAGCCCGTGAAGACCGATCCGGTATCCGCAGAGGCGGTCAGGGTGACGACAGTTCCGGTGGGAAACATGCCAGTACAGGTAGATCCGCAGTTGATGCCGTTTGGATTGCTGGTCACAACACCTGTCCCAACATCGGACTTGACTACTGTAAGGGTCGGATTGAGCCCGGTGCCGCTGAGCGCAATATTGAGTTGCGGCGTCAGCTGGTCGTTGGAGGCAATGGAAAGGTTGGCATTATGCGGGTTGAGGTCGTTGGGGGCAAAGACCGTTTGAATCGTGCAGCTTTGCGCCGGGGAGAGCGTCCTGCCGGAACAGGTGTCCCCGCCCTGAACTATTGAGAACGCTCCGTCACCGGTCAGGCTTGCCGAGCTGATCGTCAGGTCGGTGGTGCCGGCATTGGCAAGCGTGATTGTGTGAGGTTGCGAAGCGGTGCCGGCAAGGGCGTCGTCGAATCTCTCCTCAATCTTGTTTGCCGTGATCTTACTGCCGTTGGCAAAAAGAAACGTCCGCCCTGCAAGGGTGAACACGTTACCGAAGTTCGTGGTCAGGTTAAGGGCGGCGCTGCCGTCGCCTTTGGAGATACCTGATCCGAAGTCCTTCGCTGCCGATGATGTGAAAGTCCGGTAATCGGTCCTGATGCTGCCATCGGAAAAGATAACCACTTCAAAGTTGTTCAAGCGTTCATTGCCTTCTTCGGTGAAGGTCTCCACCTGCCATTCAATAACTATTCGTTCCGGGTTGGTTTTATGTTGGATGAAGACCCCGCCTTGCAGGTAGGAGGAGAGATCATTGTTCCAGGCGGCAATGACCGGGCCACGTCCGGTGTTGAGCAGGTTATAGGATTGTGCCGCATCCGAAGCGGTGAACCAGATGTTGCCGTTCGTGTCGGCGGTGATCCGGTTGTATGAGGTCCCGTAGAAGTTGATGTTCCAGGGAAGGTTATAGGATACGCTTGATTCGTCGCCGTAGGCGTAATCGTAGTTGGAGTCGGGAGACTTGGTGCGGCTGGCGTCGGCGCCGTCCCAGACGGGTGTTGTCTCGGAGAGTTGGTAGTAACCATCGCTGACAGCCAGTGCAGCTTGAGAGGTGGAAAAAAACACCATCAGCAACAGTAAAATTGTTACAACAAGACCCGACTTTTTCATCAGCCCGCTCCTTGAACTCATTTGACTGAGATTTCATTAAATTCAATGTTTGCTTGTTCTATTCAATCCGTTTTGTTGCCAGATTTTTCTTGAGGTTGTCGGCTGCCTTACGTGCATCGGCAAGTTGTTCCGGAGTCAACAAGGCCTCAACCTTCTTGAGTGTTTCATCCGTTGGGTAAGTCGCTTGCATCAGGAAGGCATAGGATTTGATCAGGTCTTTGGGCAGCGTCTTGCTGCCGGTTAAATACATCTCGCCCATTCCCCGTAACGATTGCCAGTCACCGTTTTCAGAACCCAGGCGAAACCATTCCAAGGCTTTGCTCCTATCTTTCGGGACTCCAAAGCCGTTTAAGTAATAACTCCCCAGCTTGCCTTGCGCCATCGGATGTCCCTGTTCAGCGGCCTTTTTCAGCCAATAAGCCGCTTTCGCAAATGTCGGGTAGTTATCGCTGGAGTTCTTGCCTGTAATGTACGCCTGTGCCATATCGTACTGTGACTGGGCGTCGCCCTCCTGGGCCAGTTTCATCATCTGCAGAAAATCTTCGGTATTGGTCTGGTCGTTGATAATGTTTTCCAATTGTTTTGGATCACGTTTTTCAACTACGCCGGCCCATTCACGACATTTCTCAAACTCACCTCGACCTTGCCATGCCGCTATATATGGTCTCTCACCAATGCGTACCAAGAGATCGCGTGCTGTTTCCTTATCTCCAGCAAGACAGGCGAATTTACCGAAGTTGTTCAGGTTCCACTTCGAACCCGGATAATTTCGTTCGATGTCGCGATAACCTTGTTTCATCATTGGCCAGGAGATTTCTGATTCGTTGAATGCTGTATAGCCCTCATCCGAATGAAGTGAGGCGGTAATTCTGGCATAGATGGTGTTGCCTGCGGCTCTATCCGGCCAAAGTGTGACGGCAGTCTTGGCAAAGGCCTGTGACTCCCCAGCTTCTCCATGCCATTTGGGGAGCAGATATTCAGCCTTTTGTATGTAAAACTGAGGATATGCCGGCTCGAACTTGATTGCCTGATCAAAGAGGGCTTCAAACTCCTCTCTATTGGCGCCTTGAGTTCTGGCAAATGTCAGGAGGAGATTAAATCTTTCAGGACAATCGTCGGTGGCGCGTCCGGGTTTGACACGCAATAATTCGATTGCATGTTGCATCCTATCATGAAGCAATCGCGACCCTTCATCTGTTATAGTGATTGCAAACCCTTTACCACGTGCAGCCCAACCGTAATACATCCACGCATTGGCGGCAGCAACTCTGGCCGTTATGGATTGCGGATATAGTTTCTGCCATTTGTCCAGCTTTGCCAGCAATACCTGCCAGCCTTCGGGGCTCTTTTCCTTTGGCTCTTCAAAAGCATAATAATAGATTTCCAGCTTCCAGACCCCTTCGGGGAGCTTGGCCTTGGTCTTTCTGTAATCGTTGGCGATCTTTTCAAGTTCGGCAAATTTTTCTTGATAGAGTAACCGCTGGATGGTTCTGTCCAGGTAATCGCGGGCAATTTTTCCATCGACAATCTTTGCAGATCGTACGGTATGGTCTGTTTTCGGGTCATACTCTTTTACGTTTTCAGGCTTGATTTCATTAATCATCTTTGCGCCAGAGAACGGTTTAAGGTTGATGTCTTCGCCTTGCGTGAGTGATTCTTTAACGGATGGCAGCTGAACGTATATAATCTTGAATAGTGTTGCCGGATTGAAGTCATTGCCGTTGACGACTACTCTTTTCAGGATAACGACGGATTTATCTTTATGTTCAGGAAGGGTTGTGTTTTCGAATGTCAGAGTGATGTCGTTCTTTTCGTTTGTTGCGGGATTGCCGGATGCAGTGCGGTAGAGCCATTGATTGGCGTCTCCCTTGGACCATGTCCCTGGAGTTTTGAATCCCTTTGTAACAAATTCACCGACCGATGCTTCGCCGCCTTCTGCTGTCTTTTCGTTTGAAATCGAATATATTCCAGCATTCAGAAAATCATTAGGTGGGGTGTCGGCAAAACTTGTTGCGGTAATTGTAAGGCTAAAAGCTAAGGACATCATTATGGTTAAGTAAATGTGCTTCAATGAAATTCCTCCTGGTAATATTGAGTTCCGTCAACTCATCTCACTCAGTGTCGGTTTATGTTCAGCTGAGCAAAAATTGAATTTTGGAGATTTAACCCCCAAGGTCTTCGCTGTTGTATAGGGGAAGTTTTTGCCATTGACAGCAGCCTTTTAATGGGTGACCCCGCTGTTATATTCACTACGGCTTATCATTGTCTATCATCTGATGTAATTCTACGTCCCCATGTAGGCCAACCAAAATATTAACACGATGAATGGGCCTATCTTTTGTGACATAGAATACTTCCCACACCTTAAAATCCTTTCCTGCTGCGTCCTTTTCAGTATATCTAACCTCTGGCTTTCCGAATTGTGAAAGAGTCAGTTTTTCCTTTTTTACATATTCTTCCAGCTTTACAGCAGCAAGTTTTTCTGCTTCTGCTTGTGAAATCGCCTGGGGTTTTGAACATGAGCCCATAACAATGATGAAAATAATTGCTAATATTATCTGCGTTAAAGTCATTTTCCGCTCCTTAGCCTATTAAAGGGTTCCACTTGCACTTATAGGCTTCTCACCCAGAATATGAATTGTATATGACCGCCCTGGTAAATAATTGCCAACCGCAGTTGACAGCTCGCCAAGACGACTTCTATGAGTTGCACGGTTAAAATCATAAATGTCATCAAATGATTTTAAGGCACCATCAAATGACCAGCTACAACCACATATTGTTAAGGTACCCTGAAGTCGCAAGGTAATACTCCCCACAGTCGCAGCAGCATCTCCGGAGGTAGAAAAACCAGACCTACTGTCAATCTTAACGGTTCTGCTGCCACATCCCCTTTTCAGTTCAGAATGCACTTGAGGAAAGCTGGTGACTCTGACGCTGCTTGTGCTAATTTCGTTGAATTGCATAGTTAGAGCAGTTCCGCTACCACCAAGATAGTGGGCAAGAGCTTCTGCCGAGGTTAGAAGACCTGTAGGATCAGTGAAATTGATGGGATTGCTGCCAACATAGTTATAAACGTTTATTCCTCCCTCAAACCCAATTGGGTCCTTTTGGATGAAACGCCCTTCCATCGGATCGTAGTATCTTGCACGGTAATAATAGAGCCCGGTCTCCTTATCCCACTCCCTGCCGGTGTAGGTATAACTGTTGCGGAAGCCTGTTGAAGCTTTGGGCACGCCGAAGGAATCATATTCGTATGTTTGCATAATGTTTTTACCGGCATCAGTGATTGCTGTGATGCTGCCCAGCCCATCGGCATGAAAATAATAGTAAGCGCCTGACCGTTCCATAGCCAGATGCTCATCAACACCTGCGCCGTGCGTATACCACGTTTTCTCAGTGGCTCCGGTCGGGTCGGTGTAGAGTTCCAGCACGATGTTGTCATTATCGTAGACATACGTCCAACTGCTGGTCTTGGTTATTCCATCGGTGATGGTTGTTAGTTGCTTGCCGATGCGCCTGCCTTGCGGGTCGTAGGTAAAGTTGATGATTAACTTATCGGCGCCCTTTGTCCTCTCCATCTTCACCAGCCGGTTCTCCAGGTCCCAGGTCTGTATCCAACCTTTGTCCGGGTTGTTGGCCAGTGTCCTTGCGGTCTGATTGCCGGCGTTGTCATAGGAGTAGCCATACTGCCTGCCCCTGGTCATCTGGTTTCCGGCATTATACTGGTACTGGCCGTCCTTGGCGCCGGGGCCGGTTTGCCGGTTGCCCACGGCATCGTAGCTGTAATTCTCCGTGTCCTTGGGCGTGGTTGCCTGGGTGAGGCGGTAGATGGGGTCGTAACTGTAGTTTGACGTGCCGCTACCGGTGATCTTGTTCTTGCGGTTGCCCACCTTGTCGAAGCCGGAGTAGTTGGCAAAGGCGATGGTTGTTGCGCCCGAGGCGTGCCTGATGGTCGTGAGACGGCTCTGACCGTCATAGCCGTAGGTTGTTGTTATAGCGTTGGGATAGGTTACGCTGCTTCTTCGGCTTTGGCTGTCGTAGCCGAAGTTATATGCGCCGGCGGTTGCGGTTATGGTCTTCAGGCGGTTTACATTGTCAAAGTCATAGTTCGTGGTACGGCTGTCGGCGCCGTCGCTTACGATGACCCGCGTCTTTTGCCCCAGACCGTTGTATCGATCGTAGTTTACCTGGCGGTTGTTCTTGTCCGTGACGCTCTTCAGCCGGCCGTTATCGTGGTATTGGTAGCTGTAGCCGATGTTTGCGTTACTGGTGGAACGTATTCTTCCGTTGGCGTCGTAGTCGTAGCTTTCACTGGTACCATCGGCATATTGTTTCTTCTTGAGCTGGCCATATTTGTCATAGCTGTAACTGACCAGGAGCTTTTCGTTGGCGGGATCGCTGGCATCGTAGCGTTCCTTCAGCTTGCCGTTGGGGTGGTAGGTATACCTGAGCTTTTTGCCGAGCGGGTCGGTTTCGGTTAAGAGACGTCCCATCTGGTCGTAGCTGTAGGAGGTCTCCTGCTGTTTGGCATCAATGATCCGGGTGAGTTTGTCGCTGCCGCCTCCGCAGGAAGGGCAGCCGGTGGCGCCGTAGTTATAGATAGTTGAGTTATTCAAGGCATCGGTGGTGCGCGTTACCTGGTGATTGTAGTTGTACTCGTAGTAGGTGTTGTTCGTTTCCGGGTCGGTAACTACAGTTTGATTGTCGCCGGCATCGTAGCTGTAATTGGTGACGCTGTCAGGCAGGCCGGGAACGATGGTGGTGCTGCTACGCAGCCTGTTTCTGGCATCGTAGGCCATGCGGGTGGTGCTCAGAACCGTGCCAGTGGTATCTTTTACCTTGATTTCCGTGTTGTTGCCGTTGGCGTCGTAGCCGGAATACCAGGTGGTCATTCCGGTTGGATCAATAATCATCTCCGGCAGTCCGTCGCCGCGATAGGTGTAGGAGGTTTTGCGTCCGTTGGGATCGATGGTTTCCAGGATATTCCCGTTGGGGTACTGAACCGTGACCGTTGTGGCGCCGGTTGGGTCGGTGACCAGGGTGGTAAGGATGCCGTTGGCATCCGTGCTGTATTGATAACCGGTGGTAAGTGGAACCGCGCCACGCAGGTCACTGGAAGAAAGCATCCGGTTCTGGTTGGTCAGGTCGTAGCTGTAACGGTGTGCGACCTTGAGACGGGGATCGGTGGTGCTTACGGTGGCTGGATCGATACCCAATGCTGTGCAATCAGTGGGGTCGGTCTCGCTGCTCACGTTGCCGTTGGCATCGTAGGTGTAGAAGGTGGTGTAGTTGATGTTGTCAGCACCAGGTTCGGTCTTGGACTTCAGCGTGCCGTCAGGATAGTGGGTGTAGCTCGTCCTGATCCCGTCCGGAGCGATCTTTTCCTTGATCTTGCTGATGGTAACGTCGTAGGTTTTGGTCCAGACCCCGCCGTCCTTTTCGGTGAAGGTGGAAGTGCGGACATCTCCGCTGTTCAGGGCCGGATAGATAATTTGATGGGAGTGTCCCTGGGAACCGGGGGTCCACTCCGGGTCGTAGGAAGCGGCCAGTTTGCCGTCGCTGTTATATTCATAGCGGACCAGGTTGCCCAGTGGGTCCAGCTTGCTCGACAGCTTGCCATCGGTGGTATAGGCATATTCCCAGTAGGCCGGGGCAACACCGGTGTCGGTGACTGGAAAGACGACATGGTACAGGTGGCCGTCGCTGCTGTACTGGAAGGTATAGGCGTTAAGGTTGGGGTCACTGATGGTACTCAGACGATGCGGCGTAACGGCGGTATCGTAGGTAAAAGTGATACCGCGAGTGCCATCACCAACGGTGAACAGGTCACCGTCCGTGTTGTAGCTGTAGGCCAGGATGTTCCCGAACTGGTCACGGCTGTTGATGAGCTTTCCGGCAGAACTGAAGGTCTGGATTCGGCCATCAATCAGCGAACGGACAAAGTTGCCGTTGGAATCAATGGTGATGGAACCGTCACCCGGCCGTTCACCCACGTAATATTTAGTGGCGCTCAGGTTATAGTGATAGGTCTGGTAGTCGCCCTCCCTGACCCGTATCGCGTTACTGAACGACTGGAGGGTGATGTCGTGATTATGACTCCACCCGGCTCCCAGCACCCCGCTGCCTGGATCAAGACTGTTGTAGTACAGGCTTGTTGTGAGCGGCAGCACTCCACCCTTGGCTGAGAACAGGTCGAGGCTGAAACTGAGATTGCCGCTCAGGATATCTACTGATGAATTGGTTTTTTGCTTGAGTTCACACTCGGCAGCATGGGGAATCTCTAGCTTGAAAGATGCGTCCGTGTTTTGTGAACACCGATTACTGCCGTTATCATCAACTACCCAGGCGACAAGATGCGCATTATATGGACCAGCGGGCGCAGGTTCGCCATTGACCTTGCCGTTCCAGGTTTCTGAGATGCCGGTTCCACCGCCATCAACAGTCTTGACGGTGCCACCGGGGCCGGCGATGGTAAGCTGCCATTTCACCGTTGCCCCGGCAAGTTCCTCAATTGAGCCTTGAATTGTCAGGATGTCACGCGTGGCAGGATTATATATACTTTGATCCACGGAAAATGAGGTGATGGTCAGTTGATCCCAAACTGATTTTTGATCATATAACAATCCGGCGCAACAATTTGGGCAAATCCAGGCAGGCTGGCGGCACCTTGAAATAGTTGTGGTAGATGATGTGTAAAAAGGAGGCCCGCAATGACAGTTGTACATATCACAATAAGCGCCATATGAATCTGTGGGATTAACGGCGCAATAAGTTTTGCCCCAGCTGCAGGTGCTTGTGGCATGCGAACTGGAAATACAGCTGGCCACAAGGAACAGTGCAACAATAAACGCCCGCACAGCGGTCGTTAAAGTACGACTTATCATGAAACATCCCTCCATAGGTATAGGTCATAGAATATATTGCATAACAACCAGACTTGAACGCCAAGTCCTGTTTCATAACATCGGCGAAATGCCGTTATAAAGAATGAAATGTATTATCAAGTTTTATGCCAATTCCAAAGAAAAATAATAAGTGTTAATTATAATGCTGCAATTATAAATAGTTAGTTGGTAATATTAATACCGTGCCGTTCTAATCATTCCATAAACCCATACATCTTATTAACCTTGGGCACAACAAACTGTAAAGAAACTTTACACTAAAATTGAAATGCGGTTATAGCCCCATATTATCGAATAGTTACAAAGTGTAAATAAAGTTTACACTATTTGGTCAATACCTTGCAAAACCGCTACTGATGGGCATTTGCGGATTGTAAAGAAATTTTACACTTTTTGTTAAGGCCCGGAAATTGAGTGTGGACTGCCAAAGGCACTATCATGCTGAGTGTGGAGACTGATCAGTACAATTGTCGGACCCTTCAGCCTTTGGCAATAAATGGGCAATGCCTCATTACGGCATTAACAGGTTTGTAACGGATCGGCTATAAAGCACTCGTATTTGCGATATTCAGGAGATACTCTCAAAAAAGACAGGAGGAATCATGTCTGCAGGCAGCGCATCAACTTGACAATCAGTAGCAGTAGCATTAATAATACCGGCAAATAAATTCTGTCTAACCAGGCAACCTGGTGAATAAATCAGAAGAGGGGGATGTATGGAAACAATCAGAGTTAAGGTGGCCGTAGTAGCAGCATTTTGCGTCGGTATTGTCGTGGCCTTGTCATTCACGGTATTCACCAGTACTGCTCGTGCCGGGAGAGATCATGACTACAGGATTGTCAAAAGCGCCCATGAAGTTGTGAACATGGGTGAACAGGGGTGGGAGTACATTGGACTTGCTCCGGGCGGCCAATGGGGAATAATGAAAAAATAGCAACAGTGGGAATCTTCATAGTTAAGCCGGATATGAGATTTAATTTCTCAGAAAATGAAATTGTAGGTTGACTTTGCCTTTTCTGTCGCGGTCTGAACCCATGGATACTGACTCTGTCAGCCAAGAGGAATGCATCGTGTGCCAAGATGGAGAATTGGATCGGATTCAGCAACGAGATGTAATGTTGCGTTCTCAGGACAAGTTGTTGTGGCTGTTTTTTTCTTCACAAACTTCCTCACCAGTATTCCCGCTATATGCTTCTGAAGTGGAATTCAAGTCTTCGCTGGATGAAATTCAAGCATTAACCCTCTCCAGCTCAAAAAAAATGTAGCCAAAACGTTATGTTAATCCAGAAAGGGGTTGAATATGACAAGAAAATTAGCACCAATGGGATATCTTCTCTGTTTCGCTTTAGTCATTCTGTCTCTTGCGGCAGTGGGTTGTCAGAAAAAACAGTCTCCTCCCCCCCAGGCGGCAGCACCTGCGGCATCTCCTGCCCAGCCAGTACCTGCCCAGGCTCCTGTTGCTCCGGCAGCAGCCACTTCAAATGATCCAGGGGTAATTCAGATGGGGATGACTTCTGAACAGGTCCAGCATATCATGGGTGCTCCGGCAAAAACCGAGCAGGAAGGATCCATGGTTGAATGGAAATATTACACACAAACGGGAAAAGTTGAAATAAAGCTGCAAAACAACAAGGTTGTTGCCATAGAAAGACATTGACAGCCACATCTGCCCCAGCTCTCTGTCAGGTGGTGCGGTTTTAACTGGAACCTCTTAATGCATACAAGGATATTATCATGAGTAAAGAGGATGGATACGATCTGCCTTTGAAAAAATCGCCGAACTCAATGCTAGAAGAGGTTTCAGATTCCAAGTCAATTGATGCCAGGGGTACGCTTATTATTAATCCCTCGCACCAACTGGCTGGTAAAGATCTTGTGAATCAGCCGGTTCTTGAAGTGGTGACAGGCGAAGCTAACCTGAAACTTCTTCGCCTGGTAACGGAGAAGGCGAAGATTGGCCGCTCAGGATATAATGATTTAATGCTGATAGATGGCAAGGTTTCCCGCTCCCATGCAGAGGTTTACTTTGAAGATGGCCGGTATGTTGTCAAGGATCTGAACTCGACCAATGGTGTTCTCGTAAATGGACAGTCTGTAAGTAAAATTCCCCTCAAGTCCGGTGATCGCATCACCATTGGCGATACGGTACTTCTTTTCTCCCAGAAAGATCCGGAAATCTCTCTGCAGGAAAAAGAGGTCTTTATAGAGAGGAGCGATCTCTTTAACTGGCTGGATAGAGAGACAATGCAGTTGCTGGCCAGGAATCTGGTAGTGCGGTTTTTCCCCCATGGCGCAACGGTTCAGCGGCAAAATACCCCGGTTGAAAGCATGTTTTTTGTTTACTCGGGCGAAATCCGTATCGTAGATATCAATGAGGAAGGTGGAGAACGCAGCATTGATACACTCCGACCGGGAGATTTTTTCGGCGAACGGGCCATTCTGGCCGGAGAATCGGGCAATTATTCCATGATCGCAACCAGTGACAGCAACCTTCTGGAGTTGCGCAAGGAGCGGTTGAACGAATTGCTGCAGCAGAAGCCCGATCTGAACCAGGCTTTCTACAGAATGGTCCTCACGAAGCTTCGCTCGGCCCAGATTGAATCTGGTGAGAAAGGGGAAAGACGGGATAATCTGAAGAACATTATCACCTCTACCGATGTCGAGATTGTGGGGCAGGACAAAAAAATTCTGGAGGCCAAAAAGAAGGTGCAGAACCTGGCCGCGGAAGAGAAGGCTGCTTTTATAATCGGCCCCCCGGGAACCGGCAAGAAAGCCTTTGCCCGTTACTTTCACAAGGTCAGTGCCCACCCAGATTATCCTTATGTGGAAATATCCATGGCTGATCTGGAGGAAAGCCAAGCCGGGGCATCGCTGTTCGGGATAGAGACGGATCCCGGCGCCACCCATATGAAAGGACAGATCGGCTATCTTGAGATGATAGGGATGGGTACTCTGGCTATTGCCCATGCCGAATTGCTGGATGCTCACCAGCAGAGCAAGCTGGTTACCTATCTCAAGCATGGCTGGTTCCATCGTGTCTACGGGCAGGAGAGTGTCAGAACTGACACCAGGATCATATTCCTGGCCAGCGGAACAGAAGCTGAGGTTTTGGACAAGTTTATCCCTGAACTGCGAGAAGAGCTGAAAAAGAGGATGATCGTTCTCCCATCCTTGATGCAGCGTCTGAAAGATATTCCGATTCTGGCAGATTATTATCTGAAACTTTTTTCCCGTGCGAATGGCAAACGAATCAACGCCCTTTCCAAGGAAGCTACTGATAAACTTGTCTCGTATACCTGGCCCGGAAATGTCAAGGAATTGGAAAATGTCATCCAGAGGGCGGCCATGGTCTCCTCGGATGACGTCATTATTCCTGGAGACCTGATCTTTGTTCTGCCGTCAGAAAAAGAGATCCACAAGATCAATCTCCTCCATATGGACAATTTCAGGAATATCCTCCAACATCCTCTGATTCCCGGTTTTTTTATCTGGTTCAATGTCATAGTTGTTCTGATCATAGCGGGATTAACCCTTTACGGCGGATCCAGGCCGCAAGGGCACCCTTTGCAGTCTTTTGATAACAATCCAGGGATGTTGATTACCTGGCTGATCTGGTTTCCGGTCCTCCCGATTTCGGCCTTCCTGCTTGGTCGAGTCTGGTGCGGAATCTGTCCTATAGCCGGAATGGGGGATATGGCTGCCCGTATAAAGAAATTCAATATGCCGGTCCCCAAGATTCTGCAACGACTGGATTTCTGGCTGGTAGTTATTGCGTTCATTTTTCTCGATTACTTTGAGGAATACTTTGGGGTGGCCGACAAGCCCTGGGCAACCGGCATGCTTCTGGTGGTGATAATAACTCTGTCAGTTCTGTTTTGCGTAATGTTCGAAAGAAAAACCTTTTGTCGTTATCTCTGTCCTCTGGCCGGTATGGTTGGGACCTACGCTACCATGAGCGTGGTCGAGATCAGGGGCAATAAAAAGGTCTGTCAGACCCAGTGCGGCCAGCATTCCTGTTACAAGGATACGGAACAGGCGCTGGGGTGCCCGATGTTTTCTTATCCAGCCTCCATTTACAGCAGTACGGAATGCATGATGTGCATGAATTGCCTGAAAAGTTGCGAACACAGGGGTGTTCAGGTCAATCTCCGCCCTCCTCTGCAGGAACTTTGGAGCCAATCCAAACCTATGCTCAGTCTTTCATTGTTCGGGGTGATGCTGGTGGGGCTGATGGCCCGCCATCAGTTCCCCAACCTGACTTTCTGGCTCACTAAGGAACAAGCCCTGGGCTTGTCTGCTGGGTTGATGCACCCGTTGCTTTTCTTCTTCTTCCTGGGAGCGGTCCTGGTCCCCTTTGCACTCTCTTCAACACTGTCGGCAGCAGCGTCCCAGGAAAAAATTCAGGAAAATATGGCACACTACGGCATGGCATTTATTCCTCTGGCCTTGGCAGGACATATCTCTCATGTGTCTCACGAATTTTTTAGTGAAGGCATTTACCTGTTGTCCGGGTACGCGGTTAAGCTATATTATTCCATTGCCCGCGGAATACCGATAGTGAGCAGTGAAGTCGTCGTGCCACATTTCATCCATGGCTCTATTGTGACTTTTCTTAAACTGATGTTCATAACCGGTGGTATGTTAGCTTCAATATTTGCGCTGGTTATGATTGCCAACAGGCTTTCGAAAAACAACGTCTTTGCCAGGATTCTTCCGCACCTTATGGCTCTCTTCCTTTTTGTAGCGGGGTATCTGTTCATATTTACCGGTTCCACGGATGCTCCGCCTGCAGCTGCGACGCCAGCTGCTTCTACTCTTTCAACACCGTCATCGCTCGGATTATTGCCGCAGTCAGGCCCAGGCCGACCGGCCGCGAGATAAAAACAATCCGGTATAACTTAAGGATCCAGGAGAAACTGCTCATGATAACCACAGGAAATCTCATTGGTAAAAATATCGATCAGTTTCGTCTGGAGGAGCTTGTCGGCCAAGGCGGCATGGGGACGGTCTACAAGGCCTATGATACTGTCCTTCATCGTACTGTTGCCCTGAAGTTGATCCCCAAGGACTCCGAAAGCAGCACGCAGGAACAGGTTGAAATCAGTAAACGACTTATACAGGAAGCCCAGGCCGCAGGCTGCTTGTCCCAACCAAACATCGTGACCATTCACGCTTACGGTGAAACCGATGAATATCAGTACATCTGCATGGAGTATATCCGGGGGAGGACCCTGGGTGACATGCTCAGGCAGAAACACATCTTGTCTGTCGAGGATGCGGCAGTCATTCTTGAGCAAATCCTCCTGGCCCTTGATGCTGCCCATCAGCACCATATCGTCCACCGGGATATAAAGCCGAATAATATCATGGTATCGGGCGACTTGAAGGCCAAGGTCATGGATTTCGGTATTGCCAAACTCCCCTCTCTTTATAAAACTACTACCGGTACTGTCCTAGGCACACCATACTACATGTCTCCGGAACAGATTTCAGGACACGCCGTTGATATTAGATCGGATCTTTTTTCGGTAGGTACGCTCTTTTATCAGATGATCACCGGAGAGAGGCCTTTTGACGGGGATACAACAGTTGTAGTTGCCTATAAAATTACCCAGGTTGAACCTGTGCCGCCAAAGGTCCTGAATATTCATATTCCCCAGGCGATAGAAAACATCTGCCGAAAAGCCCTGGCCAAAGACCCTGCTCTACGCTACCAGACCCCGGACGAAATGCTGCAAGATCTGAATGGTACTATGGGCAAGGGCGCCAAGATTAAACCGGAAATCATGGAAGAAAAGACGATTGTTTCCAAGGCCCCAATTGCTACCCCGCAAGTCCAGAAGGTGAAAAATGCAGAAAATACTCCGGTTTCCGGTTCTTCATTGGAGGAAGTAATTATACCAAATAAGCGGGAACAGGCTGAGGCCATTGAAAAGCCGAAGGATGAAGCCGTTAAACCTGCTGGTCAATCTCCCGGCCAGAACCGCCAGGCACCAGGAAATAAAAAGGAATCCGCCAACAAAACGTGGCCGATTGCCTTCGGACTGATAATCGTGATCGTCATCGGTGTTGTCATGGTGTTTAATCTGCTTAAAAAAAGCTCCGGACAAAATACGGTGGCCTCGGTGACAACCCAGAATGCGGGACCGGCTAACGTACAGCTAAAGCCAATCGATATAAATTCAAATGTTCAGGTAGTTGCCCCGGCAGACATCAAAACCATGTCCGCCAAACAAAATGTACCTGTCCAGGGATCAGGCACTGCCAAAATCCAGACCCGGCAGCCCGATAAACAGACATACTCCCAATTGAAATCGATAATTCTCCAGGCCAAGGAAAAGATGCAGAGCAATCCTGCCAATGCCAGAAAGCTTCTGGAACAGGCCTTGGCTCTTGACCCCTATAATTTTGAGGCCAACTTTCAGATGGCGCGTCTTATGGCACTGCAAAATGATTTTCCAAATGCCATCCTGTTTTATCAAAAAGCAGGACAAATTGACAAAAAGGCGCCGGAAATCCCGTTTTCCCTGGGTGCAATATATATGATCCAGGGAAACTATGTTGAGGCACTGAATTCTTACAAGGTTTGCCAGACCCTCTCCCCCCCATTCCAAGAGGAAAAACTTGTTTTCAAGGATGGAATCCATCGCGTTAGGAACGAACGAGCCTTGTCGAGAGCATTACAGGAAGAAGTTTCCATCAACATGGGAATTTGCTATCTGAAAACTAAAAATGCAAAACGAGCCCGTATGCATTTTAATGAGGCACTCAAATTGAACCCTAAAAACTCGGTAGCCCGAGGTAATCTGAAATCCATGGGAAGATGAAATTTATTTCAATTCAACAAATTTTAAACGGGATAATTATGTAATTAAATCTGACGTTGATTTATGACGGACGGTATAACATAATGTCCCCAATGCCTCCGTTCACGCCCACATCAAAAACCATCGTTGTTTCCCTTGTTCGTTTCTGTCTGCTGCTCCTGCTGGGCTGGTATCTGTTCTGCCTGCTGGTGCCTTCCGGCAGCGGCAAAACAGCCCGTGACGTTTCCTTTCCCACCGGCAGCGGCATCAAAAAACTGGCTACGGAACTAAAGTCGGCCGGGATCATCCGCAGTACCTGGCACTTTATCCTGGTCAGCAGGC
>Ga0209212_1004310_pt1 | contig 17698 bp, 14 predicted proteins | sample RifGroC2_FD_183996 | JGI IMG/M metagenome (GOLD analysis project Ga0209212, IMG submission 183996) | Groundwater microbial communities from Rifle, Colorado, USA - Groundwater C2 (SPAdes) (version 2) | ecosystem: Environmental > Aquatic > Deep subsurface > Groundwater | place: Rifle, Colorado...
AGGATGTGGCTGGTGAAGGCGTGGTTCATCTTGATCTTGCCTGTGCCGGTCTTGCGAAAACGCTTGGCGGCGCCCCTATGGGTCTTCATTTTAGGCATCGGTTTGCTACTCCTTTGTGGTGGTGTTTACTTCGTTTTTACTTTGGGGGCCACGATCATGAACATGCTGCGCCCTTCCATCTTCTGCCGGACCTCGACGAGCGCGATGTCGGCAAGCTCTGCAGCGAACTTCTCAAGGGCGGCCATCCCGAGCTCCTGGTGGGTGATCTCACGTCCCCTGAAGACGACGGTGATCTTGGCCTTGTTCCCCTCTTCCAGGAAGCGGCGCACGTGCTTGACCTTGAACTCCAGGTCGTGCGTGTCGGTCTTGGGACGGAGCTTGACTTCCTTGAGCTCGACCTGGACCTGCTTTTTCTTCGCTTCCTGCTGCTTTTTGCTCTGCTGATATTTGAATTTGCCGTAATCCATGATTCGGCAAACCGGAGGTACGGCGGTCGGCGAAACCTCTACCAGGTCCAGTTGCTGACTCTCGGCCAGCGCCAAGGCCTCGCGAAGCGGAAGAATACCAAGCTGCTCGCTTTCGGCACCTACTACCCTTACCTCTTTGGCCCTGATGGACTGATTGATGTTGACTGTCGGTTTAGCTATGACGCCACCTCCTTTAATGACATTAGTGATATTGTTTGACTTCTGATTCGATGAAGGAGACGAACTGCTCGGGCGTCATCCCCTCCAGGTTCTTGCCGTCGCGGAAGCGCGGAGTCAAAAGGCCGCTTTCGACCTCCTTGTCCCCCACCACCAGCATGTACGGTATCTTCTGCAGCTGGGCCTCGCGGATCTTGAAGCCCAGTTTCTCGTTCCTGAAATCCTTCTGCACCCGAACGCCGGCGGCGCGCAGCTTGTCGAAGGCGGCCTGCGCGTAGGGGATCTGGTTATCGGTTACCGTGACCAGGATCGCCTGGACCGGTGCCAGCCAAGTCGGGAAGTTCCCTGCAAAATGCTCAATGAGGACGCCGATGAAGCGCTCAATGGCCCCCAGAATGACCCTGTGCACCATTACGGGGCGCTTCTTTTCGCCGTCTGCGTCGACGTAGGTAAGTTCGAAACGCTCGGGGAGGGTAAAATCGCACTGGATTGTAGCACACTGCCAACGCCTGTCAAGGGCGTCGCGCAGCTTGATGTCTATCTTGGGGCCGTAGAAGGCGCCGTCCCCCTCGTTGATCTCGTAGGGGCGACCCGAATCCTTGAGCGCGTTCAGAAGAGCCGAGGTGGCGAGCTCCCAGGCGTCGTCCGAGCCGATCGACTTCTCGGGACGGGTGGAGAGCTCCATCTCGAAGTCGAAGCCGAAGATCCCCATCACCTCGGTGACGAAGGCGATGACACCCTTGATCTCGGCGTCCAGCTGGTCCGGGGTGCAGAGGATGTGGGCGTCGTCCTGGGTGAAGCCGCGCACGCGCAAAAGGCCGTGCAGCACGCCGGCGCGCTCGTGGCGATGCACCGTCCCCAGCTCGAAGTAGCGCAGCGGCAGGTCCCGGTAGCTTCTCAGGCTCGACTTGTAGATCATCATGTGTGCCAGGCAGTTCATCGGCTTGACGCCGTACCCCTGCTCGTCCACCGTGGTGAAGTACATGTTCTCGCGGTAGTTCTCGTAGTGGCCGGAACGCTGCCAGAGTTCGGTCTTCAGGATCTGGGGACCGAGCACGATGTCGTAGCCGCGCTTCAGGTGCTCCTTGCGCTCGAAGTCCTCCAGGATGGTGCGCAGCATCGCCCCCTTGGGGTGCCAGATCACCAGACCCGCCCCGACCTCGTCGCTGAAGGAGAAGAGATCCAGTTCGCGCCCCAGTTTCCTGTGGTCGCGCCTTTTGGCCTCCTCGATGCGTGCCAGGTAGGCGTCCAGCTCCTTCTTGTCGGTGAAGGCGGTGCCGTAGACCCTCTGCAGCATGGCGCGCTTCTCGTCGCCGCGCCAGTAGGCGCCCGCGATCGAGGTGAGCTTGAAGGCCTTGATGTAGGAGGTGCTGGGGAGATGCGGGCCGCGGCACAGGTCGGCGAAGTCACCCTGGGTGTAGATGGAAACCGTCTCCGCCCCCAGATCCTCGATCAGCTCGACCTTGTAGTCCTCGCCCATCTTCCTGAAGAACTCGACCGCCTCGGCGCTGGAAAGCACCTTGCGTTCGACCTTGAGGTTGGCCTTGGCGAGTTCGCGCATCTTTTCTTCTATCTTCTCGAGATCCTCCGGGGTGAAGGGATGATCCACGTCGAAGTCGTAATAGAAACCGGTCTCGATGGCAGGACCGATGGTTACCTTGGCCTGGGGGAACAGGGCTTTGACGGCCTGGGCCATCAGGTGCGAGGTCGAGTGCCTGACGATCTCCAGCGCCTCGGGGCTCTTCTCCGTGATGATCTCGACCTTGGCGCCGTCGGTGAGGGGGGCGGTGACGTCGACCATGTTGCCGTCGATCTTGCCGGCTATGGCCGCCTTGGCCAGCCCGGCGCCGATGGAAGCGGCCAGGTCGTAGATGGTCGCCCCCTGTTGCAGAGATCTTTCAGAACCGTCCGGAAGCGTAACCTTTATCTGATTCATTGAAACCCCTCTTGACAGACCTTTGGACAAACAGAAAGAGGCATCGAAACTCGATGCCTCTGTCGAACCTCGTAAGAAGGTTTCTTTCTGATGGTAGGCGCGGGCGGTTTCGAACCGCCGACCCCTAGCGTGTCGAGCTAGTGCTCTACCCCTGAGCTACGCGCCTGCTTTCCAGCTGTGTGCAACTCGGACTTTTTAGCAATTCCCCCAAACAAAGTCAACACCTTTTTGTGCGCGCCCATTATTTTTTCTCATTGGAGATGCGGGCCCCCTGTTTGCCGCCGACTCGCCCTCTCCCTCCGGTAGAGGGTCGGGTGAGGGAGATACCAGGGGAGATGCGAGAAAGCCCGTTTCCGTACCTCGCCCTTTGCCTTTTGAGACATTGAATGACAGCAAAGCCCATTACATTAACAGTGTCTGTCCCCCTTCAAGGCATCAACAGATCACCATGCTTCCAACGGTCCCATCGAAATTCATAACCCTCTTGCAGAACTGTCTTCCAAAGGATACAATCCAGTATGACTGACACCCCGTACCGGCTCGAATATTACCTTGAAGATGATGGTGGTGCGCCGTTCAAGGAATGGCTGTCAAACCTGCGCGACCGAAACGCGCATGCGAAAATCAGCGCAAGACTTAATCGCGCGAAACTCGGTAACTTCGGCAATGTCAAAGCTTTAGGTGACGGGGTAAATGAGTTGAAAATCGACTATGGTCCTGGCTATCGCGTCTACTATGCCATGGCTGGCAGGACAGTCATTCTGCTCCTGATCGGTGGCGATAAGTCCACCCAGAAAGAAGACATCAAAGTTGCGAAAGCATATTGGAAGCTACAGCAAAAAGGATAACGGACATGACCCGAAAAACTGGAAATTACGACGAGTATCATCTGGAATGGTTAAAGGACCCTGAAAACGCCGCGGCGTTTCTCAATGCGGTGATCGAAGACAATGACAAGGAGGCATTCTTACTGGCATTGCGAGACGTAGCGCGTGCGCGCGGGGGCATGACAGCCATTGCGGAGAAGACTCATGTCAGTCGGTCGAGCCTCTACAAGACCTTGTCGAAAGGTGGAAATCCGGAGTTTAGCAGCATCTCAAAGCTCTTGCATGGCCTGGGGCTGCGTTTGACCGTGGAGCCGAATGTGCAGGCACAGGATCCAGCGTAGAGGCGTGCAGGGACTCTTATCTTTCACCGTCGGCGGCCCTGAACATTACGTATCTAAATCGGCCAGTTTCTGGTATCTTCCCCAGTGAATGTGTGTTTCCGACAAATACACGACCATCCAACTGACTTCTAAATACCTGTAAACTTTCTTTTCTTACAAATTAGAATATAGGTCCCAATTAGGATATCAGCCACCGTGCGGCACGAAGGGGAACTGATGTCCATTGATGACCAGAAAAATGTCCTGATGGCAGGCAACCGCCGGGAATATGGCCGGCACTACGATTTCCTGGAGTTCCCGACGCCCGAGCAGGCCTTGGCAGCTCATGCCGAGAGGGACGAACTGCTGGCCTGGCTGCGGCTAAATGCCGAATTCGGTTGCAGCGACACCAAGGTTGACTGCAGAAGGCTTTCCCCCGGCTGTCAGACCTGTGCCAATGGCGGCTGGTCCTGCCTGTTCATCAATGGCAGATGCAATGCCTCCTGCTTTTACTGTCCCACCTCGCAGGACGACACCGGCGACCCGCTGACTAACGGCATCCCCTTCGCGACCCCCGAGGATTATGCCGAGTATGTTGCCCTGTTCGGGTTCACCGGCGCCAGCATCAGCGGAGGCGAGCCGCTGCTTACCCTGGACCGGACCCTGGCGTATATAGATGCACTCCGGCGGCGCTGCGGTGACACGGTTCATATCTGGATGTACACAAACGGTACGCTCCTGACCAGGGAAATAGCCGGCGACCTGCGCTCGGCCGGTCTCGGCGAGATCCGGTTCGACATCGGCGCGACGGACTATAACCTCACCAAGCTAAAGCTGGCGGTGGGGGTCATTCCGACTGTTACCGTGGAAATTCCGACGGTCCCGGAAGAAGAGTCGCTGCTGCGGGGCAAGCTGGTGGAAATGGCCGCGGCGGGAGTCCAGCACCTTAATCTGCATCAGCTGCGCCTGACTCCTTACAACGCGCGGCACCTGGCAAACAGGGCCTATACCTTTGTGCATGGCGAGAACGTGACGGTTCTGGAATCGGAACTGACCGCCTTGCGGCTGGTACGGCATGCGATTGAACAGGGGATCGATCTGCCGGTGAACTACTGCTCCTTTCCCTTCAAAAGGCGCTTTCAGCATGCCGCGGCAAGGCGGCGCGGCATCCCCTTTGTCCGGGCCGAGCACGAAACAGTGACAGAAACGGGATACCTGCGGTCGCCTGGTGCCGGGATCCTGCAGTATTTCGAGGCGGTTACCCTGCCGGGGGGAAGCCAGCGCCAGCCGGTCGTCGAGATCCCCCTCCCCTCGGGCCGGCGCATAGTCGTCGAGAGGCGCCCGGTTTCCGGGGTGCTCCCCATCGAAAAAGCGCTCCTTGGCGACCTGCCGCTGCACCCGCCTCTTCCGGAGGAATTGCAGCATCTGGAAACCATTACCGCCGGCTTGGCTGAATATTTCTGACCTCCGCAAGGTTAGGTTGAAGTACGTACAGGAGTTCGATCCAATGTCATTTGCATCTCTTGGCCTGCGCTCCGAACTGTTGAGCGCGATTGCCGAACAGCGGCAGTTCAAGCGTCCCTACCCGATTCAGAGCAAGGTGATTCCGGCTGTCTTGCGGGGGAAGGATCTTTTGGCCCTCGCCAAAACCGGCTCCGGCAAGACGGCCAGCTTCATCCTGCCGCTGCTGCAACTCATCCAGGGTCACCCCCCGGCCGAGCGGCGCAGGCTCAAGGCTCTGATCCTGGTGCCGACCCGCGAGCTTGCCGCCCAGGTCGAGGAGGTCGCCAGGCAACTCGGCTGCCATCTGAACCCTCGGGTCAAGAGCGGCGCGGTTTTCGGCGGGGTCGCCATCAACCCGCAGATGATCCAGTTGAAGGGGATCGAGCTTTTGGTCGCCACTCCCGGTCGCTTGCTCGAGTTGGTTGCCAAAAACAGCGTGCGGCTCTCAACTGTCGCCACCCTGGTGCTGGATGAAGCCGACAGGCTCTACCAACAGGATTTTCAGGATGAACTGCAGCAGATCCTCGCCCTGCTCCCGGCAAAACGACAGAATCTTCTGTTTTCGGCGACCTTAAGCGCGGAGGTGGAGCGGTTGGCGGCCAGCCAGTTGACCGACCCGTTGCGGGTTGAGATCAAGGAGGAGGTGGCCGAAGCGGGGCTCATCACACAGCAGATTTACACGGTAGATCCGAGCCGCAAGGGCCCCTTGCTCAGATTCCTGGTCAAAAGTGGCGATTGGAAGCAGGTGCTGGTCTTTACCTCATCGCAGCGCAGGGCCGACAATGTGACCAAGAAGCTGATCGATAACGGGATCAGCGCTGCCACCTTTCACAGCGGCATGAGCCAGGGTGCAAGGACCGCGGCCTTGGCCGCGTTTAAAGCCGGAGAATTGCGGGTCTTGGTTGCAACCGATCTGGCCGCCCGCGGCATCGACATACAGTTTCTTCCTCATGTGGTCAACTACGAACTTCCCCGGTCTCCCGTCGACTATCTGCATCGCATCGGAAGAACCGGTCGTGCCGAAAGCGCCGGGGTCGCCGTGACACTGCTCTGCCCGGAAGATCTGCCGCATTTCAAGGTCATCGAGAAGCGGCTCGGGCAACGACTTGCCCATATCGACACGGCCGAGCTCGATCTGTCCGCTTACTGAATCCTCCAGCCTCGCCTCTGCGACCTTATGGCTAGCTCCGAGCCCTGCACCAACCCTAAATACCTTCCCATTCTGCGAAAATGGACAGATGGTCGACAAGACCTGATCTGTCCATTTTTATAGGCAAGCAGTTTGTCTATTCTTGAAAAGATTATTTTCCCGAGCCCTTCTCTATTGCTTCCCCGCCTCTCTGAACGTCTTCGCCGACGCCCTTCATGGTGTGACAGCCTGCCAGGGTCCACATGCATGCCAGGACAACGACTACTGCTGCAGCGATTTGACGTCTCATTTCTCTCTCCTTTCAGCGTTTGGGTTTTGCACGAACCCCAAAGCAATCAGTGAAATATTACTAGCTCACCCATATTCGTGATTATATTCCGTAATGGATTGGCCCGCAAATGCATACTGATGGCGGCTCACCCCGCTATTGAACCGGGACGACCAGAACCAGGCTCTAACATCAGCCACCATACCAAATGACTGCGCAGAAATGGCATGCCGTTCCCAGCATTACAAACAGGTGCCAGATGAAGTGTCCGAAACGTATGCGCGAGTCGTAGGCGAAGAAAACCACCCCGAGCGTGTATGCCGCGCCACCCGCAGCGATCCACAACAGCCCCGATAGTGGCACGAAGGTGAATAACGGCTTGGCGGCAACCACGAGGAGCCACCCCATGAGCAGGTAAAGGGCGGTGGAGGCTACGGGGCTTGGCATCTTCTGACAAAACTTCCAGACCACTCCGCCGATCGCGCAGGTCCAAATGATTACGAGGAGCGCCAACCCCCAAGGGCCGCGCAGCACCCCAAGGGTAAATGGCGTGTAGGTCCCGGCTATGAGCAGATAGATCGCGGAGTGCTCTATGGTCTTGAACAGGTCTTTCGCTTTTCCAGGAGGGAGGGCATGGTAGACCGACGAAGCGAAATATAGCAGCAGCACGGTCGCGGTGAAGATCGCAGTACCGACTGCGAACCCCGTTTGCCCATTGCGGAATACCTGCGACAGGAAGTACGGGGTCGCGACGCTTGCAGCGACAAACCCGATAGCATGGCTGATGCTATTGGCGATCTCTTCCTCTGGTGACTGCTTGCGGGGGCAGGATTTTGAGCCAGCGGCCATAGAATCATCACCTCCTGAACATTTTCGCACGGAGAGTGTGTTAAGCACCATCCCCCCCTTTTGTCCCGACCCTGATCGCGCCGTGAATGCACTCCATGATGGTGAGGGGGTCAATGGGCTTCTCAAAGTAGGCGTTACATCCCGCAGCCATCACCCTCTCCCGGTCGCCCGTCATCGCGTGCGAGGTGATGGCGATGATGGGAGTGGAGCTGCAGCTCTCTGTCCCCCTCAATACCCTGGTCATCTCCGCACCGTCCATCCCCGGAAGGTTTATGTCGGCGACGATGAAGAAAGGTTTTACCTTCACGGCCAGCTTCACCCCATCCTCCCCGGTTTCGGCACTGATCACTTCATAACCGCTGCGCTTGAGGGCATAGCTTATGAGCCGCAAGTTGTCGCTGTTGTCTTCCACGACGAGTACTTTCTTCATGGCGCTGTCTCCTTGCGGCGCACTACCAGCACTGTCAGGTCGTCGAGTGGGGGATCGGTCAACCCGGGCATGCCGGTCAGGATCTCCACCATCTCCTGGGCGCTTGAGGCGTTACGGATCCTCTCGGCCAGCTTCCGGCTGTCGAGGGCAAGCTCGGGCTGGGCGTCTACCAGGCCATCGCTGTACATGACCAGGGCGTCCCCGATGTCGAAGGTGGTGCTCCCTTCCTGATACCTTTCCTTGCCGGAGATCCCCAAGGGGAGTCCCCGCGGCAGGAGCTCCTCAACCCTGCCATCGGCACGCCGGAAGAATACGTAGCCGTGACCGCAGTCGACGAAGGTCAGGGTGTGGCTGCCGGTGTCGAGCCGGGCATGGAAGAGCGTGACGAAGCTGTCGGAGTTCTCCAGATCGAGCCTGAGTGCCCGCTCTGCCAGTTGCAGTGCGCGCGCAGGATGGACCTGCTGGGCCACGGCATGGATCGTGGCCCTCACAGTCGCCATCAGCATGGCCGCGGCCAGCCCGTTTCCCATGACATCACCGAGGGTCAGGGCCACGATGCCCGGGGAAACCTCCAGCCAGTCGAAAAAGTCTCCGCCCACCTGGTGGGCCGGCAGACAGCGGGCCGCAATCTCAAACCCCTTTAGCTCGGGGTAGCCGCGCGGCAGTAGTTTCGCCTGCACTTCCGCCGCACAACTCAGCTCCGCCTGGAGCAGCAAGCGTTCCTTTTCGCTGGCACGGAGCGCCTCCTCGCCCCTTTTCCGTTCGGTGAGATCCCTGATGATCGCGATGTGATCCGCGGCCACCCCCTCCTCGTCGATCCGTTTCAAGACGCGGATCTCGGCGACGAAGCTCTCGCCGTTCTTCTTGCGCAAGGTCACTTCCGCCGGCTCGGAGGCGGCCCCCTCCCCGGCTGCGCGCAGCGGCGGCCCGATCAGGTGGTACCCCTCCTCCCCGTCGAAAAAGATGAGGTCCTTCCTCCCGAGCACTTCCTCTTTCTCGTAGCCCAAGGTCTGCCGCAGCGCGGGCTGGTTTGCCTCCAAAACCGTATGCTGCGCGTCGGTCACGATGATCAGGTCACTGATGCTGTGGTAGAGGTTGCGGTAGTTCCGCGCCTGCTGGCGGGCCTCCGCATTGGCCCTCTCCAGTTCGGCGAGCTTCTCTTCGATCTTCGCGGTGACGATGCGGGAGTATTCCCTGACATACTCCTCGTCCTCTTCGATGAGTACGGGCCTGGACCGCTCGCCACGGCTTCCCGCCGCTGCCAGGACGGCTTTTACTTCGACCCAGAAAGAATCGGGACACTTGGGCTTGGCGACAAAGGCGTCGGCCCCCAGGGCCAAGGCGAGCTCCTCGTCCCGGCACCCGGTGTAGACCGAAGAGTAGAAGAGAAACGGTATCTCCCTGAGCGACGGGTCGCTCCTCACCTTGCGCAGAAACTGGAAACCGTCCATCCTCGGCATGAGCGCATCGGAGATGATGACGGTGGGGTGGTATCGAAGCGCCATTGCCAATCCGGCCTCTCCGTCCTCCGCCTCAATGGCCTCGAAATCGTGCCTTTCCATGAGGTAGCGCAGGATCTTCCTGTCCGCGGCGTTATCGTCCACAATGAGAGCCTTCATGGTCTTCTCCCCTTATTCTCCCCCATCAACCGGTATCGCTATCGTGAAAGTGCTGCCGCGGCCTGCTTGGCTGGTGCAGCGTATCTCTCCCTTCAGCACCTCGGTAACCAGCTTTCTGGTCAGATAGAGTCCGAGGCCGGTGCCCGGAACCCGCGATCTGAGGGACGAGTCGAGCCGGGTGAACGGGCAGAAGATCCTCCCCAGGTCCTCGCTCGCGATACCGATGCCGGTGTCCTCGACCGCTATCTCCGCGTACCTGCGGCGCGCATCCTCGGCGTCCATCGGCTGCGCCCCCCCCTCGACCGAGCTTACGGAAATGGTCCCCTTTTCGGTGTACTTCGCCGCATTGCTCAAGAGGTTCAGGATGCACTGCAAGAGCCGGCGGCGGTCGGTATGCAGCGTGACCCGGTTCAGGTTTTCCACTCTGAGCCTCAGCCCCCTGTTGTGAATCTCCTCCCTCAGGGTGGTTACGGCCTCGTCAACGACGTGGTGCAGGTCGAAGCTCTCCCTGCGGACCTCGATCTGCCCCGCTTCTATCTTGGAAACATCGATGACGTCGTTGATCAGCGCCAGCAGATGCTGGCCGGCCTTGAGGACGATGGCGAGATTCTCCTTCTGCTCGCTGTTGAGGGGGCCGACCCACTCATCGAGGATGATGCTGGTGAAGCCGATCACGGAATTGAGCGGAGTTCTCAGCTCATGGCTCATGGAGGCGATGAAGAGCGACTTGATGCGGTCGATTTCCCGCAACTTGCGGTTCGCCTCTTCCAGTTCCCGGGTCCGCTCGGCCACCTTCCCCTCAAGGGTGGCGGCATGAGACCGGGTCTCGTCGTAGAGTCGCGCGTTTTCTATCAGCAGTGCCAGATGAGCGACAATGGTCTCCACGAGGCGCAGGCTCCGGTCGGAGAGCTTTGCCTCGGTCAGACTGTAGAGACAGAGAACCCCGGCACAGCTCCGTTTCCCGGTTACCAGGGGAAAGGCTGCATGGAAACAGACCCCTTCCCTGTGAGGCGCTCTTCCTCCGGAAAATCCGAGCACCGACTCCTGGTCACGCAGGATGATCGGCCGCAGATCTCCGGTACAGGTCCGGTAAAAGCAGTCGCTGGATGTGCCGTCGTCGTTGCAGTGTTCGCTGATCACCGTTTCGGATGATCGTCGCTGGGCGATACAATTGAGGCTGCCGTTGTTGTTCAGAACGCAGAGGCACCCTGCTTCGAGACCGACAATTCCCATGGTCTCCTCAAGAACCCTGCCGAGTACCTCCCTGAAATCAAGGAGGCCGGAACAGGCGGTGACGACCCGGTTTATCGTCAAAAGCTCGGTGTTGTAGGTCTTGATTTCCTCCTCGGCCAGCTTTCTTTCGGTGATGTTGGAGATCAGTCCGTCGTAGGCCACCACACGTCCCTGGCCGTCGAAGTGAGGTACGGTCCTGTTTTTCACCCAGCAGACCCTGCCGTCCTTGTGAAGGATGCGGTGCTCCAGGGGAGGGGGCTCTTTTCCCGAAAGGACCAGGGCCACCTGATCGAGAACGGCCTGCCGCTCCTCGTCGGGAACCATCCGGAGCCAGAGTCCCGGATCGCCGGCGTACTCCTCAGGGGTATAGCCTGTCACCGCGATACAGCCGGAGCTGTGGGAGGTCCGGAGCGGACGGCCGTCCTCGACCTTTACCGAATAGCTGTAGCCGGTGACCGAGTCGACCAGGCGGCGGTAGCGGGTTTCGCTCACCTTCAGTGCCGCCTCGGTCTGTACCCGCTCCGCGACCTCGGCCGCCAGCTGTGCGGTCCGGTCCATGACCCGTCGTTCCAGGGTCTCGTTGAGTTCCTGCAGCTCCGCAAGGGTGCGCCGGTGCAGGAAAAGCATGTAGCAGACCAGGTGGAGAAACGCCACCAGGCGCAGGAGGTGCCAGAACCACCAGTCGGCGAACCAGATGGAGGAGTGCGCGAAAAAAGCACCTGCCATCCCGAACAGGAGGCAGAGGCTCGCCAGGAGAAAGTTGTCGAAGCCTCCCGTTGCCCGGTAGCGGAGGATGAATCGGGTTGAGGCTACCACGAAGAGGACCCCGCCGGTGGTGGTCACGATCTTGGCGGTGGCGGAATAACCTCCCGGGCCGAACAGCTCAGGGAGAAGATCGGGTCTGGCGACCATGAAGAAGCCCAAAACCGCGGCGGCCGCGGCAGTGAAAAAGGGAAGGCTAACGAGCGCGCGTGACCTGGCTAGCCGCTCCGGAAGCCAAACCAGGGAAAAAAGGAAGCCGCCGAAGAGGGTCGAGGCGCAGCTGAGCCCGACAAAGGTGGCCCCGACCGGCTGCACCGAATGGATCCCGTCAAGGATCCCCATGACAAGGAGACCGCAGGCAACCCAGACGAGTTGCGCATGGTCCCGGCCATCCTGGCGCGCGAAAAGGAGCAGGGCCAGGGAGAACCCCGCCAGCACCCCCAGGGATTCCATGAAGGTATGGATAAGGGGATAGACAAAGGGCCCGGCGGAGACAAGATGTAGAACCGTGATGGTGCATGCCGGGATCGCAACACCGAGGATCAACATGCCGACGGTGCCATACGTTCGCCGGTAATTTTCCTCTGTATTTCTCGGATCTGCTGTCATAGTGCTGGACCTGCTACATTTTCACGTAATAGGGACCATGGGAACATGATAGCAGGGGGAAGGAATTTACTCAAAGGGGAGCTTTGCGGCGGAGCTGAGACTAGAGAGAATCCAGGGGGACTGATACTAGTGGCACGTCAGGCGAACCTTGATGCATGTCTTTCCCGACGAGCCCCACCCATACCAAGGGTGGGGCTCCTAGTCGGATAGTCGCCTCACTTCTGCCAAAATGAATGCCAGCTATTTTTTGAAACTGTCGAGCCATCTCCACCCGGCACTCAATTCCGGGAATGCCGCACCGACATGTATGGTCTTTACCGGGTCTGATGATGAGATGCTGAGCGCTGTGCGCTCTTCTACCAGCTCGACTCCGGGACCCTGCGGGGTGCGCATCTTGGCTCCGGCTGTGCTGAAGGCGTCAAAGGCGACCTGGGAATTGCCGTACGGCACCAGCTCGTCGCTCCTGTGGTGGTACATGCGCATCGGTACGGCCGGCACCCAGACTGAATTCACCTCCCCGGGCTTGCGGTATGAGTCGTTCTCCCGCAGATAGGCGACTGCCGGACTGGCATCGAGGGAAAGCTCGCCGATGAACTGCTGGGTAAGGACGGCCTTCGGCACGATCAGGTTTACCGGGCTGAAGCTCATGCCCATCGCCTCGCTGATCCTGTCCGCTGGGGAGTTGCCGTCGAAAAGCGGCGCGATGGTGCTGTTATAGGGGGACGTCAGGACGGATGAGGGGGCGAAAAGTCTCCCTGCGGACGCATAATTGTAACCGGTAAGCAGGAATGGGAGGAAGTAAGGGGCCTTCGAAGTGGCATCGGAGAGCATGGCCGCGCGCATTACCCCAGAAAGATCGTAGGGACCGGAGAGCGGGGCCGAGGCGGTGACGGTGAATTCGGCGCCGTGATTGAGCTGAAGTTCTCGCGTTGCCGCCATGGTCACGTACCCCCCTTCTGAGTACCCCATCAGGAAGAGCTGGTTGTTCCAGGAACAGGAGGAGGCGCTGCTTCCTGCCGTTCCGCCGATTATGTCGCGACTTGCCCTGAGCATGTCGACGACCTGCCGTGCCAGTGAGGCGCCATGGACATAGGGCTGTGTGCTGGTACTGTCGCCCAACCCCTCGTAATCGGCCATGGCAACGGCATAACCGGTGGAGGCGATCGCCGCGGCCACCATTACCTCCGGGTAGTCGGCGGGCCTGGTCATGTGGGATAGGAACTGAGATGGCGAATACGGGCGGAACGGCTCCGTGCCGTGCTGGTACATGAGGATTGGCACCGAGGGTTTGACACCGGAAGTCGATTTCGGGAGGATTAACAGACCGGTGAAATTGTGAACCTGTCCATCTGCTCCAATCGATTGATAGCTGACCTTCTGCATGTTGAGCGTATAGGTCATGCTGGTCAGCAGGGAGCCGAAGTTGCTCAGGAAACTGCCCCACTCCCAACCGCCCAATGCGCGTGCGACTGGCTGCTGAATGCCGGTGGTGACGCCGGCCAAGAGCAACTTGGGATCGATGTTGACGGCGACGCCTCCCTGGCCTGCCAGTGTCTGCTCGGATGATACCGAGCCGCAGCCTGCAGCGAGGAGTGACATTGCAACCACTGTGGTACGAAGTTTGTGCGTCAAGGCAGTAAACATTATTTCCTCGATTTCATTGAAGTTACCCCGGGTCGTTGCCCCTTCCTTTCCGCTGCCGCAAGCATTACAATGTTCTCAGAATAGAAATCATCCGAGGCGTTTAGGTAACGGAGGTGGACCATGGGAATTTTGACTTGGCTCCTGTTGGGTTTAGTGGTTGGCGCGCTGGCAAAGTTTTTCATGCCCGGGGATGACCCGGGAGGCATCTTTATCACCATTTTGCTCGGTATCGCCGGAGCTTTCCTGGGCGGCATGATAGGCTCGGCGCTCGGGGTAGGCACGATAACCGGGTTCAACATGATGAGCATCCTGCTGGCCATTGTGGGTGCCATCATACTCCTGGTCATCTATCGAATGGTCAGGAGACCGCATCGCGGCTGAAAATACGTTTCCCGGGAGATTGATCAAAGGGCGACACACCGTAAGGTGAGTCGCCCTTTGCATTGCGATCAATGGCTCACGTTATTACCAGGTCTCCCTTCCATGGCAGGAATTGGAGCAGCTGCGGGTTGATACGTTCCACCCGGTACTTGCGGTATCGACGTTCTTTACCCCGTTGCTGTGCGTTGCCGAGTTGAAGGCCGTCGTGCTGTAGCCGGAACCATGGCAGGTCGCGCATGCCACGCCTTCACTGCGATGTTTGGAATGGCGGCCGGTTGCCGGCGGGATCGCATGACAGCTGCCACAGGCTGGGGCAGGTGCGGGAGACGGAGTCGCAGTAGCCAGGGCAGTTTCAATCGCAGTGACCTGCGCTGCCGAAAGCGATGCCAGAGACCCCATGGAACCGATATTGTTGTTGATTGCCGTCTGGATGCGGCTTGCCGTCGCCCCCGCCTTGCTGGATGTGGCGAGTGCCCCGTGGCATCCGGCGCAACTTGAGCCGTACAGGGCCGCACCGTCGGTGCTCGGCGCCGGAGCCGGAGTGGGTGCCGGAGTCGGAGCCGGTGTGGGTGCCGGAGTCGGAGCCGGCGTGGGTGCCGGCGCTGTCGCCAGGGCGGTTTCGATGGCGGCTATTTGCTGGCTGGAAAGCGTTGCCAGGTACCCCATCGATCCTACGTTATTGCCGATAGCGGCCTGGATGCGGGCTGCGGTAGCTCCCGCCTTGCCCGAATTGGCCAGAGCGCCGTGACATGCCGCACAGTTGCCGGCGTATAAGGTCGGACCGTCGGCTACCGGAGTCGGAGTCGGCGTCGGCGTCGGAGCCGGAGCCGGAGTCGGCGTGGGGGTGGGGGTCGAGGGGGTCAGGACGGTTACCAGCGCCTGAACATCACTGACCGAGAGAGTCGAGAGAAAGCCCATGCCTCCGATGTCGTTCGCGATTGCCGATTGCAGGCGGGAAATGCTGATCCCTTTTTTGCTCGACGATGCCAGCGAGCCGTGGCACTCGGCGCATTCGGCGGCATAGAGCGCGGCGCCGTCGGAAACCGGTGCAGGTGCAGGTGCGGGTGCAGGTGCGGGTGCAGGTGCGGGTGCAGGTGCGGGTGCAGGTGCGGGTGCAGGTGCGGGTGCAGGTGCGGGTGCAGGTGCGGGTGCAGGTGCCGGAGCGGGAGCCGGAGCAGCCGGGTTGAGTACCGTCACCAGTGCCCCTAGCTCGGACGACGTCAGCGAAGAGAGATCCCCCATCCCCCCAACATCGCCGCCAATGGCATTTTGCAAACGTACAATGGTGATCCCTTTCTTGTTCGAATTGGCCAGCGATCCATGGCAGCCGGCGCAGTTCGAGGCGTAGAGTGCGGCGCCATCGACCGGCGTAACAGGTGCCGGTGCCGGTGCCGGTGCGGGAGCCGGTGCGGGTGCCGGTGCCGGAGCCGGAGCGGGCGCGAGTGCCGCGAGATAGGCGGTCACTGCCTGTAGGTTCGCGTCAGAAAGGCCATTCAACATGCCCATGCCGCCCCGGTTGCTGGTTATGGCGTTTCTCGTCGACGGGACGGTTATCCTTCCGATGAGGTTGGAGTTGGTACCCGCGCCATGGCAGCCGGCGCATCTCGCAGTGTACAGTTCGCTTCCAGAGGTGCCATTAGTTACCGGCGGCACGGGCTGGGGAACGCTATTTATGGCGAGCACCGCGCTGCCCAGCTGGCTGGCCGGAACATGCAGCATGACCATGTTGTTGTCTTTGGCTGTAACAGTGACTGCGCCTGGCGCGACGGATACCTCGATAGCGTCCAGCAGCGCGTCGTAGCCGGTATGATTGGCGCTGAACGGGCCGTTGACAATCGAGCCGGTGACCTGGAAGACGTTCATCAAAGGGGCGAACATGTTTTGGACTGTCTGTTCCGCGTCAGGCATCTTTTGGGCCAGAGTCAGCATCTCTGCCGGGGTGTAGCTGCTGTAGAGGGCATCGAGATCGTCCCTCTGGGCGGCCTGAGCCACCACGATACCGGTCAGCGGGGTGATGTTGGTCATGCCGAAGCCGGTAGCGATCGAGTAAAGGCTGAGGTTGCTGCTCGAGGTTTTGAGGAAGAACGGGGCCTTGAGGCCGGTGGCATCGAAGGTGAACGATCCATCGCTCCTGGTTGTCTGCTGCAGTTCTTTGGGCGTTTCGGAAGAATCCTTCAGATAGACCATCTGGTAGGCGATCGGTGCGCCGGTCGCGGCTACGCCGGTCACTTCCTTGACCGCTGCCGGTGCGGCGCCGGCTCCGGAAGACGGCCCTCCGCCGCCACATCCCGCGGCTATCGATACGACAAAAAACAGCACTGTGGAAAAAAAGCAGTTCATGGTTCTACGAAGGTTCAGGGGTTTATTCATTTTGTCTCCTTTTGCCCGGGGTCTTGCTAGGGCACTTATGGCAGATGAAAAATGGCTCCTCGCCCTGGCGCTTGCTGAAAACAAAAAAGCCGGGAGCCTCAGGTCGATTGATCGATCATTCGGCATCCCGGCTGTCTACGTGAGACCCTAGGCTTTCCGCCCCACCCTTGCGGATGGTTTAGTATTTTCGTGAACTGGGACTTATTTTCGTTTCGGTAACTGTCAGGCAGCATATAAATTCCGGCAGAAAAAAACAACTATTTTTTGAGCTCTTACGACAGTTTCCTCATAACTCCCGATCCTGAACCAGTTTTTTCCTTCCCGGACTGTCACTTGTCGTTGATGCAGCGGCCGGGAATGGAGCCGTCCGGAGTCCTATGACTTGGCTGATCCGGCCTATGAGTAAAGTGCAGTTTTTTCGTGGCTCCAGTGAGCCATTTACCCTTCGCTGTCCCTCCCGATTTCAGAATTACCCTGCGGGAGAAGGACCACAACCCATCCCATGTGCATCTCATGGGTTCGGATCTACTTCATCAGTTCCAGCAGGTTCCGGGCGACGTACCATTTCCCGTTGCAAAGCACCGTTACCCCCTCCGAGTCCACCTTCCTGCCGTTCAGGAAAGCTATGCTCTTGTTGCGCGGCATCTTGAGCGTACTCTTGCCGTCCTTGGAAACCACCGTCAGCACCGGATTCTCGGTACCGCCCCCCTCTTCTGCTATCTTGGCTCCCTTTGCCTTGAATGCCTCCCCCGCCTCCACAAAAAGCCGTGCGGTCGTCTGCTCCAGATCGACACCGATCGCACTGGCCATGTAGCGGGCAATGTCGGTGTTGTCTACGACACCGGTCAGGCGTGCGCCGCGGGGATGGTAGTTGTAAAGGACCACCTCCTCGCCGGTGTGCCCGGTGGTGGTGAAGCCGAGCCCGGCACGCTCCGCCATCATGGGACCAACGGTATGGCCCAGCCTGCCGGGGATCGATCTGGCGATTGCCTCAAGTTCGCTGTCGCTGGCGTCGGCTATGCCGTATTGCGCCAGCGCCTTGCGGACCGCCTTCCGGTCCGAGCGGTCCGCAGGCATAAGTTCCTCCACTCCTTCGCCTGTCACTCTCGCCTTTTTCAGCGGTTCAAGGACGGCGGCCAGGGGCAGCCTTTCA
>Ga0209212_1004314_pt1 | contig 17687 bp, 7 predicted proteins | sample RifGroC2_FD_183996 | JGI IMG/M metagenome (GOLD analysis project Ga0209212, IMG submission 183996) | Groundwater microbial communities from Rifle, Colorado, USA - Groundwater C2 (SPAdes) (version 2) | ecosystem: Environmental > Aquatic > Deep subsurface > Groundwater | place: Rifle, Colorado...
GGTCCGGCCGCGGTTCAAGATTTGACTTCTTGCAAATATGTGGCAGAAAAGCCGAAGCCGGCTGTGTTTAACAATAATATTTATACCGGGCGGTCAATCGGCTGGTTTGGCGAGGATTACACTGGTTATACAATTCCAGGCCTTTTCCCATTGGATGCTTTGGAGCCGGTAAATGTTGGAGCTTGTGTTTCGGAAGATTTAGCCGGAAGCACCAAGGCTTTGTTGATTAATGAAGATGTTTATGGTTTGGACGCGGCGGCTGATTTTTCTTGCAACAGTGATTCGGATTGTAGTGTTTGCAGTGATGGTAGCGCTTGTTTGTGGCCTGGTACTTGTAGTGATGGCAGTCTTTGTACAAACAGGGTTTGCGTTGATCACTTTAGATTAGGAAGAATTTTTGGAACTTGCAATGGTGATGCCGGTACAGCGTGTACTGTAAGCCGGTGCAGTATAAGCGGGAAGCAATGCAAAAACGACTGCAATAGCGGTGAAGGGGTTTGTAATTTATATGGCAGTGGTGCCTGTTATAACGGCCAGTGCGCGGCAGCGCCGGCTGGTGCTTCAATGAATGATGGCAACAGTGAAGGCGCTTTGTGCCGTGCGTATCCGGAGAGCAATTCGCCATTCCCGAATGAGACTGTGGAAAGTTGGGGTTTTAATGGTGTTCCAGCTCAAACTAAAGACGGATTCCAGAATGTTCAGTTCTGCTCTCGTGACGAAGCTTGTGAGTGCAGTTATCAAAAAGCGACTTATGGTTCTGGCAATAACCGATATTTTGGAATTAACACGGCGGATGGGAATATTCCGGTTGGTATTTGCGTGGGCGGACCGAATGAGGGGAAGGAGTGTAATGGGGACGGTCAGTGTAACGACACTGATGACATTGGTGACGAAAGAGATCTAAGTAATGATTTTAACCAAGGCACCTGCGAAATAATGACGCGCAAGGATCAATTTATTGGCTTGCCAGGTTTTTGTTTGGAAGAAGACAAGTCTGTGAGCATCAATGGAAATCCAAATAAATTCGCCTGCTTGACCTGGTATCCAGTAGATCAAATAGCCGGCGCACCGGATTTGAATAATCAATTTACTGGGGCAGGATATGTGGCCGCAAGCGGTCAAGAGTGGTATTGCGCGGAGGGGTCTTGGAATACGACTGCTCATCCATTTGCTCCCCCATATCTTCAGGAGCCAGTGATAGATATTACTTACAACAGCGGAGATTCTTGGAAGTATTTTGGGCCGGTAAATAATGTTTCGTGTACGCCACAAGGCGCAACAGAAAATCCTAACACTTGGGATAATCTTTATTCCTGCATAGGTGTCCATCATGAGCGTATTGGAGCAATTAATTGTGCAGATGCAGCAGGTGGTGCTTGGTGCTTATGGCCACAACAAGAATGTTTGAATAGTGTATGGGATGATTCTCGTGTGCAACAAAGCGGAACCCAGCTTTGCCACACTCCGACTCATGAATCCGGTATGCCGTCGGATCAATTTGATGATTCTGGACCGCTTTATCAGGATGGTGGCAATAACTTTTTAGGTTGTTATGAATTGGCGGATGGAATTGGTTCTGATCTGCTTGATGATTGGCCGGGAAGTAAAGCGAATGGAATTGGTTTTATGAGATGGCCATGGCGCGGTCCGGATATTTATAAGTGGCAAATAAGGGAATTTGAAGTTACTGTAAAAGATTCAGATTCAGCAGTCGAAGATGATCCAGTAAATCCAGTTGATCAATCAGATGGTTTATGTTCAAGATATACTTCAGAAAACAGTGATGGATTTTTCCCTCCTAGTTTCACAGAAACAACTAAGCAATTTACTTTTGATGTAGGAACAACAGAATCAAGTCTTGAATCAGGACTTCAGTTAAATGTGGGCGAAGACGAAGATAATTCAAAGTTAGGAATGTACCCGGTCTGGGATTCGGATGAACGGTTGCGCGCTATAACTATGATTGCTGATGACGGTGGTGATGAGGCACAATTCTTTATTAATGAATTCAAAATTTATTTCTGGCCGGCTTGTGCCAAAGTGGCAAATGTTGGTTTGGAAAGAAGCAGTGCTGCGTTTACCGATCGTGTGAAAGGTGTAGATTTTGATTATATGATTGATAATGGATTTGCAAATAATGGTTTGTATGAAGAAGGCGGAACACAATTTGCTGAACCATTTAATCAAAATACAGCTAATGGTCTTTGGGGTGCGATTAGTGATTTTATAGTAGACCAAGATTGGATTATGGTGGTAGATGACCCAAATTCAGAAGGCGGCACTAAACAAACAGACGCTCTTTACCGCAGCCCTGAATCTTTAGCTAAACTGTTTGCCCGTTCTAATGAAGTTAGACGATGGGAGTGGCAGGGGACAAATAATGTCGCGGAAAGGATTGTACTTTTAACTAGTTTATCCTTAAGTAATATTATTGAAGATTATATTGCACAGTGGCGCAGTTGGGACCATTATAAAATAACAGATGATGATCAAAAATGGGACGTGACAGAAGATGAAGTCGGAATTATTCCGCAAGTCCGCGGCACTTTGAGCTGTGATATTGAAAATATTTGCGAAGGGACACCCTCGTCCGGCATGACGGTCAACAACCAAACTTCTGGGGACGTAGCTGGCGCGAACGGTCAGTTGCGAACTGTGGTGAAATTCTTTGCTTGGGCGGATAAAAATCAAATGCCAATTACAGATTTGAGCGTTGATTGGGGCGACGGCGACAATCTTTCCGGCGGGATCGGTTCTTATAAAAACCATAAAGCAGTTTGTGATGATCCTGATGACGCGGAAGATCAGACAGTTTGGGGCAATACTCCGGATTCTTGCGAAAATAAGCCATTCCAGTTTACCCATGATTACAAGTGCAATAACGCGATTTTGGGACGATTGCCGTCTTGTACAAGCGCGACGCCGCATATTAGTTTTTATGAACCAGGCGGATGCAAGGATGCTGGAAGATGCGTTTATACTCCGCGGGTTTTTGTAAAAGATAATTGGGGGTGGTGTACTGGAACATGTCTCAGTGGTAACACAGAGAATAATACTTCTGGGTGTTATGATGCGAGTTTGAATACTGTAAATTATAGTGATACTGGTGTTAACGAATGTCAAACAAACAGACCATCTGCGAATGATCCTGACATAGCTGGGAACGAACCAGATATAGATCCGTGGGTATATTACGCGGGCCGGGTTATGGTAAGTCCAGAAGAGTAGGTAGAAGGTAGTAGTTAGTGGGTAGAAAAAAAGTAGGGCGGGGCACGAATGAACGAGGGAGCAAACTGCTTTGCTCCCGAGATCATTCGGGCGGGTTTTGGGATGTTGCCGTGCCGGGTCTCGGACAGGCAACCCCAAAACCCGGGGAACCTCATCAAAATAGATGCACTGTTTTTGATGAGGGAAGATTGCCCCGCCTTTTGGTTGTAGGTTGTAGCTCAGGCCTTTAGGCCTGAGACGTTTTTTATTAAGACATTCTCAAACCTAAAGGTTTGAGCTACACCGACCATTATCATCCTGAACTATTGTATCCTCATAGAAGTCTTTTTTTTGTTTCTTTGTTCTTCTGTTTCTCAGTTTCTTTGTTACCTTGTGGTGAGGGATCTCTGCGTATCGTGAGATTTCTCACCCTCGTTTCAATATGCGAAACAACAGCTCGAAACGACATTTAATCTTCGTTCGTAATGTTCGTAACCAGTTCGTAGTTCGTATCTAAAAAAAAATTCCGGAAGCGCGAGCGCGCTTCCGGAAACGATTACTCAAGACGAGTACAAACCGCTGATTCGCCGATTTCAACCCTTGACCCGTTCTCAAGAATGGGGTACAAGTTGTCACCAGACGTTCTCACAGAATCACCTTCAACCCTTACGTTTCCGCAAGGAAAGCCAATTGCAGCACAGTACCCTTCCTCAGTTGCCAACATGGTGACATCCCTAGTCACCACACCATCCGTCCACCGCCCAGTCAAATCCCGGCAAAGAGTGGCATGAAGTTCAACAGTCGCGTTTTCCGCGATTTCCAATCCGTTAATTTCCCACTCATTGACATCTCCGCTAAACTGGTATCCTGGCACAGCCCAGCCATACCCAGGAATCTCAAGTTTCACATAGGGAGTGGGATTGATATCAACTTCAACCTGCGTTTCACCGCCAGCTTGAAACTCTGTTTCAACAACGTAGTTGATGAGAAGTTTCACCAGCGGATCACCAGCAAGGCTCGGACCCGCGCTCACAACGAGCAGTCCCTTGCCAGTTTCACCTTCGGCTTCAGCCTCGGCCTCTGCTTCGGCTTCACCCTCAGCTTCCGCTTCTGCCTCTGCCTCGGCTTCGCCTTCAGTTCCATCGTCAGTACCACCGCAAGAAAGTGGCAACATGACAATGAGCGACATCACAAACTTTGTCATGTACCGCATTGTCTTTCTCCTTTGTTTCACCGCCAAAGTGGCATTGTTTTTTGGTTCGTACCTCTCGAAAATGTGTGAAAAGAGCCAAGAAACTCGCTCCTCTGTATATCCTCAGCCTATCATAAGTTTGGAACTTTGTCAAGTAGATGTCGGGTATATATTATACGAACTACAAAAAGGATACGAATATTACGAACGATGGAGTAGCGCGGGGGCTTGTCCCCCGCCTTTTTGAATATAAAAATTCCAAATCCTAAGCACCAAGTACCAAACAATTTCCAAATCACAAATTACAAACCCAAAACAAATTCGTTCTGATTGACGGTAGCTCAGGTCTTTAGACCTGAGACGTTCTCAAACCTAAAGGTTTGAGCTACATTCGTTATGGTTAACACGAGGCTGAGCCTCGTAGAGCCTTACGAGGCTCAGCCTCGTGTTAGGTTTTGTTTGCTCCCGCATTTTTGGCATCCCTTTTCTCGTCTCTAAGAGACGAGAGAAAAATTGTGGATAAGTAAAGCAGGGCACTGTTGCCCCGCTTTTAGTTTAAAAACGCGTGCGGTCAAACCTCGTAGAACATTGGTGGACACAAGGTTCTGCCCTACTTATCTTCGAACTAACACTGATAACCAAAAAGGAGTGTTAAAGATAAAAGGAGACATGAAATTCATTGATTATTTTTTTGATAAAAACAACCTGTGACGAGTATCATTCATGTCTCCTACCAACGGTCCTCCCATTTGCCCTACACCAAATAAGTTACGAGAATAACGAAGGGGAGACGCATGAAAAAGCCTCACAAACCTTGACTTTACTTCCTTGATTTTACAACCATGGTGTTGTCAAGGTTTGTGGGAGCGAGGAAGAAACCGACCTTGAATATATGAAAGCCGTGGCCGAGTGTCTTTTTCATGCTGTCTCCCCCTCGTCAAATAAACAACCATGTGTCTTGTGTTTTTTTGTATCTTAATTTCTCCGTGCAGTCCGTTTTCGTGGCGGGGTACAAGACCCCGCCCTACTTATCTATTTAGGAATTTTCCTAAAAACCTAAGAAGCTAAAAAGCTACAACCTAATCAAACTTATCTGGTTAAATAAAAAAACCCGTTCTGCGTATCAGAACGGGTAAAGGAGAATCCGATTATTAAACCACAGCGAGTACAATCGTGGTTTAGTTTTTTTCCTTGCCCGTGATTTATCCACGGGTCAAGGGTACTCTGAATTTTTGAGCACGTTATTAATTTTCATGTGCTCTTTACAAACTGCCGCGAAGAACGCACTTTTGATGTGATGTTGTCATTTGACGATGCCTGCAAACGAAAAAGAAAGGGGGCGCGTTGGAAGCATGTTTTTTGTTTTAACAGATCTGATTGCGCGCGGCACACAGCGCAACGGTCTGTTATGGAGAATTCAGGTCTCCATCCTACAAGCTACCCATATTTATTTAAGCACATTGGATCCTCCTTTGTTTTTTTGGAGTATCGAATTTTTTGTTCTCGAATTCTCGAGAATTCGAGAACAGATTTTGATCATTAGGTAACAGAGAAACTGAGAAACAGAAGAACAGAGAAACAAATACAAGAGCTCGTATAGATGAGAATATTCGTTACCATAGTTCGGGATGACATTTTATTTTCTCTGCTAATTCTTTTCTTATTTCTCTTTTCTCTTTTCTTCACTTTAATCTTAAATCTTTAATCTTAAATCTTCAAAAATAAAAGACCCGCAAATTGCGCGCCAATTATATTTTTTCCTCCTTTATTCATATGTTTAACGATGACCTTCTATTACCATCGTATCGTTTTATGAATCAAGGAGTCAAGCGAATTTTCTCCACACTGTGGATGGTTTTGTTTCATTCTTTTGAACAATTAACCATTTTAAACACGTTTTTAACTATTGTTTTATGTAATTTGTAAATATACACATTATTTTTTAAAAAATTATATCATACTTGTTTTGAAGGATCAGTGGCGGGGTACAAGACCCCGCCCTACATATTCGCATGTCACGGCAGTTCGGGATGACGATTTTGTTTTGGATCTTGACCATAGTTTGTGGTTTGTGATTTAGAAATTGTTTGGAATTTGGCGCTTGTTATTTGGAATTTATATATCTCTAAAAAGCAGGGGACAAGCCTCAGCGTTACTTTTTATTATTCAAGATGAGTTTCAAAATTAAATCGTGAAAAATATTTTTTAAGTAATGGATAATTATCAAGCTGTTTGTCATTTTTTAAAATTTCATGTGCATCATGGCGAGCTCTAGAAACCAAATCATGGTCATTAATATTAGCAATACGAAAATCAGCAAAACCGGATTGTTCTTGACCGAATATTTGTCCCGGTCCGCGGCGTGCCAAATCATGTTCAGCCAAAGCAAAACCATCATGATTATTTACAAATACATCCAATCTTTCCAGAGTTTCTTGTGTTTCGGTTTCTGACAAAATAAAACATTCGGAAGCATGCTCGCCGCGCCCGATTCTTCCGCGAAATTGGTGCAGTTGTGCCAAACCAAAGCGGTCAGCGCCTTCAATTACCATGGCTGTTGCATTTGGCACATCAATTCCAACTTCTACAACCGCGGTTGCTACAAGTACATCAATTTCATGTTTGTTGAATTTTTCCATTATTTCTTCTTTTTTGTCAGATTTTAATTTTCCATGGAGTAGTCCAATTTTTAAATCTGGCAACAATTCTTCTGTTAATTCTTTGTAAATTTTGGTTGCCGCCTTTACCCCTAAACTATCTGATTCATCAATTAAAGGACAAATAACAAAAGCCTGGCGCCCTTTTTTAATTTCTTGACGCACATATTCGTAGGCCTGCAAACGTTTTTCACGCGGCAGGCGAGTGGTTTTAATTGGTTTTCTGCCTCCAGGAAGTTCTTTTAAAACCGAACAATCCAGGTCGCCATAAGCCGTAAGCGCAAGTGTGCGGGGGATTGGAGTTGCGGTCATTGAAAGAAGATGAGGAACTCCATCCGGACTGTCTTTGGAACGAAGTTTTTTTCTTTGTTCAACGCCAAAGCGATGCTGTTCGTCAACAATTAATAAGCCGGTTTTATAAAATTTTGTGCTGGATTGCAAAAGCGCGTGCGTACCAATAATAAGCTGCACATCGCCGATTTGTATTGCATCTTCAACTTCTTTGCGGGAAAATTTTTCTCCATTTATTTCGTATCGAGATTGCGTGAGGAGGGCAATGCGGCAATTAAAATTATTAAGAAGTTTTTTTAAAGTTGCCGCGTGCTGGGCAGCTAAAATTTCCGTTGGCGCCAAATAAACAGTTTGATAACCAGCGAGCGCGTTGTTTAACGCGGCGATTGCCGCTACCACGGTTTTTCCAGATCCAACCTCGCCTTCAAGAAGCCGATTCATTGGCCTAGGTTTTTGCAAATCTTGAAGAATTTGCCAAGCCGTCTTTTTTTGGTCATTGGTTAATTTGAAAGGAAGACCAGCCACAAATTCTTTTGTTTTTTCTTCTTGAAATGGAATTTTTGGAGCCAGAGTTGCATCAAGAATTGCTCGGGCTTGTTCAGCAATGAGCCCAGCAGTGAATAATTCATTATATGACAATCTTTTGACTGCTCGGAATAATGCTTCGTTGTTTTTTGGAAAATGAATGTCGCGCAGAGCTTGAGTGAGATTTGAAAATCCGCGTTTTATTTTTATTTCATCCGGTAGCCAGTCGGGTTCGTCTTTGGCAAGGTGTATAATTTGCGCGATAGCTGTTCGAACGATTCGAGGAGTTAAATTTCCTGTCACTCGGTAGACAGGAACAAGCCGGCCGGCATGCACAGTTTCTTGGTTTGGTATGACATTTTCAAATATCGGATTTACCATGTGCAAACCGTAATAACTTTTTTCCAAGGTTCCGGAAAGATAAACCCACTGGCCGGGCTGGAGAAGTCGGGGAATATATTTTCCATTAAACCAAATCGCTTTAATGCTTCCGGATTTGTCTTGGAAAATTGCTTCGGTAATTAAGCGTCCGCGCCGCGCGGTTTTTCTATTTTCCACCATCAGCACTTGGACCTTGGTCGAAGCCTGTTCGCCAATTCTAAGATCAGCCGCGCGGACGATTTTTGAATAGTCTTCGTGGCGGAAAGGAAAATGAAAAAGCAAATCATGGGCAGTACGGATGCCGAGTTTTGCAAGGTCTTTCGCGGCTTTTGGTCCAACGCGCGGGATCATTTCAATCGGAGCATCGAGCGTAAGTTCGGTTGGATTATTCATAGCTGATTTTATGTTTTAGCAATGCGAGTAGTGAATTCTTATTCTCGAATTCTCGAGAATTCGAGAAAGGTTTTTTATTCTTGCATTCTCGAGAATTCGAGAAAGGTTTTTTAAATTATTTTTTTAAAAAATAATTATTTTGTGTTATTCCAATGTTTTTAAAAATTTGAGAACTGATTTTCCTAATGGTGAAAGACGGTGAGTAACATTGAAACCCCTTGATGTTTTATAGACTATTCCTGAGTTGTGCATTTTTTGAAGATGTCCGGAAATTGTTTTAAAATTTGCCCCAGTGAGATCGGAAATGTCAATAAGGCTTGACATCGGGTTTGTGTCAAGGAGGGATAATATTTCAATGCGGCGATGGCTCGCAAAGCCTTTGCAGATCTTTTCAAGTTTTCTTTTATTTAACATAATCTTATTCTTGCATTCTCGAGAATTCGAGATAGGTTACTATTTACTTTAACATAAAAAAACGGGAAATGCAAGGGTGGGGTGTGGATTTTTTGTCAGCCGGATAAAACAAAAAATCGTCTCTAAAAAAAAGACGATTTTTTAAATTAAAATCACATATGCGCCCAGCACGATTCGAACGTGCGACCTTCAGCTCCGCAAGCTGACGCTCTATCCAGCTGAGCTATGGGCGCGCGGGGTAGATTAAAGATTAAAGATATGAGATTTAAGTGAAGACGTTTTTATTTTCTTTAATCTTAAATCTTTAACCTTAAATCTAAATTATTTGACTTTATAATACTAGTGCCAGCATTATAACACACCCTGATTACAACTTCAAGATCCGGCCAATAGTATCAGATCCTGGTTCTTCTGTCCACTCCACATCCTCATTAAGATTGCATTTTATCAAAATATCGCGGATTTCAAGCGGATCCTGATCTTCGAGAGAAATTCCAAATTGCGGTCGCATTCCTTTCTTAAAAGCGAGATATAAATGATTGTTTATTGGGGGATTGTAAATTATGGCAAATCGATCAACATCTTCGTATGGTAAAAAAGCATCATTTAGTGCAAGACCGGTTTCAGTTATTTCTACATTTAACACCCCTGGTTTTTGCAATGATCCCAAAGCAATGATAATGGCAAAAATAATAATGATGATAGCGAATAAAAAGTTGGTGGTAATAAGCGCCCAGACAATTGCGGCTAATCCTAAAATAATAGCGATAGCATACCAGAGTCGACCGCGATTATATTCCGGATATTGCGTGGTTGCCCAAGATATTATAGTTGGTCCTTTTTGTGTTGGCATAAGTTTGTTTGAGAATTATAAATTTAAGTCCAAGCGAAATCAATGGTTGTGCTTATTATACACTACTTTTGCATTATTTAGCAATTATTTTATATTGGTCGTTTTACTGGTTTGATTATAAAATCTCGACCTTGAACACTCCATTGGGAACCTTGCCTCCGCCAGCATCAGTATATACATAAGGACTGCGACTTCCTCGGCTATGCAAAACAACCACATCTTCACTCTTTATTCCTTCTTGAGTAAGATTTTCATATTCTGCTTCTTGGGTATAAACTTTAATTCCCATTGATTTAGCTTTTTGAACCGCAAATCTTATCATCGCTTCTTTTATTTTAGTGTGAGTATTGACAGAATAAACTCTCTCCATAAACAACTGGGGATTTTGATTTTCGTCCTCCATGAGTCTAAAGATCGCCCTTGCTATTATTTTTCCATCTCCATCCCAAATTTGACCGATTTTTACAGCCGAATCTGATATATAAGACAATAAGCCTTGGTTTAAACTTGAACCTTCGTAATGCTGGCAAGAATTTACTGGTTTTTCACCGATAAAAACATGTGTTTCTAAATCAACACGGTCAGTTATAATCAATTGTGACCTGGAAACTCGGCCATCTTGGAATATTTGTTTGTTGCCTTCAGCTAACAATTCTCTAATTCGTCTTATATCAGACAGGAAATCCGGTTTATCACTGAATGTTTTTTCTAGGGTTTCAAATACATCAGAAAAAGCAATTCTTTTTTGATCAATCAAAATGCTTTTTAATTCAAGCTCTTCAATACTAAGTTTTTTAATCCGGTCCAAATAACGGAGGGCTTCGATTTTCTTAATCTCGTCCTCGTGCTCATCTCTATAATCTTTAATCTCTCTTTTAATACTTTCGTATTCTTCTTTTTCATCATCTGTAAGCGCCTGAGTTTTATCTTTTTTTGCTGCTTGGATTTTTTGTTTATAATCCTGCTGTCTCTTTACCAAATCTTTCATCGGCTGAATTATTTCGTTGTAGTTATTTTTTAATACAAAACCATCAACATTTATTTCGGTTTCTTCTATGTGATTGTCTACAATTGCCAAGTTTAATATATTTTTTACTCCGGACTGAATATCTGATATTTGATAGGTAAAAGTTTCGTTAAAATCCAAAGTTTCATCTTCAAGCCATTTTTTATACTGATCTAGAGATAAATTTCTTGGCAAGAGTCCTTTTTCTTTTAAATATTCCAAACGTTCACCACGGGCGAAATCATCTGTTGGAGCTTCTTTGCTTTCCCAAGCTCTCCAATTATTATAATTACCACCCAAGACAGGAACCATTATTTGATGGAATGCTTTTTTCATGATCGGAATATTGCGGCAACTATTTTCATAATAAGTAGATAATGCATTTATGGTATTTATATTTATAGGTTCGACCATATCAATTTCAACATCTTCCATTTCAAAAAGTTTTTTACTAAATTTAAGAATGTGAGAAAGAATTTTTTCTTTAACTTGGGAATAATTTTGATCGGTTAGATCAAAGTCAATTTCTTCATCAAGATGATAGACAGTTAAGAAACCAATCATTTTTACAAACTCCCCTCTTTGTTTTGGTGGTAAGCTTAATATGGCGTCTCTATTTTTTAGAGCGACTTTGGAATTTTCAAGTAAAAATATCATTTTGGCTAATGCCACGAATTCTGTTTTGGGTTGGAACGATTCTAGGTCCAGACAAGGACCGTACAGTTCCATTTCTTCGGACGCCATTTTTTCTAGAAGATCGGCATAAAGAGGGTAAAATTTAAAATTTTCAGCCACGCTTATGGTGCTTTCATAAAAATCTTTTTCCAGGTGTTTTTCGGATGTAAGCCGGAGTAGGGGATTTGTATTGTTTGTTTGTTCAAGCAAGTTTTCCGGCAGTTTATCAGTATCGATATTTCGTCCATATCGGCCAGACCAGAAGGCTAAGGCGCGTATTCTTGATTTAAACAATCTTGTAAATTCTTCTTCTCCTAATATTTCTCGAAAAACTAATTTACCATGCTTTTCTCTGTCGCCATATCTTGAGTATTCACGCATCAATACTTCGGGGTGTATGGTTAGATATTCTTTTATATTTTTTCTCAATAAATCTTCAGCATCTTTATCCAGAACATCCAGCATATCTTCTTGGAAAATTAAAAATTTCTCTGATTCGCAAAGTTTTTGTAAATCTTTTTTTAATTGGCCATGATAGCTTTTTGCAAGATTTTTAATTTGTTCTGTTGCACGTTCTTTTGGTTTATTTTTTTCTAATTTTGATAATTCTTTCCTCTTTTCGTCTATTTTTAATTTTAGGTCTTTTTTATCAAAAGCTGATGTTGAGGCTTGCAAATTAGTTAATTTTTTAAGTGCATTTTTAGCCGCTTCAATTTCTGATTTCCAAATTTTAATATTGGTATCTTTTTTTTCTTGAATTGAGTTCAGCGTTTTTGCTAAAGCTATTAATCCGTATGATTGATTTGATTGTCTTAGAGTATTTAACAAACGTTCTAGATTTTGGGGTGATTCTAAAAGGTTTAACACAAGCTCATTATCATTGAAAATTTCATCAAAATCAAGAGAATCAGTAGTTTTAACAAGGAGATCAGTAGTTTCCTTAATTGATAAAATTTTATTTACTGATCTAACATTATGATCAATAAAATCGACGAATAGTACCGGATTATTAATTAAAACATCATGACAAATTTTAGAGTATTTGCTGTTGTCGTCTTTATTGATAAGTTGGCTGAAGAAATACGGATCTACGGGTTGTTTTTTGAGTTGTTCATATATAAATGAATTTTTTTCCTCTTCAGTAAAAACCTGATTAATAACATATTCTAAATCTTTAGATAAAAAGTGGTATGGGTTTTCTAAGATTATTTTGCGCGCTGTTTTTTTCATGTCCTCAAGTTCTGTTGATTTTTCTTGGCCTTCTTTTTTTAGAATGCTCGCATGATAGAGAAGAATGTTAAAATGCACTAAGAACCAATAGCTGTTTTTTTGAGAACTTTTTGTAATCAGTTCATTTAATGGCATTACTTTATTTTCTATGGCGTAATTTAGACTGAGCAACCAAAGTTGTGGTGCTCTCTGGTTAATTACTTTTATTATTTTATTTTTATTGTTTTCTTCAAACCAAGGAAGAATATCTCTTAAATGTGCAGCAACACCTACGTTTTCACCCTCACTAATTTGTTGTATTAAAAGATCGGTAACTGTTTTTTCCAAATTTGGTCCCTCTGAATTTTCTGGTTTGCGATTCCAGTCAAGAACGGTTTTTAAGTCTCCAAATCCACGTAAATTAAAGAAATCTCCTTCTTCATTATAGTTTCTCAATAAGACTGTTCTGACTTCGTCCTTACTTAAACCTAGTGTTTCAACCATTGAAAATATTGGAGCACCCCTAGATGAGAGATCCATTAAAAATTTTATATGGTTAAATTCAAATCTTTTCCGGTGTTCTTGAAAATTGCTTAGAATATTTTCAATTGATCGGATTGCACCTTTGTCGCGTATTACTTCGATTTCAAAACCATGTTTTAGTGGCACGGCTTCGTAGGCAGAATAGAAATAAAAGTTCGGATCATCTGATCCTTTGAGTTTTTTGGTTAATCTATTTATTTCTGCTTCTTCTTCTTTGGTTTGGTCAGGGAGGTATTGTAATTGATCTTTAAAAAGTGATTTGGCTTGATCGGAAGATAAGAAACCCAGATCAAGCAGTTTTTCTAAGTATGGATACAAAACCATTGCCTTACTACTTAGATAGTATCTTACGATATTTTCTAAATTTATTGCTGGAGCGGAATAAAATCGATTATGTGCTTGATGAGAAATTCTTGATCTCTCGGGTAGCCCATCAATGTGATCTTGAATGTCCGGGTGGTCCTCATAGTATTTTAATAAAGCATCGAGTAATTTCTTGGATTCTTCTATAGATCCAAATCTTGAATCTAAGATATTTTTTCTCGAAACAGATCCGTCATAGAGATCTTTTTTTGTTTCGTCGCTCTGAATTTTTTGGAGATTTTCAAAAGGCGCAATCATAATTGCGCTTTCGGGGTCAACGGAAAGTAATTTTATTAATCGTTGTCTTGCGTAAAAGTCTGCTTCGGATAAACATTCGTAGAAACTTTGTAAATATTTTTCAGGTTTTACTGCTCGGCTTATAAATTCTGCTAATTGTGTTTTTTGCTTCGAATTCATCGGTCGAATAAATTCAAGAGCAGTGGCGTCGTCGATCAGATCATAGTGGAAAAATTCTTCCATAAAATCCACTTGATTTTTTTCTGATAATTGATTTTTTTTATACCAATTAAAAACACTCTCTCTTTCTGTTCGAGATATTGAAGACAAGTCAGGAGAACCTTTTTTCAATACTTCTTCCAGTATTTTTTCAAAGCCGCGAGATTCGTCACTCATCTTATGTTCGTTTTCCCATCTTTCCATATTTTACCAAAATAATTTTTATTAGCAACAAACCAACAACTGTTTAAATCCAAACAAAATCTTTAAATGTATCTTTCTTTTTTAAAAAGCTTTCCAGTCCTAATTTTTTTATAGACTGTTCTTCTTTTGGGTTTAAAATTTTACCCAAGTATTTTTTATAGTAGAGTTCGAGGATGCCAATGATGGCTTCGGCGGCAAGATCAGTTTCTTTTTTGTTTTGATTGGGATCAAGATTGATTATGTAGATATCTTGCATGGCATTTTTAATGTGTTTGTCTTTTTTTACCAAGATATCAAGAAGATCGGCATATTCTGGCGAAGAATCTACGACAATAATTGGCTTGGGGACAAAATCTTTATTCTTTTCTTTTATTAAATGCTCGATTGCTTCTGACCAGAGAGTGGTAAACATTTCAATTATGGTTCCGGTCTGGCCATGCATGACTACGTAAGCTTTAGATTTTTCCATTATCCTTCCAAGTTCTTCCGGAAGATTTTTAACTTTTATAATATCGCTACCTTCCGGTGCCCGGTGAGACTGGTCTCCGAGAATTACTCCTTCTGGTAAAAGATCTTTGCGTTTAAGTTTTCTTGCTTCTCGTTGCGCCACATCAATGGCGGTGCCCATGACACCACCTTCGTACCAACCGGCAATTATTTGATGTTTTTTATCTTTTACAATTTTTTTAGTTAAATGTTTGACGAATTCGATAGCAATAGCATCGTGTTTATTTTTTATACTTCCGGTGCCAAAAATTGAAATCTTGAATTCAGCCCTTGTTTTTGCGGTATCTTTTTTAGATTTCATAAAAATTTTTAATCAAGGACAGTATAAAATATCAGTTTCAATTAAACATCCTCCATTACCACACCTTGTTCTTTATTTTCTTGTATTGAATTTACCAGTGATAATAATTTGCCGCGTTTTATTGCATCTTTAAAAATTTGGTTTGCGCGTTTGATTATTTCCGCAAGTAAGATGTTGTCTTTGATGTTTTCTGTGCCTGTGGCAACACGTAGATATGGAACATTCTTCCACTCGTGATCAAATTTTGCTTTTTCTTTTTCGGTTTGTTTTCTTTCGTAGATTGCGATTCTTGTGGTTCGAAATCCGTAGCTTGTTCCTTTGTTTACTTCAAGATTAATTTTTTTAGCAAGTAGAATGATAAGTGCATTAAAAGCGCCGATAATTTCACCCTCCTTTTTCGTTAGCTCATAAGGAGACATTGGTTTGTCAGACCATGTTTCGTGTTTTTCTTGGTATCCAAGAAGATTCTCTGTTCTAAATCCGATATTTAATAAACCGCCGCCGCCAGTCATTTCATTTTTAGCGGCTTCAAACTGCGAATGGCTTTCATGGCCAGGAAAAATTACTTCAGCAATGAAACTGTCCGGATTTTTAGCTTCTTCCGCAAGCACGGCGGTGAGATGTTCGCTGTTTCGAGAATGTCTTTGCATCTTCGCGTCAGTTATTTCCGGCGGCGGGGAAGCTGCGAGTTTTCTGATGGTGTTTTCCGGGGGTTGGAGACCTTTTTCTTTGCGTACTTGATCAACACTTTCGCTCGCGTATTCGCCAATGGCTGTGATTAATCCAGCTTGAACCAGATCTTGTCCATCTTGTCCGTATTTTACCAAACTTTCAAAAGAAAAAATTTTTACAAATTTAGGCAGCATGCCAAAATCAAAATTCTTCCATTTTGCCAGCTGTCCGAGAGTGGAATTGTCAATAATGATGTGGATGTCTGGGATATTTAAGTAAACACTATCCGGTCGTTCTTTTTTTGCTTGGGCGCGACATTCTTTTTCCCATTCTTCATCGCAAAGAGCGGTTAATATTTTTCCAATTTCGCATACTTTCATGTCATACATGTTTGACATCGGGTTTACAAAAACAACCAGAGGGTGATCTTTTTTGATTCTTTCAATAAGAGTATCTGTATCTTCTGGATTAAATTCTTTTGGTTTGATGCCCATTTGCTCATAATGGTCTGTAAATACTCTGTCTGCTTCAAAATAAATATCTTTTGTTTTAAAAATTTTTGCTTTTTTTCGGGATTTTTTTCCACGAGAAGATCGCATATCTATTCCTTGCATGATTGCTTCAAGTGCGGTCATACCGCTGTTTGTAAGTATGCTTTCCATACGCAAATCAAAGCCGCTTCGTACGCGTTTGCCAAAACTATCGCTGTGCAGTCTTCTTTCAAGCTCCAAAGCCTCCCACATTTTCCATCTTTGATAATCAGTTAGAAATTTTTCTGATCTTTGTTCCACTCCGCGTTCGCCCTTGCCGCTTGTTCCGTAAGTCGGGGAGTGCCAAGAAGTTAATTCTTCAATATTGGCAACCCTTTTCAAGAGTTCTCGGTATTTATCCCAGAGATCTTCAAATTTTTCTTCGCTTATTGGGTTTTTATTTTTATCGCTAAAAAGCTCTCCTTGTTGTTCAATAACAGAGAGTTCGGATTCTATTTCATTTATGTCTTCAATTAGCCCTTCAAGCATTTTTCCTCTTTCTTTGCTCGGTGGTTTTCCGTATTGCATGCTGAAAGTTAAGCTGTAGATTTGCTCGGCATCTATTTTTAGCGGTTCTTTAATCGGTCTGATTGCTTGCCCGTTTGGCAGTCGCCGGTTTGCTTCAGAAACAAGATTTTTAAATTCATCTTCAGTGATTTTTTCTTTTTTAAATTTTAATTTAGCAGCTGTTTCTCGCAATTTTCCTATAAAAGTAAGTTTTTCTTGGTCATAACTCAATTCTCCTTCTTCTTTTGAAATAGCTGCGGTGCTGCCAGCCAAGTACTGGTCTAAGGCGCGCATTTTAAGCCTTTGGATTCTATCTGAAAAAAGGCGCACGTCAGTGTTGAATTCTTCTCTGAAGAGATCATATTCTTCCGGCGAGATTTCAACTCTGTTCGATTCTTGATGAGGAAATTTAAGGGTTGATTCATAGCCTTTAGTATTTGGATTAATAACAATGTCGCTGTTTATTTGAGATAATTTTCGATTTATTTCTTCTCTTGTGGAAATACCCAAAAATCGCGCTTCTTTGCTTTGGTCTGGTTGTTCAATATGAAATTTTCCTTCCATTCCCTCGCGCATATTTTTTATTAAATAATTTTTTTGGCGGAGTTTTTTGGACGAAGTTCGAACATTCTTTGAGCAAACCCCCAACTAAGGAAGCCAGCCCCGCCACCGCTCGACAAGCTCGCCACACCACAGAAAAATACTCTTTACTCTTTTCATTTTGCGTGCGCCGGATTTCTTTTTCTCCTAATGAAAAGAGTATTTTTCTGTGGTGTCTTGCAATGAATTGCAAAGTGGCGG
>Ga0209212_1004315_pt1 | contig 17686 bp, 15 predicted proteins | sample RifGroC2_FD_183996 | JGI IMG/M metagenome (GOLD analysis project Ga0209212, IMG submission 183996) | Groundwater microbial communities from Rifle, Colorado, USA - Groundwater C2 (SPAdes) (version 2) | ecosystem: Environmental > Aquatic > Deep subsurface > Groundwater | place: Rifle, Colorado...
TGAATTTTTGGGGCCTAAAAACTAAACCCCGCCTCGTTGCGCCGCAAATCCGCCTCCACCATCATCTGGCACAACTGCTCCAGCGTGGTCTTCGGCTCCCAACCCAGCTTGGCTTTAGCCTTGGCCGGATTGCCAATCAGCAACTCCACCTCGGCCGGACGATAGAACTTGGGATTGACGCGCATCACAACCTTGCCCGTACTGGCATCAATAGCCGTTTCATTCTCTGCCGAACCTTCAAATTCCACCAGAATACCCGCCCCCTTGAACGCCATACGCGCGAAGTCACGTACCGTCTCGGTACGGTTGGTAGCCAACACAAAAGTGTCTGGCTCATCGGCTTGCAGCATGCGCCACATGCCTTCCACATACTCTTTGGCAAAGCCCCAATCGCGCTTTGCATCGATATTGCCCAGCTCCAACACATCCAGCTTGCCCAGCTTGATTTTGGCGACGCTATCGGTGATCTTGCGCGTCACGAACTCCCGCCCGCGCAACGGACTTTCATGATTGAACAGAATGCCACTGGAGCCGAAAATTCCATAGCTCTCGCGGTAATTGATCGTCATCCAGTGTGCATAGAGCTTAGCCACACCGTAAGGACTGCGTGGATAAAAAGGCGTCTCTTCGATTTGCGGAATGGCCTGCACCTTGCCAAACATCTCCGATGTGCTGGCCTGATAAAAGCGAATTTTTGGATTAACGATCCGAATCGCTTCCAATAGATTCACCGGGCCGAGGCCGGTGATTTCTGCGGTAGTTATGGGTTGATCGAACGATACCCCCACAAAGCTTTGCGCGGCAAGATTATAGACCTCTGTCGCACCAGTACTTTGCAATAAACGGATACTGGATGAAAGATCGGTGAGATCGTATTCCACCAAATGCAAATTGGGGTTTTGATCAATTCCAAGCTCTTCAATGCGCCAGAAATTGACTGAACTGGTGCGACGATAAGTACCATAAACGGTATAACCATTTTCCAGCAGAAGCTGAGCGAGATAAGCACCGTCTTGGCCGGTGATGCCGGTAATAATTGCTTTTTTCATATTTTATTCTGTGGAGTCCAGAGGATTCATGTTCGAAGTGCCGCAGCTAAAGGTGGCTTGATGTTGCGCACCTCTACCACGAATAATACTTCATGTGTGGTTCTACAGATTCGCCACGATCGTAATAATTCAGAATTTACCTAGACGATCTCGATTTCCGGGAATGGGAAAATCATTTTCCCGCCATTTGCCAAATACTCCTTCTCGCGTCGGAGTATCCCATCCTTGAAGTGCCATGGCAGCACCAGGAAATAGTCCGGCTTCATCTTGCGCGCATCTTCTTCCGACATAATGGGAATATGTGTTCCCGGTGTGAAGCAGCCAAACTTTTCCGGATTCACGTCGGCTATGGCAGGAATATCCTTGTTTGTCAGTCCGCAGAACTGAAGCACCACGTTCCCTTTGGTCGAGGCGCCATAACCCAGCACCGTTTTCCCATCCGCGTTCAAACCCCTGATGAGCCGGGTCAGATCATCACGATGACGGAATACACGCTCCTCAAAATCACGGTATGGGCGCGGCGTATTCAGCCCCATGCGGTCTTCCTGCTCCAGCAGCCAATTGATCACCGTATGATTGACGTGAACAGAGTTGTTTGAACGTTTCGCTGCCGTCACCGCAAAGCTGCCGCCATTGATGGCATTCATCACCACATCCACCAGCTTGAGGTCGGCCGCATCAAGGATCTTTTTCACCACGGCAAGAGAATAGTACTCAAGGTGCTCATGGCAAATCGTATCGTAGGAATTCATGCGCAACATCGAAGGCATGTAGCTCTGCTCGAAATGCCACACCCCGTCGTCCGCCAAAACCGAAGCTATTTCCTTGGCAAAATTCACCGGGCTATCCAAATCGTAAAACATCGCAATGGAGGTCACGATCCTGGCCGGCTGGCTTTCTATCGAGCGGTACGCCGCCGAAGAGAAAAAATCGGGAACCAGCCTGATATCGGCAGGGTAATACTGGGAAAACTTCTTGCCCGTCGGATCGATGCCAATTCGCTTGATTCCGCTGGTGGAATAGGCCTTGAGCGTCGTCGCATCATTACTGCCGATGTCCAGCACGACATCGCCGGCCTTGAGCGGCACCAGTCGTTCCAGATAACGAACCTTGTCGGTCAAATGATCCACCATAGACTGATTCAGGCCGGATCGATAACCATAGTTATCGCCATACATTTCAGCGGCATCGTAAGAATGCTTCAATTGCAGCAAGCCGCTATCAGGGCACCACACCAATTCCAGCGGCCCGCATGTCACCTGTTGGGATGCCGATTTGGGGAATACCCCGGTCAACTCCTGGTAGCCGAGGTTAAGTACAGATACCAGATTCTTGCTCCCGCTGACCCGACAACCTTGAATTTCGCGATATGCGCTCATTAAATCTTCCTTTTTTGTGTAAATATAATCAACTCAAAGCTTCTTGCAAAGTCTCTTACCCATGAACCTCAAGCCAGATATTGGCTTGTGAGGTGCTAAAATTCAGAAATTTACTCGTTCCATTTCCACAACCAGTGGCATGTTGCGCACCTGCGTATGAATCGATCCTATGTATTCGCCGAGTACCCCGATAAATAAGGTCTGAACTGCACCAAAAAAGAAAATGCCAATAAGAATCGGAGCTGTGCCCAATTGGAATGAATCCCAATAAAGCAGCTTGGCTACCAAGAAAAGTACCGCCACAATCAGGCTCAGAAACGCAAGTAAAAAGCCACCCATTGTCATTAAACGCAATGGGATTTTAGAATGATTAGTAATGCCAAGCATTGCCATATCGTACAACGTGTAGAAATTATTTTTGGTAATCCCCCGCTGCCTTCGAGGCTGCTTAAATGGAACCGTTGCGATGGGGAATCCGATTTCGCATATCAACCCCCTGAAGTAAGGATAAGGGTCTTGAATGCTGCGCAAAATATCGATCACAGCACGGTCAAACAAACCTGCACCGGTCGCATTTTGCACCAATGGCACCTCAGATATCCGCGCTATCAGACGGTAGTAGGCTTTCCTCAACCCCGACATGATTGATGATTCCTCACTTTCCGGCTTAACTGCAAGCACGGTCTTATAACCCTGCTCCCACTTTTTGATAAATTCAGCGATCATTTCTGGCGGGTCTTGCAAGTCAGAAACTATCATTACACATGCGTCTCCCTTGGACTGCAGCATGCCGTAGTAAGGTGACCTGATATGTCCAAAATTTCGTGCATTAACTATCAGTTTAACCCGCATGTCATGCGCCGCAATTTCCTTAATCTTCCTGACAGTTCCATCAACCGAACAATTATCAATGAAAATGTGTTCATAGTCATAAGGCTGTGCAGCCATAACCGCCGCAATACGCTGACAAAGCTCCTCAATATTATCTTCCTCGTTATAACAAGGGGTCACGATACTTATCAGCTTTTTATTCGACATCACATCAATCCTTTTTGTAAACCCAATAATTCATTAATAGCCAGCTTAGAAGAATACTTGGCGGAATACATATAATTTGTCCCACGTAGGGACTAAAGAGAAAATCTTTAGTCAGGGTTCTGAGTAAAGCAGCATTGACGAGATACACCACACCATAGGAAATAACAAACTTTCCAAAAACAAACCAACCGCCATATCCATGAAAAACCATCCGTCCGAAGCTAAAATAATTAAATACTACCCCCGCAACAGTCGACACGAAAAGCGCGATTAAATAAGGTACGTTAACAAAGATCAAGATTGCATAGACAGCGTATCCAAAAACCGTATTTAGCACACCAACACTTAGAAATTTGATGATTCGCGGATCAGATAAACCTCCGATGCCAAATTGACGGTTCATTCCAAAACACCACCACTTGACGTCCCCTGTAAAATCGCCTTTGCTTCACGCAAAACCCCATCAAGAGAGGCCAGCGTTGGCTGGTAGCCAAAATCGGCAGCACGTGTATTTAGCGAGTAATAGTTTGGTTTGGTACCAGTTGCGTTTACAGAAGCCAATGCCCCCATAATTGCATACTGCAAACCAAAGCGGCTCTGCATCTCAGCAAGGAGGGTGAACTTGTCTATTGGGGCTCGGCTATAGCAATCAATAGCGGCATTAGCGGCAGGCGAGAAAAGCAACGCGCGTACCAAACTGTAGAAGTCCTCTGGATGAAGGAAGTCACGCACAATGTAGTCGGATGAAGTCTTCAATACCACTCCATCGCGAATGGCGCGCAAAATATCCGTAATCAAGAAGCGCGCGGAAATATCCTGTGTGCGACTGAAATAATTGAACACGCGTATATCGATAATAGAGAGTTCAGGATGAGAGCGATGCCTGCATTCCGCATGCAGCTTGGCCACGCCATACCACTCGTGCGGCCCCAGATTGTTTATGGCCACAACTGCGGGCGTATCGCGATTCGCCGGCTCATTGAAGCTCGATCCATATGCAGCACCACTGCTCAGAAACAAGTAGCGACACGCGGGGTGTGCCTGTAGGTATTCCAACACCATCTCATCAAAACGCAAGGTGATGTCAAAAATCGAATTGCCCATCGCCACCGCCTGTGCAGGGTTGCCGACGCCAACGAAGTTAATGACAGCATCGAATTCATGCTTGGCAAACCCAGAAAATTCATCTACCGGGTAGCGTCCTGATAGCCCTGCGGATATTAGCCATTTCGTCACCTCATTTGGGCGGCGCGCAAACAGATACAGATGTTTGTCTTCCGTAGCGGCAAATGAGACAACCAAGTCTTTGGCAATCTGGCTGGTCGCACCTAGGATGGCAATATGCATAAATTAGACTATTTTCCTAGCTCTATCCAACTCGGCATCAACTTCATTTTGTGGCAAGTAGGGGTACATTTCATGCAGTGGTTTGGACTGCATGCGTCCATCCGGCAACCGCTCAGACATCACCGACGGAATCATGCGCTGATCACGTAGTGCATTAATCTCGACAAGCACCGGCCCCTCAATAGCCAAGGCTTGGTCAATCACATTTTTCAGATCGGCGGCGCGCTCACAGCGAAGAAATGGAAGTCGATATGTCTTCGCTTGACTCTCCATATCTGGAATAAATACACCGCTGGCCGCGTCTGTGCCAACAAACATGCCATTAAAGAAATCTCGTTGGGTGTTGCGTATCGAGAGATATCCCTCGTTGTTCATTACAAATATTTTGACGTTCAACTTGTAATGACTTGTAACAGCCAAGTCGTGGATATTCGTCATCAGTGATCCATCACCGGTGACGCATATGGTTGCACTGTCACTTGCTGTTGCAACGCCATTCGCGGCTGGAAGTGCAAAACCCATTGCGCCCAACGACCCTGATGATATAAAACGCTGATTCTGTTTCAACCGGAGGCCTTGCCCCATTGCATAAAAAGCTGAGCCTGCATCGGTGACAATGCATTCGTTGTCTTTTAGCGCGCAACTCAACTCCTCGGCAAAATCATAATAGTTGACTGCCTCAACACTTCGATCATGCGGTTCTTGATTAACTGCAAAACGCTTTTTCCATGAAAGACAATTGTTACGCCAAGCATCATTTGCAAAGCCATTGGCAATCAACGGCTCGATACCCAATAAGAATTCAGTCACGTCGGATTTGATTTTTACAGCGACATTGAGTTGTTCACGCGCCAGAACCGCTTCATCAATATCAATCTGGATTTTCAGCGCGTCAGGAGCAAATAGGCTGTTCTCCCAACCTGTGGTCTGGGAGTGCAAACTGCAGCCCAAACTTACAATCACATCCGCAGTCTGTATAGCAAAATTTCCTGCGCGATCCCCCTTGGGGCCTGAATGACCGACAAACAAAGGGTGGTCATAGAAAAGTGCGTCCTTACCTAGTTGCGACGTTACAACTGGGATATTCATCCGCTCAACGAGTCGGCGAAATAAATCCACCGCCCCTGCTGCTCGAATGCCGACACCCGACAAAATCAATGGCCGTTTAGCATTCCGCAGAATATCGACCACTTTAGTCAGATCATCTGAACCAAGGTGCTTTGCATCCTCTTCAGGAACGTAGCCTTCCAAATTTTCTGCTTCAATAAGCGCACCTTGCACATCAAGAGGCAAGTCCAAAAGTACTGGGCCGGGCCTACCTGTTGTGGCGAGATGGAGTGCTTTTTCCAAGTGATAGCGAATAGTTTTGGGGTCAGTAACCATCACTGCATATTTCGTCACCGGTTTGACAATCGGAACAATATCGACTTCAAAGGTGCCGAATTGGCGCAACCCTGCAATGCCCGACACTTGTATCGTTTGCGTCGATTTGCTTTGTCCAGTCAGAAATAACACGGGGCTGCTATCCTGCCAAGAACCCACTAAGCCAGTCAGTATGTTCGTAGCGCCAGGTCCGCTGGTTGCGTAGCAAACGCCGACATGACCAGAAAAGCGTGCCTGCGCATCAGCTGCGATGGCAGAGCACTGCTCATGATGGTTACAGATCGCATGTAAGCCTTCGGCACGGCCCACTGAATCCACCAAGTGCATCATGCCGCCACCCGACAGCATAAAGACTGTATCTACGCCCCACTCCCGAAGGCGCAGGGCAATATAGTCAGCGGTACGAATCTTCATGCCTCTTTTCCTCATTAACTTAATCTACAAATATTCTCATCTTGCATCTGAAACGCCCTGCGTAAAGGCCGCAACAGCATCTTTCCCAGCCTCAAGCAAAATTGAAGTGTCTACGGAATACACTAAAAACCGCGCCCCCAATTTGATTGCTTTCGCCACATCTTCTTTGCTTCGCACCATCAACCCGGCGATTTTACCGGCCGACCTGACTCTAGCTACCGTCTGATCTAGTACCTGGCATACCGCAGGGTGTTTGGTATCGCCCTCATAACCCAGCGCGATCGATAAATCGTAGGCGCCAACATAAACCATATCCAAATCTTCAATTGCCAGAATCGCATCTAATTCGTTCAACGCGGTTTGATTCTCGACGATCACCGAAGCAAGCCCGAAATCATTGCGCAGCTTCCCCACCTGATTACTGCCGGGTGCGGCGTAACCCGCGACCCGGGTGAATGGGTTATAGCCACGCGTTCCATCTGGCGCAAATTTAGTCATCTCTATCGCCATTGCGGCGGTCGCCGCGTTGCCCACCTGTGGCACAACAATCCCATGCGCTCCCATATCAAGCGCCCACTGCGCAGCAGATGGATCAATGCCTGGCACACGCACAATTGGAGCACAATCTGCTGCCTCGCAGGCCCGGATACAAGCATCTAGTGCTGTCTGATCGTAGATCCCATGTTCCATGTCCATTATCAAAAAATCAAAGCCGGACAATGCCAATATTTCAACTACGATAGGTGACGAAATAATCGACCATGTCCCTATAACAGGCTGGTCATTTTTCAACTTCAACTTCAGTAAATTTTCGGTGATTATCATGGGAGCCTTGCCTTCCTTGGTCTGCTCTAGTATTGCAAATCATAAATTACGAAACATAGTTTGGAGCCTGCCCGCATCCTCGTAGGGCGGATGAGCCGCAGGCGTTATCCGCCGAATGAAAATCATACGGCGGAAGGCGCTGCGCTTTTCCGCCCTACAGGTTTTGAACATGTTCCGTTAATTTCGTGGCGCATCACTAGTCTAGTGACTTTGCATGCGATGCCATTGCGCAGTTAACTTGATGGCCTCTGCCAACGGTGTGAACACAGACAGCCCATATTCATTCTGGGCATGTGTCGTATCCGGCAGCAATTGTGCCGACCTGCCAGCACTTCTCGGCGCAGTGTTAAACAAAATCTCTGGCGATGGCTCAAAGTTCTTAGCGACCTCTATTGCCAAGTCCTGCAAGGTAACACCCACTGGGCTTCCCACATTGACAACATCGCCGCTCTGCCCGGCTGTCAGTATTCTTAAGAACCAATAAGCCGCGTCGCTTCCATAAAGGTAACTACGAACCACCTGCCCATCCCCCAAGACGCGAATGGGATGGCCTCGCAAGGCGTCAGACAAGAATGTAGTTTGAGCCCATGGGGTATCCAGTGACTGGTAAGGTCCGACAAACGAGAATGGGCGAGCCACCAATACAGGAATACGGGATTGTGCGCGCGCAGCAGAACAAAGCGTTTCAGCAAAGCGCTTTGCATTTGGATAGATGAAGCAGGCATCAGGTGCGTGGGCGCCCTGCGCATTCTCTGCCACGCCATTTACAGTTACCGGTTGAGCACCACAAACCAAACCGGAGCTCAGATAGAGAAGTTTTTGTAGGCGACTTAGCCGTTCCGCTGTCCGCATTACGGACATCGTTCCATCAACAATGACCGATGCCGTATCCAATGGGTTGGACGCATGCGTTCGAACATCCGGATTGGCCGCCGCATGAATTACCCAGTCCGCATTGGCTGGGAATTGTCCGAGTTGCCGCACATCCGATTTAATCAGACTGACATCCGGGCGATTGGCCAGATGAGGCAAGCGATTTGCAAATTGATCGGTACTCCGTGATATCAATGACAGCTTGATGCCGAATTGATATCCGTCGTTAAGCGCCGCGACCATTTCGGCAATCCATGTTCCGACAAAACCTGTCCCACCGATAACGACCAACTCGGACTGGCGCAGCGGATCAAGCGCTTTGTCGCGACCATCCAGAATTCGCAGGCAGTCGTGACGCGTTCTTTCCTGGCATTCGAGTTTCATTGATTTCCTTTCTTGGCACGCTGTGCCAACTCTTTCGCAACTTCAAGAATAATGTCCTCCTGACCCGCCACTATCTTGCGCCGTCCAAGCTCAAAAAATACATCACGTGGATCGATATCAAATTCTTTGGCTATCCGCGAAACCGGCTTCATGAACCCAGAAAACACCCCAGCCATGCCGCTCACTACACTGACCGATTTTATGGTGGGAATTTCTTTCATCAAGGTTTGTTCTGCCAAATCGGCAGCATCCAGAATCTTGTAGAGATCAATGCCTGTGCTGTACCCCAAACGCTCTAGCACCGCTACCAATACTTCCAGTTGCGCATTTCCGGCACCTGCACCAAATCCTCGCGCACATCCGTCCAACAAAGTAGCACCCGCTTCAGCCGCGGCAACAGTATTGGCGATAGCCATACCCAGGTTATTATGGGCGTGGAATCCCACAGCAATTGAAAGCCCATTCACCAGTGTTTCGACCCGCTGCTGAACATCTGCCGGGATGAAATGGCCGGAAGAATCCATAAAGACCACGCCCTCGGCACCGTAAGACTCCATTTTTCTGGCCTGCTCCAACAACAACATCGGCGAGATCATATGGGACATCATTAAGCAGCCCCATACCTCAACGCCTTGGCTGCGGGAAAAACTAATGTGGCGCTCACAAATGTCCGCCTCACTGCAATGTGAGGCGACCCTCACCACATCAACCCCCAACGCCAATGCCGGCTTCAAATCCCTTTCGATCGTGGCGAAACCGGGTATGACATGAATGCCCAACTTGGATTTACTCAGGTTCTTCCGCGCCGTCGCCAACGCAATGTGATCTGGGGTTCTGGCCTCACCAAGTTGAAGCGAAGAAGCACCGAGACCATTGCCATGCCCCACCTCAACGATAGATACGCCAGCCGCATCGGCCGCTTTGCAATACGACGCAATGTTCTCTGCACTTAGCTGATGTCCGACAGCGTGGTTGCCATCTCGTAGTGTTGAGTCGCTGATCCTGATTTTCTGGTTATGCTCCATCAATGCCCCTTCAATTTTGTATTGGGAGCGGCGCTTGCGTATTCTTCTGCCATGGCAATGGCTGCACAGTTAATTATGTCCAGATTTCCTGCGTAGGCTGGCAAATAATCACCCAAACCTCGCACTCTTGCCATCACCACGATCCGGCCATTTTCGACCATCGGGCCCAGGATGATTTCGTAACCGGGTACATATTTGCGAATTTTTTCTACCAAGCCTGACAACATCTCGGCCAGTTTCGGGATATCGGGATTGGCCACTTTGGCAAAGATGGTGGTTTGCATGTCCACGCATGGCTCGGCGGGATTCAAGTTCAGTATGGCTTTAGTCCGTGTCGCCCCCGAAAACTCTTTGAGTCCGTCCTCCGTCGTTTTTATATATTCATCGAGATTCTGTCTGGTTGCAGGCCCTGCGCTTCTTGAAGCTATGCTGGAAACCACCTCAATGTAATCGACATCTTTCTGCGTTTTCCCGATTGCGTAAGCTACTGGAATGGATGCTTGCCCACCGCAAGTCACCATATTGACGTTGAATTCGTTCAAACAATCCGCAAGATTGACGCTCGGTACGCTCATCAATCCAATTTTTGCCGGAGTTAAATCAATAACGCGTTTGTTCAGTTTTTTCAAGAGCGGCGCATGTTCTAAATGACTCCTGGCCGATGTTGCATCGAACACCAAATCACAACAATCTGGATTCTTTACGATGTAATCGACGCCTTCAGCAGAAACGGGGACACCCAAGGCAAGCGCCTTCATCATGCCTGATGAGGACAAATTCCTGCCAATGAATGCCCCGCATTCGAGATATGGAGAACGCAGCACCTTAATTAAAAGGTCCGTGCCAATATTCCCACTCCCAATAATGGCTACCTTGAGCTTTCTTTTTGATTGAAGCACTGTTCCTCGATTCATCTCAAACTAGAAATTTACGCCAAAGAACGCTTCTATTTTCTCGACCACGAAGCTCAGCATCTCTTCGTTCAAGCCAGGATACACGCCGATCCAGAAGGTGTTGTTCATCACCTTGTCGGTATTGGCGAGCTCGCCGCTGATACGATAGGTGCGGCCTTCGAAATACGGTTGACGCGTGAGGTTGCCCGCAAACAACAGGCGCGTGCCGATCTTGTATTTATCCAGATATTTCAACAGCTCGACCCGCTCGATGCCGGCCGATTCACGCAAGGTGATCGGGAAGCCGAACCATGAAGGTTCGCTATCTGTGGTGGCTTCCGGCAGGATCAGGAATTTTTCGCAAGATTTCAGACGCTCTTTGAGGAAGGCGAAGTTGCGCTTGCGTGCCTCGACGAAGTCCGGCAGGCGATCCATTTGCGCAAGCGCACAGGCCGCTTGCATGTCGGATATCTTGAGGTTGTAGCCCAAGTGCGAATAGGTGTACTTATGGTCGTAGCCAAACGGTAACGTGCCAAGCTGCTGGCCGAAGCGTTTGTTGCAGGTGTTATCACAACCCGGCCCACAGTGGCAATCGCGCCCCCAGTCGCGGAAGGATTCGGCTATTCGCTTGAGCGTTGGGTTGTTGGTAAAGACGGCACCGCCCTCTCCCATGGTGATGTGGTGGGCAGGATAAAAACTGAGAGTGCCGATGTCGCCAAAGGTGCCGACAAGCTTGCCGTCGTATGTAGAGCCTAATGCATCGCAGCAGTCTTCGATCAGCCAGAGTTTGTGCTTCCTGGCGATGCGGGTGACTTCAGCAAGGTTGTAGGGGTTGCCCAAGGTGTGGGCCAGCATGATGGCTTTGGTCTTGGGACCGATGGCGGCTTCGAGCTTGGTGACGTCGATGTTGTAGGTGGGGATGTCGATGTCGACAAATACCGGTACGGCACCGAATTGCAGGATGGGGTTGACCGTGGTGGGGAAGCCGGCAGCGACACCGATGACTTCATCGCCCGGTTTGATGGCGCGGTTGCCGAGTGTGGGACTGGTGAGTGCCGAGAAAGCAATCAGATTGGCCGAGGAGCCCGAGTTGACCGTCATGAGATGCTTTACGCCAAGATACTTGGCCAACCGCTGTTCGAAGGCATCGTTGAAACGGCCGGTGGTGAGCCAGCCATCCAGGGAGGCCTCGACCATGTTCTTCAATTCGCTCGCACCAATGACCTTGCCGGAAGGCGGAATGACGGATGTGCCTGTGGTGAATGGCTTTGGGGCTAAGGCGAGTGCGGCGTATTCATCGACGAGTGCGGCGATTTTTTGGCGTAGGAGGTCTTTTTGTTCCATGGCGTATTTTAGTGGTTAGATATAAAAGTTGGTGTTGGTGATTTTATTGATGTCTATAGCAATTACTGTTCAGTAAGACTTGCGAAGGGTAACAATAACTCCTTGACGCAATGCTGGCAAAGATCAAGCTGGAGCCTTGTTCCGTCACCGATGATTGATCCGTAGCCACAAGCATGATCGATTGACAGAAATTCTTCAAACTCAAAGTTATTCGGCTCATTTTCTGCACTGCTACCGCATCGATCGCAACTGATTGATGCAGGTTCCTGCACGCTGATTTTTCGAAAAATAATCATCTGCGTTTCATGGCTGAATATCACGAGCTTGGTAATCGGTTATCTGTTGCAAGGAAACTGTTTTCATATTTTCGCCTGCAATCCACTGTTTATTCCATCGAATAATGCTTTCCAAGGTTGTTTGAAGATGCCATCTCGGATGCCAGCCCAGTCGCATTTTCGCCTTGGAACAATCCAGCTTCAGGTAATGCGCCTCGTGCGGATGATCTCCGCCATCCAGCACCCAGCTTGCCCCCTCACCCCAAGCTTTGGTTAACCTCTCCACAATCCATTGCACAGGCTTGGCATCTTCATCGTTCGGGCCGAAGTTCCAGCCTTCCGCGTAACCCGCTCCCTCTTCATAGAGCTTTTGCGCCAGCAGCAGATAACCGGACAATGGCTCCAGCACATGCTGCCAAGGGCGGATGGCATGCGGGTTGCGGATGTTGACCGGACTGCCTTCTGTGATGGCGCGCATTATATCTGGGATAAGCCGATCTTCTGCCCAATCGCCCCCGCCGATGACGTTGCCCGCCCTGCCCGTGGCCAAAGCGACGCTATGTGTTTTATATTTCTCAGGATGGAAGTATGAGTTACGGTATGCGGCGGTCACCAACTCCGCACAACCCTTGCTGCTGGAGTAGGGATCGTAACCGCCCATCGCTTCGTTCTCGCGATAACCCCATGCCCATTCACGGTTCTCGTAACACTTATCGGTGGTCACATTCACCACCGCCTTCACGCTGTCCGTGCTGCGTACCGCTTCGAGCAAATTGACGGTGCCCATCACGTTGGTGGAATAAGTTTCGACCGGCTCAATATAGGAATAACGCACCAGCGGTTGTGCCGCCATGTGAATCACGATCTCAGGCCTGTGTTCGGCAAACACTGCGCGCAAATGCTCTAGGTCACGGATGTCGCCGATGATGCTGGTCATGCCTTGGCCAACCTCGGCGACTTCGAATAAGCTGGGATTGGTCGGCGGAGCCAGTGCATAACCCACTACCTGTGCACCCATGGACTGCAACCAGAGCGACAACCAGCTTCCTTTGAAGCCAGTATGACCGGTCAGCAGAACGCGCTTGCCTTTCCAGAATGCAGGATTCACTTCCAAACCTTCCATGGTGCCTTGCCGGATTGCCACAACTCTTCGAGGTGCATCTTGTCGCGCAATGTGTCCATTGGCTGCCAAAATCCATCGTGATGAAATGCCGCCAGACTCCCTTCTTCTGCCAGACGCTCCATCGGGTCGCGCTCCCATATAGTTTCGTCATCGGCAATGTAGTCGATAACTTTCGGCGATAGTACAAAAAATCCGCCGTTAATCATGGCACCGTCACCCTTGGGCTTTTCGCGAAAACTGTTGACCTTGTGCCCCTTCATGTCTAGAGCGCCAAAACGCCCCGGGGGCAAAGTGGCTGTCAGCGTTGCTTTGACTTTTTGCGCCTTATGGAAAGCGATCAGTGCGGTAATGTTGACATCGCTCACACCATCGCCGTAAGTTAGGCAAAAAATTTCTTCATTTTTGATGTGATCCGCCACGCGCTTCAATCGCCCGCCAGTCATGGTCTCCTCACCGGTGTCCACCAGAGTGACTTTCCAAGGTTCGGCGTAACGCTGATGGACTTCCATCTTGTTATGCTGCATGTCGAACGTCACATCTGACATGTGCAAAAAATAGTTGGCGAAATATTCCTTGATCACATAGCCTTTGTAGCCGCAGCAGATCACGAAATCATGGATGCCATGAGCCGAATAGGTTTTCATGATGTGCCACAGGATCGGCTTGCCGCCGATTTCCACCATTGGCTTGGGTCGAGTAGAAGTTTCTTCGCTGATTCGCGTTCCCAAGCCACCTGCAAGAATAACCGCTTTCATATAACAAACCCTCGCCTTATTAAATTCATTATCGCTTTCCCAAAATTTAGAATACCGAGCCACATCTTAAGAAGCGTCCTTTGTCTTGCCAGTTGTTTCGGCAATTAGTCTTTCGAGCATGTTGGTGCGCTCTCTAAGCACTTGGCGTGTTTCAATTAATTCTTCGGTTCTGCCTTCCAGTTCTTTGCTCACTCGCTCTAAGTGCCCGGTTCGCTCCGTTAGCACTTGGCGTGTTTCAATTAATTCTTCGGTTCTGCCTTCCAGTTCTTTGCTCACTCGCTCTAAGTGCCCGGTTCGCTCCGTTAGCACTTGACGCGCTTCAATCAACTCGTTGGTTCGTTCCTGTAACTGGTCGCGACTCTCAAGTAAATCTCGGGTCACGATGGAATATTCTGTCTGAAAACAGTTATCCAACGCTGTATAGTCAAATTGCCTCCCCTGCTTAAGGAGGTACAACCCATTCGCGCAACGGGCGATGTTGTCCCATGAAATGGTGTACTCCCGTACGCCATCGCCATGATTGAAGCGGTTCGGGAATGAACGATTAATAAGAATGTCATCAATGGTAACGGATAGCAAAACAGACCCACTGTCGATACCGCGCTCCCAGCAAGACCTGGCCTCTTCTTTGTCGCCAATTGCGTAAGCCAACTTTCCGGCAAGATACCAAGCCCCGGTAGTCTTCGTTGCCAAATGGATCCCAAAACTACGCACATCATGGCTAGCACATTCTATGAACGTCTTTTTTGCCTGCTCTAAATGACCCAGAGTCTGAAGCAGCTTCGCCTTTATGAAAAGAAGCGATACCTTCCAGCGTAAACCCATCGGTCCTTCTGGTGGATTGGCAATAACACTGCCAATTTTGGAAATAATTTCATCTGCCGCAGCGCTATCCTGAAAACAGCGCTCCAGTACACGATATGCCATTACGCAAAGCGCAGCCGCATAATCGTTCGTGCTCTTTGATGCAGACGCCACGACGTCCACTGCTATTCCTTCCAAGGCTCCCTTGTTTTTCAAACGACATCCTGCATTTACTATGGAATGCATCAGCCACGGATTCTTATAGAATTCAGAATATCGAATTGATGGATGCCATGTTGAAGTAATGTTTGAGAATACTCTCTCTTCATAGGGCTGCGGGCTGTCAAGCGGCGACTTCATTGCAGTCATCAGCCACCACTCGCAATCTTCGGGCGGATGTTCAGAAAGAGCTACCTGCTTGAGCAAACGCGGGCGTCGTTCCCAAACACCGTCCTTCTCGGCGACTTTGCACTGGCTTGCTGTCTGAGCAAAGGCATCTTCAAGAATAAAATGAGCGTTCAGTTCAGATTTCAGCCTGTTCCAGTCGTAAACATGAAAGTGAAAAGGGTTTGGATCTTCTCCAGTTTCATCGCTCCAATCGTTAGGGATGCTGACAATGACCCGGCCACCGGGAGTCAGCAAACGATAGAATTCCTGCAAGAGCTGTTGCGGCTGCTCTACATGCTCCAATGTTTCAAACGAAATAATTACTTCGAACGAACCGTCGGGATATTCTGCCAATGCGGCTGGCAACAAGCCTGCACGATATTCGGCTCTATCTTCTGCACAGGGGAAAGCCTTTCTTGCATAATCAATCGCGTAGTCACTGCTATCAATGCCCACCACTTTGGCGGCATGAGTCAAATGGCGGACAACATGACCGCCGTATCCCAGCCCGCAGGCTGCATCAAGTACGCGGTCACCAGGTTTTATATAGTTACACGCCCACTGATAACGAATGATGTGGGCATCTGAACGCTCGCCAGTATCACGCGTCATGTCCATATGCAACCCTCGCTCTTCATTTAACGAAGCGAGTGGATAATCTACAAGCGCTATAGCAGGGATTTTTTCAAGAAGAATATATATCTGCCAATTGTCTTTATTGAGAGCTTCGTAATCATTTAGCCTGTAGTAGGCAGAGTGTTTCCTGAAGCCCGCCTCAAAGCATCTTGCTTCCCACCATGCGCGCCCCTCTACTGTTAAATGCCAATGTCCGTCGCGGTCTTGTGTTGTCGCAATCTGAAGGAAAACATAGTGCCTTGCAACGCGGAAAATCTCCCTTAGCGCTGTTGGCACATCCTCAGGTGCAAGATGTTCCATGCAATCAGTTGATACTATCGTATCAAATGTTTCATCTGAAAATGGTAGGGAAAGTACAGATCCATGAGTGAATTTCCCGTGTATCCGCTGGTTACAACGTGAGACCACCACTTCAGACACATCCACGCCATGTGCGTCTAAGCCACGGCATTGGAGCGCAGCTACCAATGCACCTTCTCCAGAACCAATATCCAGCATGCTCCCAAGGCCACAGCTCATTATAATCTTGTCAGCGGTTTGTTCTAAATTACCACTGGACTCACCTATTCTATTGTCTCTAGTCCAATAATCATTATATTGCGTGCTATAGTTGGTCGAGCCGAGCTCAATTTGGTTCATTCAAATCTCCATTTTGCCTTCATCTGAAGATCCACCACGCCACCGAAGAAGTATTCGTCGCGCTTCATTGCAACCTGAAAGAATGCAGCCTCATCCACCCAATGCAACAAGCGCTGAGACATGTAGTCAGGTGTATCTTCAAATGAAATGGCAGCTTGAATCTCATAGAGGTTAACTCCAAGATTGCATGGGCATTCAAGCAAGACTTGAAACTGTTCCCCTGCCTTGATTTGTTGGCTCCAGAAAACTGGTTCCTCAGAGCGGACTGCCAGAATATTCATATCCTGATTAAGTGTGCCCCAAGAATAAATTTTAATGCCTTCTTTGTTTCTCAGACGCACTGCGACGTTAAGCTTGTCAATGTTTGCTTGGGCTTCGCAAATAACCCTGATGCGCAATGTCTCACCTGGGTAATACACCAAACAAGGACAGCCTTCTTCGTCCAGTGTTTCTACTCGTACAATTTTGACTTCCCCATCACCAAACGAACGACTATTAGTACTAGCCCCAGCGACATTTAGTTCAGCAGCAGTATTAGCTGCTCCTATAGTTCTTGAGGCCTCTTCCAAAACATTGGTCTCATTTGTCACTTTCGAGCGTGTATTCAATTCGTTTGCGATAGCACTGAAATATGAAGACTCTTCATCGTGCAGCAGACGGCGATATTCCAGCACCACTTCCGAGGACAGCCCGCATGCGGCAGCAACACCTCGATTTAATAGTAAAGCACGATTAGTCAACGTTCTTACACTTTCTTGATCATGCGACACAAATAACAAGGTAGTACCGCTAGATACAAGTTTTTCAATTTGTTGGTAACACCTCTTCTGGAACAATGCATCACCGACTGCGAGAGCCTCGTCAACAATCAAAATATCAGGTTCAACCTGCACTTGAACAGCAAAAGCCAGCCTCACCAGCATCCCACTTGAGTAGGTTTTGACTAGTTGATCAAGGTGTTCTCCAATATCTGCAAATGAGGCAATGGCATCTGACAAAGAATTGCATTTTTGTTTCCTTGATGTATTTAGCGTCAGAACTGAAGAGCAGTTTTACCAGCATCTGGCAGTTGAGGTTTTAAAGGCTTCATCTTCAAAGATGGAAATATTATTG
>Ga0209212_1004316_pt1 | contig 17685 bp, 19 predicted proteins | sample RifGroC2_FD_183996 | JGI IMG/M metagenome (GOLD analysis project Ga0209212, IMG submission 183996) | Groundwater microbial communities from Rifle, Colorado, USA - Groundwater C2 (SPAdes) (version 2) | ecosystem: Environmental > Aquatic > Deep subsurface > Groundwater | place: Rifle, Colorado...
CTTTACAAAAGTCGTCGGAATTGGTATGAATAATGAGGTTTGTCTTTATATCTTGTATATGCTTAATTGTTACCCTATAATATAATTATGAAAAATGTTTGGAAAGTTAAAGAAGTAATAAAAATAATTGAAAAAGACGATTGGTTTTTGTCAGGACAAGAAGGCAGTCATCGGCAATATAAACATCCCGTCAAAAAAGGAAAAGTAACCGTTCCCGGAAAACTTAGCGATAACGTAGCAAGAAAAACATTTAACAGTATTTTAAGACAAGCAGGTCTAAAGGAGATATAAGAATGAAAAATTATTTAATAATTATTGAAAAGGCAGGGAAAAATTTTTCAGCTTATTCACCTGATATTGATGGTTGTATTGCAACAGGAAAAACAGTTGAAGAAACAAGAAAAAATATGCAGGAAGCCTTGGAATTTCATATAAAAGGGTTACGTGAAGACGGATTGCCTGTTCCTGAACCTGTAAGCCAGAGCGATTATGTAAAAGTAGAGGCTGCTTAAAACAGTTTTATTGCCTAAATATTATAAGAAGCAATTAAATTATAAAGTTTTTCTTTTTGTTCTGCTGTAAGTTTTACAAGCGGTGATCTTACGGTTTCTGCAACAAGTCCTTTTTTTGCCAGAACAGCTTTTATCGGGATAGGATTTGGGGAAGTAAATATTGCTTTGAACATCGGGTATGATTTTAGGTGAAGTTCAAGAGCTTTTGAGATGTTTCCCGCTTTAAATTCGGTGATTGTTTGTTTAATGTCTTTTCCGATGATATGGGAAGCCACGCTAATTACACCATAAGCCCCGATTGACAGCATGGGAAGTGTTAAGCTGTCATCTCCGCTGTAAATAACAAAATCTTCCGGTGTTTGAAGTCTTATTTCTGTGACTAAATCAAGATTTGGGTTGCTTTGTTTTACTGCGGCAATGTTTTTATAATCGTTTGCGAGCTTCGCAATCGTTTCAGGTTCCATGTTTATGCCGGTTCTTCCGGGGATGTTGTATAAAATTATCGGAAGGCTTGTTGATTTTGCTATTTGCCCGAAATGTTCCAGTAAACCTGTTTGAGAAGGTTTGTTATAATAAGGAACGACCGATAAAATAGCATCAGCTCCCGCTTTTTCTGCTTTTTTGGTACTGTCAACAGCGGTTATTGTACTATTTGAGCCTGCACCCATTACAACTTTGGCTTTATTGCCGACAACATTTTTTACAACTTTTAAAATTTCCAATTCTTCTTCATGGGTTAAAGTCGGAGATTCGCCGGTTGTACCTGCTACAAGAATGGCGTCAGAACCATTATTTATGAGATAATCCGTCAGTTTTTCAACTTGATTATAATTTACTTCAAAATTTTCGTTAAATGGTGTTACCATTGCGGTGATTACTTCGCCTACGTTTATGCGCATAGTTTATTCTCCTTTTTAAATTAACGTATTGTCATTGCGAGGAGGAGCTAAAGCTCCGACGTGGCAATCTATTTGGATTCTCACGCTCCCTATGGTCGCTCAGAATGACAAAGTAAATCCATTTCTACGAGTTTTTCTGCGATTCTTACTGTATTAAGAGCCGCGCCGATTCTTAAATTATCAGCCACAACCCATAAAGCCAGCCCGTTTTCAAAGGCAAGATCTTTTCTTATTCTTCCGACGTAAACAGGGTCTTTTCCCGCAGCTTCTATCGGGGTAGGATATTCGGATTTTTCAGGGTTATCTATAACTATAACTCCGTAAGCTGTTGAAAGGATTTCTCTTGCTTTTTCAGGAGTGATTTCTTTTTCAAATTCCACACTTACAGCTTCGCTGTGGCTTACAAATACCGGTACTCTCACGGCTGTGCAAGAAATTGGCGTATCATCAGAGAGGTGAAGAATTTTCTTTGTTTCATGTACGACTTTCATTTCTTCTTTTGTGTAGCCGTTTTCACAAAAAACATCAATTTGCGGAATTAAATTAAAGGCTATGGGCTTTGTTGTAAATTTTTTGTATTTATATATTTCTTTATTCAAAGAAGCTTTTGTACTGTCATAAAGATCGTCAATCGCTTCTTTTCCCGCTCCACTTACTGCCTGATATGTGCTTACAATAAGGCGTTTTATTTTACCGTACTCGTGAAGAGGCTTTAAGGGAAGCATTAATTGGGAAGTCGAGCAGTTAGGGTTTGCTACGATTCCTTTATGCCATTTTAAGTCTTCATCATTTACGCCTGCTATTACGAGAGGAACATCTTTTTCCATCCTGAAAGCACTTGAGTTATCAACAAGCACAGCGCCTTTTTTAACTATTTCATCAACAAGAGCCTTGCTTGTAGAAGCTCCTGCCGAAGCAAGAACGATATTTATACCTTCAAAAGCTTCCGGTGTGGCTTCTATTATTGTGTGGGTTTCTCCTTTAAACTCTATTTTTTTTCCCGCGCTTCTTGCACTGGCGAGAAATTTTATTTCGTTATACGGAAAATTTCTTTCTTCAAGGATTTTAAGGATTTCTCCGCCTACAACTCCTGTTGCTCCTAAAATTGCAATATTTGGTTTGTTCATTATCTATATGCCTCTGATTTTGATATATATTAAGTTTAATATAAACAATCAAATAAGAGATGTTTTTTATAAAGTTTTGTTAAACAAGAGGGGGTAAAATATCAATTATTTTTTTGTTCGTTTTTTAAGTAGTTAGCTATTAATTAAATTTTTAATAAAGAAAGAAGGAAAAGAAAATTATGGTCAATTCAGTACAATCAGTACAAAACAAAGCGATAAACTTAAATAAAATCGGATTTACAGCAAAAAAAGGTAATAAACAAGCTTTTGAAGCGTCTAAAGACGAGTTTAGTAAAAGCCATGCTGTAAGAAATGGAGCTGCTATAGGAGCAGTAGCTGGTCTTGGTGTAATAACAGCAAGTATAGTTGAACTTAAAAAGCTTGGTTCAACTCAATCAATTAGTGAACTTCTTAAACAAAATAAAACCAGAGCAGGTACTTGGTTTGTAGGATTGATGGCTGTTGGTGCAGGAATTAGCACTGTTGTTAAGCATTTCAAAGAAACACCTAAAGATGAATTTGTTAAAAAAGAAAGCCATGCCGTAAGAAATGGAGCTATTGCAGGTGCAGTAGTAGCTCTTGCTCGAATAAGTTATCTGCAAATTAAAGGATCTCAAATATCTAATCTTTATAAAAAAATTAGTACAGTTAATAAACCAATTGCTATAGTTGGTATAGCAGAGGGTTTAGCAGTGTGTACCGGAATTTCTGCTGCAATTGGTGCTGGAATCGGTAAAATTGTCAAACATTTTAGCAAGAAGGATTAAACAAATTAATTTTAACGACTAATTGCCACGTCAGGGCTTTAGCCCTTCCTCGCAATGACAAAAAATATTTATAAAATATTTTCAAGTCCGTAAACAAAGCTGTCGATAGTCATAACATGCCGGATGCCGAGAATTACACCAGGCATGAAGCTTATTCTGTCAAAAGAATCATGTCTTATGGTCAAAGCCTGTCCTGCCGCGCCAAAAATGACTTCCTGATGGGCGATAAATCCGGGTAATCTCACGCTGTGGATATGAATATTTGATTCTGTAACTCCGCCTCTTGAGCCTTTATAAGTTTCAACTTCAGGGCAGTTATCTTTCCCGAATTCTGCGCGTTCTTGTGTCATAAGTTGGGCGGTTTTTATTGCTGTACCTGACGGAGCGTCTTTTTTATTGTTATGGTGAAGTTCTATAATTTCCGCATTTGAGAAATATTTTGCGGCTTTCTGCGAAAACATCATCATAAGAACTGCTCCGACAGCGAAATTCGGTGCAACTAAAGCTCCTAAGATTTTTTGTTCTGAAAGTTTTTTAAGTTCTTCAAGCTGGCTTTCCGTTAAGCCCGTGGTTCCAATTACGGGTCTTGCGCCATTTTCGAGGATTAGCTTGGTGTTTTCAAACACCAGATCAGGGTTTGTAAAGTCGACAACAACATCTATTTCTTTTGTTTTTAATGCATTTTCAAGGGAATTTTCTATTAAGACATCGCAGGATTTGTTTTCTACGATTTCACCGATGTCTTTTCCTGTGTTTGTTATATCGATAGCTGAAACAAGTTCTAAATCAGCCTCTGCATTTATTGCTTTGATGACTGCCTGTCCCATTTTTCCGCAAGCACCACTTACTGCTACTTTAATTTTGTTTGTCATGATTATTTCCTTTTTGCATTTGTCATTCTGAGCAAAGCGAAGAATCTGTTAAATAACGAAAATAGTCGAATGGACAGATTCTTCGGGCTAAAGCCCTCAAAATGACAATACAATGAAGATAATTTACATGCAATTCTATATTTTTGTTTTTGGTATAATTTAATCGATGTAATAGTTTTATAGTAAATTACAAGTCCAAAAAAGAGGATATTATATGATAAATTCAGTTGTTCTCGTGGGAAGAGTCGGTCAAGATCCGGAAATGAAGTATTTTGAATCCGGCAAAGTTAAAACAGCATTTTCTGTCGCCGTAAACAGGTGGACAAAAGAAGGCGATAAAACTGATTGGTTTAACATAGAATTATGGGATAAAAGCGCAGAAATAGCCGGCGAATATGTAAAAAAAGGTCGTCTTGTCGCTATAGAAGGTCGTCTTGATGTAAGCACATGGACAGATAATGAAGGAAACAAAAGAGAAAGATACTTTGTGAGAGGCAGTAACCTCCGTCTTCTCGGTGGTAAAGGCGAATCTTCCTTTGTGAATGAATAGATCCATTAAGGAGACATTAATTGACTTTAAAAAGTAAAACTATCGGAATAATTGCCGACGATTTAACAGGCGCAAATGATACAGCTTTGCAATTCCACTTAAAAGGCTGTAATATACAGATTTTGCTCGACTATACCATAGAACCTTCCGGAAAATCAAACACTCAGGCATGGTCTATAAGTACCGAAACCAGAAATAAAACCCCTGATGAAGCTTATAAAATAGTTACTGATGCTACCGAAAAGCTTATAAATAATTTTAACGCCGAATATATCTACAAAAAAATAGATTCAACCTTAAGAGGAAATGTGGCTAAAGAAACTTTGGCTGTGTTAAAGAGCATGAACGGTGATGCTGCTGTAATAGTTCCTGCTTTTCCTGCCGAAGGAAGAACAACCGTAGGGGGTTATCACCTACTCAAAGGAGTTCCTCTTGAAAGGACTGAAGTTGCCAGAGATCCTCATTCTCCGATATTTCAGTCGCATATTCCTACTCTTTTAAAGCAACAGACGGATAATGAAGAAATTATCGGGCATATTCAGTTGATGACTGTTATGAAAGGGGCAGGTCCTGTTTTGTTAGAACTTAACAGGCTTGTTAAAGAAGGGAAAAAACTTATCGTTATCGATGCTATTTCTACAACAGATATGGAACAGATAGCTCTTGCTGTTGAAAAATCAAGTTATAACCTTCTTCCTTGCGGTTCAGCAGGTCTTGCTCAAGTACTTACAAAATCATGGCTGCCTGATACCAAATACCAGCATATACCTAAAGTAATTCCAAAGCTCCCTGTTCTTATTGTTTCAGGAAGCATGGCAAGTCTTTCCAAGACACAGATTAAAAAACTTGCTGAATCTGACGAATTTGATTCTTATGTGTTAGAACTTTCGCTCGAAGATGTGCTGATAGAGCCTTCTAAAGAGCTTATTGAAAGAATTTTGGAGCATCTTGAAACAGAAAACATTGTTGCTGTTCACATTAATGTTTCTGATGAAGACGAAGAAGAGAAAATTAAAGAGCTGGGAATGGAAAAAGAAAAAATTTCCAGCATTATTACTGATTATCTTGCAAATTTAAGTAATAAAGTTATAAAAGAACAAAATCTTATTTTTCTTACTATAGGCGGAGAAACTTCTTATAAATGCTGTAACGCTATTGGAAGCAAGCAGTTACAACTTATCGATGAAGTTGAACCTTCAATTCCTCTTTGTCTTGATCTAGAAGCTCAGTGGATCGTCACAAAATCAGGCAATTTCGGAATGCCGGGTTCATTGGTAAACATTCTTAAGTACTTTAAACAGCATCAACCGTAACCTTATTGTCCTTCTGAGGCGTAGCCGAAGAATCTATCCAATTTACAATTGTAGTTTTTATTTATAGTATGCAGATCTCCCCCTGCTTTGCTCAGGATGACAAAGAAAAATTAAATGAAAAAATGAAAAACAGCAACAAAATAGCAATAACAATTGGTGATGTAGGTGGTATTAGTCCTGAAATCATAATTAAGGCACTTAATTCACCGGCAATTGCCTTTAGCTTGAATAGATTTTTACTTATAGGAAATCAAAATTGGTTTTATAAAACAGCTGCTGAATTAGGTTTTGCTTTTCCGGAAAATATTGAATTTTTTGATATTCCGCTTGATGTTTCAAAAATTATAATCGGCAAACCGACTATAGAGTCAGGAAAACACTCTTTTCTTGCTCTTAAAAAAGCTTGCGAGCTTGTCGGCGGATTGCGAGCAGAGGCTGGAGAAGGGGCTTTGCCCCTTTGGAACGCCGTTTATGGCGAGCAACCAAGCAACCTTAAAATAAAGGCTATTGTCACGGCTCCTACTTCAAAAGAAGCCATGAACAATGCGGGATATCATTACACGGGTCAAACAGAGATTCTTGCAGAATTTTTAACTTCCGAAGAAAAATTAAAGCCCGAAATGCTTTTTGTGGCGGGAAATTTAAGAGTTATGCTGCTTACAAGACATATAAAGCTTGCTTCTGTTGCTTCTGCGTTGACCATAGACGACATTATAAAGTCAATTTTAGCCTTGAATAATTCTTTAATTAAAGATTTTAAATTAAAAAATCCAAGAATTGCGGTTTGCGGATTGAATCCCCATGCCGGTGAAAACGGTTTATTAGGGAATGAAGAAGAGGCTTTAATTAAGCCTGCCTTGAATAAAATTAGAACAGAATATAATATTTTAGCAGAAGGTCCGTTTCCTGCGGATACTTTATGGGCAAAAGCTGCCAATGCATACTTAAAAGGTAAAAATTTGCCTTATGATGCTTATGTTGCCTGTTATCATGATCAGGGATTGATTCCTGTTAAAATGCTCGCGATGGATAAAGCGGTAAATACTACCATAAATCTTCCCGTGATAAGGACTTCTCCCAGTCATGGAACGGCTTATGATATAGCGGGACAAAACAAAGCAAATTATCAAAGCATGATAGAAGCAATTAATTTGGCAAATATACTAGCGAAGCGGGAGTGAAAGCCGAAGCAGCTGTGATGAGCAGGTGATGCAGGCTGAACTCATTCTAAATTAGAATAGAAATAAAACTTTTACAGTTGATAAAATCAGAGTATAATATTTTTTTTAGAGAGTTTAGAAAAAGGAGAAAATTTGTAATATGAGAATGGTAGACGTTATTGCCAGGAAAAAAAGTGGAAATGCTAATACACAGGAAGAAATAAACTTTATTACAAAAGGAATCCTTAATGGTACTGTGCCTGATTATCAACTTTCTGCGTGGCTCATGGCTGTTTGCTTAAAAGGAATGACTTTTGATGAAAGTTATATGCTTACTCAGTCTGTTGTAAATTCCGGTGAGATAATGGATTTAAGTTCTTTAGGAGATATTATTGTCGATAAGCACAGTACAGGTGGTGTTGGTGACAAAACAACTCTTGTCCTGGCAGCTCTTTTAGCGGCTGCAGGTATTCCTGTAGCCAAGCTTTCCGGCAGAGGACTTGGTTTTACCGGTGGAACCATTGATAAGCTCGAATCAATAAAAGGTTTTAAGGCAGAACTTTCTAACGATGAATTTATAAGTCAGGTTAAAAATGTCGGCGCTGCAATTGTTTCCCAAACCGCTAATCTTACTCCCGCCGATAAAAAGATGTATGAATTAAGGGATGTTACCGCTACTATTGACAGTATTCCCTTGATTGCAGCTTCTGTTGTATCTAAAAAGTTTGCCGCAGGCTCAAATGTTATAGTTCTTGACGTAAAATGCGGAAGCGGTGCTTTCATGAAAACTCTCGAAGAAGCTGAAGCGCTTTCTGTTACTATGACTGAAATAGGCAAAAGAGCGGGGAAACCTATAATATGTGTGATTACTTCAATGGCGCAGCCTCTTGGAAACACGGTAGGAAACGGTATTGAAGTTTATGAATCAATTAAAACTCTTCAAAATCAAGGTCCTGATGATTTAAATGAGCTTTGTCTTTATCTTGGGGCTATCAGTCTTGTAAAAGCAGGAAAAGTTAAAACAATTGAAAAAGGAAAAGAACTTTTAGCTCAAAAACTTAAAGACGGCAGTGCTTTTGCGAAATTTAAAGAAATGATTAAAGCTCAACACGGGGATATTGAATATTTGGAAAATCCTGATAAGTTAATCCAAACAAAGTTTGAATATGAGCTTGTTTCAGAAGCTTCGGGATATGTAAGCAAACTTGATGCTCTTACCGTGGCAAAAGCCAGTAAAGCACTTGGAACAGGCAGAGAAAAAAAAGAAGATCCCATAGATTATACGGCGGGTATTCGTTTATATAAAAAAATAGGTGATAACATAAATAAAGGCGAACCTTTAGCTAAAATTTACGCAAATTCCGAGCAATCAGGTCAAGCTGCAAAAGAAATTTTAAATCAGGCTTACGAAATTTCTTCTAAAAAACCTCAAATACCTGAATTAATCATTAAAGTTATAGAATAAAAATAAGAGATGTTTTTAACTGCTGTCATTCTGAGGGCTTTAGTCCGAAGAATCTGTACAGAAATGCATTAAAGCTTAAATACCCAAAGGGATAGATCCTTCGCTTCGCTCAGGATGACAACACAACACAAATCAATTAAATTCAATTCTACTAGAACAAAAGGATAAATAAATGAACTCTGTAAAAATAATAATTTCCCCTAAAAGCATTATGGCCTTGATAGCGTTTGTTTTACTGGTTATTTTTATTTATCACACAAAAGACGTTATTTTGCTTTTATTTGCGTCTTTTGTAATCGCAAGTGCTCTCTATCCTACTGTTGATTGGATGAGCAAAAGAATGCGACGCGGTCTTGCAGTCGGCATAGTTTATTTTTTGGGAATATTGATTTTATCTGTTTTATCTGTACCGTTCTTTGCAATTTTAATAGGACAAATTCGTGAATTTATTCAAGATTTTCCTAAATATTGGGCACATGTTCAATTTTTGATAACTAAAGGAGAAATATTAATAGAAAGTACAGGTTATATTCCTGATTATTCTCGGGCGTTTTCTGATTTACCCTCTATCAGCAAAGATATAGTAAGCCAATCAATAAATCTTACAGTCAATATCGTTGCCGGGATTGTTATGGCATTTACGTTGGCAATATTAGTATTATTTCTTCTTCTTGATAAAGAGGAAATCAAAAAAGGTGTTTTATTGCTTTTTCCTATACACTGTAGAGAAAAGACCGAATTTATAATTGCGACTATTTCAAAAAAAGTTGGCGGTTATGTAAGAGGCGAACTTTTGCTTATGTTTGCCGTTGGTGTGCTTACATCTATTGCTTTAGCTGTGGCAGGAATAAAATTTGCCTTCTTGCTCGGCTTGATAGCAGGTCTTTTGGAAATAGTTCCTATTGTTGGCCCGATTTTATCTGCTGTTCCCGCTATTATAGTTGCACTGGCAGATAATCCATGGCTTGCTTTGTATGTTGTAATTATTTATTTTGTTATTCAAAGATTTGAAAATGTTCTTTTAACTCCATTAATTCTTGGAAAATTTCTTGAACTTCATCCTATAATTATCATTACGGCAGTTTTAACCGCCGGAAGCGTTTTAGGTGTGTTTGGCGTAATTTTATCTCCGGCTATTGCGGCTTCTATTTATGTATTGGTTCAAGAGCTTTATCTGAAAAAAATTAATTCGACAGAAAACTCAGATGAATTACAGGAAGCATCTATATAAGAAGCTATTTTTATCATCAGGAAAACACTTCTAAAAACAAAAAATAAACTGAGGGGGTCTTATGATCCTGAGATCCCCTCAGCTTTAAAAATTATAACTTATTTGAAAAAATTTTCTATCGCCTTTTGTTTAATTTTTATTCTTAAAATTAGCTCTATTGGTAGTTAATCTTAAGAAAATTTTTTTGTTTACTTTTTTTATGAATAAAAACAGACGAAAAAAATTTATCCTATTAATAGTTTTATTGATTTTAGGGATATTCAGTCTTTATAAATATTATAGTCATCCCGACATGACTATAATTGTTAAATATAAAGAAGTGCCTCCTGTAATTCGACGTTTCCCAAAAACCAATATAAATGCATTTTACAGAGGCTACAAAGTCGGTTATTGTTCTAAAATGATTCTTTCCGAAGATCAACAATATATTGTTTTTTATCTGGATATTCACTACAAAAAATTAAAACTTCCCAAAAATACAAAAATCTTTTTAAATACCGAGGATCTTTATGGTTCAATGCATTTTTCTCTGGATTATCCTGATAATCCTTCATCACAGTTATTATCAAACGGTGATGTGATATATGGAACCGGTGCATATGACAGAATAGACAAATATTTAATTAAAGACATACAAGAAGGAAAACTCGGGCATATTATCTCAAACATGGTTGTTATAACAGACTTTTTGAAAAAAGAAGCTATTAATAATAATAGCGAATTTAATAATTTTCTAAAAAGCATAGACTCCTCAAAAAATGACTTCGGGCTTTTTATAAATGATTTAAGGCAAATTATTAATGACCCTGAACTTAAACAAGGAATAAAATCTTCTTCCAGGTCTTTTAATAATATTAATCAACTTTTAGAAACAAAGGAATTGAGAGAAACCCTAACTAAAGCACCTGAATCTATCGATAAAACAATAAAAAATCTTGAAGCAATTAATAAAAATACCCCTGAAATAACTAAAAATTTAACACAAACCAACCGGAATTTTTTTGAAACCAATGAAACTGTTAATAAAACAAATTCTTTGCTTTCTACGACAAATTGCAATCTTGAAACTATAAATTGCAAAGTTCCTGTAATTCCATCAGGCTTATTAGAAAAGGTTGATTGTCTGAGCAACGAATTAATCGAGATGCTAAATAAAAGGTTTTTAATATTCAGATTTATGTTTGGAAAACCGGGAAGTTCCTTTAAAAAATACAAACAAGATGACTGTAAATGTTTAAAATCTAAAGAATTTTAATAGTTAGGTAAAATTTTAATTAAAATTTTGTACATTATTACAAAAAATTAAGTTCAAATCAAAATCCGATTTTCTTAAAAAAAGTAGTTATATTCTTTCTCTTTTAACAATTTTGACAGATAATAATTGAATTCAAAAAATACTCAACAAATAAAAGAGTAAACCTGTTAAATATCAATGTTAAACTTATATATAATTTACGTAAAATGGATTTTCGTTAAATAAAAGGAGTACAAATTTGGATATTGCCGGACTGGTAAACACTTCTTCAAAAGGTTTAATCATGGATGCGCTCTTTAACCCGGGCAGTAAAAAGTCTATCGACCAGATAGCAAGCGATATGCTTGTCAACAAAGAACCCATTGTGGATAACTATTCAGGAACTCTTGTCAATCAAGAAGATTCAGCTGCAATATCAAATTTTGCAAGCAAGTTAAGCTCTATTGATAAAGAATTAAAAGCGGCAGGAAATACTAAAGGCGCTGACGGGTTGCGCGAACTTGCAAAACAGTTTGCTTCCAAACCTGAAGAATTTAATAAATTCATGAAATCCGTTGATAATCTGGATGCAAAAAGTTTTCAAAAAGTATTTTCTACAGCAAGTGATGTCGCTGATAAAGGTCTTAACGTAGAAAAATTTGCAAATACGCTTGGTTCAATATCAGATGAAAAAGCAGCAGAAGGCTTCCTTGATTCTACAAATAAAATACTGGATGATGTCGGCTCCAGCGATTCTGATAAAGCAAAAGTCTTTAACAAACTTGCTTCAGCTGTTACAACCGTTGAAGATTCAGATTTAAAACAAACAGAAAAAGATGAAGTTCTTACAAATTTATTCAGTACGGCAACTGAAAGCAAAAGTTTAACCGAGCTTGAAACCGCATTAGATAAATTCCTTAAATAAATTTTTAATTAAATATACGTTAAGAGGGTGTTTGGTTAACCAAACACCCTCTTAACGCTAAGCATTCCAGATCCAGAATGATAAATTTAAACCTATAGTATAACTTACCCATAACAAAGACGGAGTTAACAAAAGAGCCGCGGGTATTGATACTTTATAAAATTTATAAATCGTTAAATATATAGCAGCCCAGAGCAATATTATTATTACAAATCCGCCTGCAATAGACCTTAATCCAAAAAATACGGGAACCCATAAGGCATTCAATAAAAGCTGACTGCCAAAAATTATCAGGGTAAGTTTTTTACTGCCAAGACTTTCCTTTTTTAAAAAAATATATAAAGAAACACCCATTAACAGATACAGAATCACCCATATGCCTTGAAAAAGCCAGGCAGGGGGATTTAATGCGGGTTTAAAAAGATAATTATACCAGATTAAAGACTCGGGACTGATTGTGAGTTTGCCGATTATACCTGTCGATAAACAAATCAATACTGATCCGAACAGTATTAAAATAATTTTTTTATCAGCATTTATATTTTTCAAATTTACTGTTTTTAAATTTTCGAAAACTTTTATGTTCATTATTATCTCCTTTTAATCATAGTGGCGACTCTGGACAAATACTTACTCGCTCCTGATGCACTTAACAATTTGGGCATCAGTCTTATTGGCATATAATTGATAATAATTATATCTCGCTTTATAAACATCAGACTCGGTAGAAGACCATGCACCGGAACTTGCTAATGAATTGGCTGCTAATAAAGCCAATTCATTAGAAGCCGGCAAATACCAGTCAGTATAGCCTCTATTTCTTGCAGTATCTTCATTAAGCGTTTTGCAAGCCTGTGCGGCTTTATAAGGCGCTCCTGAATCAGTGGCAGCTATAAGAGTAGTATAATTATTTAAACCGTAGCTTATATCAGATGCTCCTGTAAGCACCAAACCGGGAACAGTCCCATTATTCCATTTATATGAACCCAACTCATTGCTTATGGTAGTAAACAAATATCTACTGTCATAATATCCTGCATATTTAGTACCGTCAGCACACGTGTTGCCTATAGTTGGGCATGTTGCATCAGGAGCAGCTTCATCTCTTATGCATCTGACATAAGTACCATTAAACTTTTCGGAAGAATATGTAGAACAGACTGCTGTACTATATATTCGAGTTGCTCTAAATGAATCTGTCTCTGTAGAAGACCAGTAGCCTCCATAGCTAACATCAGGGAAATTACCTATTGCTGCACGGTTGGTACAAAGCACCACAAGTTCATTTATAGCCGGTAAATACCAGTCTGTATGCCCATAATTACTCGGACCGTCATTTAAACTCTTGCATGCCTGTGCAGCCGCGTAAGGTGATTCCGAATTACTTAATCCTATAAGTGTACTATAATTAGTTTGACCATTAAGCAGATTTGTTGTTCCTATTGCAACCATTGATGTACCATTATTCCAGGTATAAGTTCCTGTTTCATTAGTTTGTGTAGTAAATAAGTGTCTTCCGCTATAATCCCCCGCATAAACAGTGCCGTCATCACAAACAGTACCTATACCGGATGCCATACATGCCGCATGATTAGGGGGAACATATGTACATGTAGAGCTTACAAGTGCGGTTGGAGGCGCTCCATTTGTAGTAAGGTTATATGTTCCTGTCGGAGCAGTAGACCAGTTTGCATAAATCACAGGACATGTTTGATTGTAACCCTGACCATAAGCATAAGTACAGTCATCATCAGGAGAATTTCCAAGCAAATTTGCGGTGATTCCATTACATCCGGTAATAGATGCACTTGCCATACTGGTCATATTGCAATTTACTGTTTCATAATCACCTGATGAATTGTACGCAAGATTATAATCTCCTGTCGGAGCAGTAGACCACGCTGTTTTTACCTGACCGCAGTTGCGATTATAATTATTATTATATGCTATGATACAGGCTGCGGTATCACCGTTATTGCAAGCTTTTATGTATACTTCCGGCTGTGCAAGCTCACATGCAAGATTAATTCCGAGGTTTTGATTATTATCGGGTGTCTGATTATTTGAACAGGCATAAAACACCTCATTTACAAAGTTTGGTATCATTTTAGGAAGCAAAGATTCAAGCTGGTTATAAATATAAGTTGCTCCATTATTTGTATTGGTATTTTTGTTTTGATGAAGATAAAATGTAATGTCTAAAAAACCAGCTGTATCATCACAATAAGGAACACTTGCACTTCCGTCTGTCCGACAGTTATTTATAAAATAATCGCAAGCTTTTTCGCCTCCCTGATCACAGGCAGTCCTGAGGATTTTTTTAGCCATTTCCGATTGAGAAGAAGTTCCGTTTTTTGCGTACCAAGTCGCGGTGTTTAAAGCTCTTCCCCTATTATATTCAGTATCAACAACCGCCGAATTACACACAGTTCCACTGGTCGGCAATGCCGTAGCTCCTGCTCCGTCAGTATCATACCAGCCTGTAGAGCTGCTCTCGATAATACATTTCATGACATTTTTATCCACACCTGTTTTAAATACCGAAAACTGGGTTATCATCGGCATTGAAGCCGCCATAAGTATGCTTATTACCACCATGGAAATCATCATTTCCATTAGAGTAAAACCTTTTCTCATTCTTTTATGTTTAAAATAATTCATAAACTCGAACCTCATTTATTTAAATTCAGTCTTAAATTATGTTTAACCCACTCATTAAACCGTCTGCTTTTACGTTTTCCGTTAATAAACAGCGAAATTGTCCCCTCTGTTACTTCTAATTCTTCAGCTATAAATTTCTGGCTAATGCCTTTTTTCATCAGCTCAAGTTTAATTTTTAAATATATATTTTCTTCGTTTTTTTCCATTATTTGTGTTATTCTCTCTAAGCAAACTTCTTTGCTTATTTATTTAATAACCACTTTAGTGAATTTTACACTATTTTTTAAAAACAATCAACATATTTCACTATATTTTTAAGAGGAAATTTACATGAACAAGCCTGCACTTAACAAAACAAACGCAGCTTATAGACTAAAAGAAGCCAGAAAAAACCTGCATCTTACACAAAAACAACTGGGAGAAAGAGCCGGCTTATCGTGGTATCAAATAAAAGACCTCGAAGGCTGCAGGGTGAAATTAACCCCTTTATTAGTTAAATTATTCTATTACGAGTTTGGTATTAACCCTGATTGGCTGTTAAACGGCAAAGGAGGGATGTTTATAAGAAAAGAAGAAAAATTTAACCAATACGACAGGGAAACACAATTGATACTAAACGAGCTTGAATCATCACCGGCTTTAAAAAATACTTTTATAAAATTCATCGAAGCAAAAAAAGGTAATAAACAGGCTTTTGAAGATATTCGAAATATTATTAAAGGTTTGCAAATAATATTCGAATAAAGCAATTATTCCTTCATTAGTACTTCTATATCCTCATGAACCTGCTGAAAGTTTTCAAAAACTACAAAAACAGATTTTTCTGCATAAATTACCTGCTGATTTATTTGTTCACAAGCTTCATTTAATTTCTCAAGCTCGTTTTTAATATTTTTAAAGTAGCCTTGGGGTATTGAAAAAGTCTCCAGAGACTTATTCAATAAATCAATTTGATGCTTTAATCTTTCTGCCTTGCTTTCATTCATTTGTTGTACTCCTTTGTATTGTTATACTTAAAATACATGATTTTAAACATGTAAAAACATGATACAGTCATGATTACAGATATTTCAATTATGCACAATACAATATTAATAAAAGTTTACATGTTTTAATTTTCTATAATACAGGCATGCCATGGATTTTATCCTAATTAAATTTCCATATTTGCTTAATCTTTTATTTCAAACCAGAAAAACGAATGCGGCTGCATCGTAAAAATATATTTGTTGCCCTTGATTTCAGGGAATATTTTTCTGTCAAAAATTTCTATTAGCGATTTACCTGTATATTTACTCAAATCCAGCTCAACAAATTCCGAGGTCTTTGATAAATTCACGATACAAAGGATATTTTCATCTTCATAGCTTCTTATATAAGCAAGTATTGCGGTATTTTCCGGTTTTAAAAACTCTATTGTTCCTCTTCCAAAAACTTTGTATTTTTTTCTTACAGTTATGAGTTTTTTCATAAAATTTAAAAGAGAAGCCGGTTGCTTTGTCTGGCTTTCTGCGTTTACAGACAGATAACCGTAAACAGTGTCCATTATTACAGGCAAATACAACTGATGCGGGGAAGCTTCAGAAAAACCGGAATTTCTTTCAGGAGTCCACTGCATCGGGGTTCTAACTCCGTTTCTGTCGTTCAGACAAATATTATCCCCCATTCCTATCTCATCACCGTAATATATAATAGGTGTTCCGGAAAACGAAAATAAAATCGAGTTTAAAATTTCAAGAACTCTTCTGTTGTTTTCAACAAGCGGCGCAAGCCTCCTTCTTATCCCTAAATTAAGCTTCATTCCGGGGTCTTTGGCATACTGTTCATACATATAAGTTCTTTCTTTATCAGTCACCATTTCCAGAGTCAACTCATCATGATTTCTCAAAAACAGCGCCCATTGGCAAGAATCAGGGATTTGGGGAAGTTTTTCCATGATTTCAATTATGGGGATTCTTGATTCTTTTTTTAACGCAATAAAAATCCGCGGCATCAAAGGAAAATTGTATGCCATGTGACATTCATCCCCGTCACCAAAGTATTTAATTATATCATTTGGCAATTGATTAGCTTCCGCGAGAAAAATTTTGTTTTCAAACTTTTCATCCGGCACTTTTCGCCAAATTTTTATCACCTGATGTGTTTCAGGCAAATTTTCATTGTTTGTTCCTTCTTTAACGCAAAGATACGGGATTGCATCCAGCCTGAACCCGTCTACCCCAAGTTCTTCCCAATATTTAATCACCTTATTTATTTCTTTCACAACTTCGGGATTATTAAGGTTTAAATCAGGCTGGCTTGAAAAAAACCTATGCCAATAAAATTTTTTTACATCAGGCTGCCATGTCCAGTTGGAATTTTCTGTATCGCTGAATATAATTCGCGTTTCTTTAAATTTTTCCTGATTATCACTCCAGATAAAGTAATTCCAGAATTTACTCTTTTCTCCTTCTTTTATAGCACTCTGAAACCATTGATGCTGATCGGAAACATGATTTACCACAAGCTCTATTATGGTTTTTATATTTCTTTTTTCGCATTCTTTTATAAATTTTTTAAAATAGTTTAAATCGCCGTAATCTTTGTTAATGCCGTAATAATCCGCTATATCATAACCGTCATCTTTTAAAGGAGAGACAAAAAACGGCAAAAGCCATATAGTATTTATCCCCAAATCCTGCAAATAATCGAGTTTTTCGGTCAAACCTTTAAAATCGCCTATTCCGTCTTTGTTACTATCTTTAAAAGCTCGGACATGCACTTCATAGATTATTGCATCCTTGTACCAGAGAGCATTTGTTTCCATTTGTTTTCGCCTGAATCTTTTCAAAAACAAATATATTATTCAGTATTAAATTTTTTATCTCTAGTCCCCGAAAAGCTATAACTTTCTATCATACTAAACAAAGAGGGTTCGGGGGCTTGCCCCTGACAGTGTCGACCCTCTGGGATTTTAGTTTTTCTTTCTT
>Ga0209212_1004318_pt1 | contig 17675 bp, 19 predicted proteins | sample RifGroC2_FD_183996 | JGI IMG/M metagenome (GOLD analysis project Ga0209212, IMG submission 183996) | Groundwater microbial communities from Rifle, Colorado, USA - Groundwater C2 (SPAdes) (version 2) | ecosystem: Environmental > Aquatic > Deep subsurface > Groundwater | place: Rifle, Colorado...
ATGCAGGATCTGTCCGAGGCCGCCTGGTCGTTCAAAGCGGGCCCGCAGCTCGGAGTCCCACTCGGCGAGCGGGAGCGGGGCGATGCGAGGCGTGGTCAGGCGTTGTGTGGGCACTGGTCACCTCTTCCGGGGGTTGGCCTCTCGGGGCTTGGTCGCGACCGTCGCGAGGGCCCAGGTCTTGGAGGCCCCCTGTCACCCCCGCACCTATATTCCCCGAGCAGAACTCCTGTCAAGCATCTTCGGGCGACGGCATCTGCCGCTCGGTCACGCTGTCCATGAGGCCTGCGCGGTGATCTCCGCCAAGTCGGAAGACGGTCTGCTGAGACGAGCCGCCGTGTGGGAGCTGGGCAATGGCCGAAGGCTCCTTGACGTCGGCTCTCTGTCGGCAGATCCTCGGGCAGATTGGGCGAGCCGCACGGCTCAGGGGCTTACCACGATGTACATCACTCGACGGGCCTTTCGCGGGCAAGCTGGCGTCGGCGGGCCAGGCCACCTGTAGCGTCGTGGGGGACCTGATGGCAGGGCGCGAGGGGGTCAGGTCGAGCCGCCCCTTGTGGGGTGCCCTCGGGGTGCGCTATCCTCGCGCCACCCCAGCGAAGCGGCTTCCCTGGGGGCCGGTGCCCGGGCGCGCGGCGCCGGGGCGAGCGAGAGAAAGGTGCTGTGAACTTCTTACGTCCCGGCACATGCCGAAGATCGCCTGCCTGCCTGACAAGATCCCGTTCTCCACAGGAGAGGGCGAGACCATTCTCGAAACCGCTCTCCGCTCCGATGTTCCACTCAGAGAGGACACCGGTGAACTGGGACTACGAGGTTGACGTGGCAGTCGTCGGCGGGGGCGCGTGCGGACTGATGACGGCCCTGCGGGCTGGGCACAGCCCGTCGCTGCGCGTGGCTGTGTTCGAGAAGGGCAGCCGGCTCATGTCCAACGCGCAGATCTCGAGCGGCACGCTTGCCGCCGCCGGCACCCGGTTCCAGAAGGCGGCGGGCATCGTGGACGCGCCCGAGCGCCACGCCGAGGACGTGATCCGGAAGAACCATGGGCGCTGCGACCGCGACGTCGTCTTGGCCCTCTGCAGTGCGGCGCCGCGCTACGTCGAGTACCTCGCCGACGCGCTCGGCCATCCGGTCGAGCTGGCCCCGGACATGAGCCGGGTCGGGCACTCGGTGCCGCGGCTGCACTCCGACAAGGGGCGAACGGGTGGGGCGACCCTGGTGAAGAACCTGAAGCGCGGGCTCGCGGCCGCGCCGAACATTACGTTCGTCGACAAACTGCTGTGGATGTACAGCATCTCGGCCAACCTCGTTGTGGTGCGCGAGGAAACGGGGATCAAGAGCATCTACGAGCTGTCCGGCAAGAAGTTCAATCCCGGTTTCCGGGGCTCAGCCGTGGAGAAGAGCAGCGAGGTCGCCTTTGGTGTCTTGGGGATCAAGCCGGACTGGCAGCGGATGGGCACCGCCGACGTCGTGGACGCCATGAAGGACAAGCGCATCGTCGGGTTCGCCAAGGCGGGCGCGGGGTACGGGCACGACGCCTCCACCATGGACATCGCCACCCAGGTTCCCCTTCGCACGCTCCCGTACTCCGAAGAGGACATGAAGAAGATCAAGGCGGCCCGCCCGCACATCCCGTGGGTGAAGGTCCCGGCCGGCTCCATCAAGGGGATGGGGGAGTTCTGGACGACGGTGTCGCTGGCCTTCGTCGCCGCATCGAAGGACATGCCCCCGGAGCTGGCCTACCGGCTGGTGAAGGCGATCTGGGACGGACAGGAACACCAGCCCCAGTCCGTCATGGGAGTCGCGTACAAGAATCCAGGCCTGAGCGCCCAGCTCGCTCTCTCGCCGCTCCACGCCGGCGCGATCAAGTACTACCGGGAGCTCGGCTTCAAGGTTCCGGATCACCTCGTGCCGCCTGAAGCCAAGTAGGGATGATGGTCTAGAACGAGCCCGCGGTGGTCGACATCGAGCCGGCGTCCCTTCCCGAAGGCGTCAAGACCGACGAAGCCGAGGCCCGGACGCTCGGCGGGGGGATCGCCGCGGCCGCCCGCCTCCTCGCGATCGCGTTTGCCCTCTTTCACATCCTGACGGCCGCCCCCTTCTTCGGCTCGTACCCGGACCTGATCCAGCGCTCGATCCATCTGGGCTTCGCGCTCGTCCTCTGCTTCCTGCTCTATCCCGCCTGGCCCGGCCGGTCTCCGGGCCGGCGGCCGTCGCTGTTCGACTGGGCCTTCGCCGCGGTGTCCCTGGTCGGCTTTGTCTACGTCATCGTCCACTACAACTGGATCATGGAGAATCCCGCCGAGTCTACCCGCACCGCGGTGCTCCTCGGGACGGCCGTCATGCTCCTGGCGCTGGAGGCAGCCCGCCGGACCATCGGACTGACCTTCGCCATCCTGGCAGCCCTGGCGATCGCCTACGCCTTCTTCGGCCCTTGGGTTCCGGGGACCTGGAGCCACCGGGGATTCTCCTGGGCATCGATTCAGGAGACGCTCTATCTGTCCACCCAGGGGATCCTCGGCCAGGTCACGGGCATCTCGGCCACGCTGGTCGCCATCTTCCTCGTCTTCGGCGCCGTGCTGCAGCACACCGGCGGCGGCGAGACCTTCGTGGACCTGGCCAAGCTCATCGCGGGGCGCTCTTACGGCGGGCCGGCCAAGGTCTCGGTCTTCTCCTCGGCCTTCTTCGGGACGATCTCGGGCTCGGCGGTGGCCAACGTGGTGGTGGACGGGATCTTCAACATCCCGTTGATGAAGCGGCTCAGGTACAAGCCCGAGTTCGCGGCGGCGGTGGAGGCGACGGCGTCCACGGGCGGCCAGATCATGCCCCCGGTCATGGGGGCGGGCGCCTTCATCATGGCCGAGCTGCTCCAGATCCAGTACATCCAGGTGGCCATCGCCGCCGCGCTGCCTGCCGTCCTCTACTACCTCGGCTGCGGCGCGGCGATCCACTTCGAGTCACGCCGCCTGACACTGGAGCTCATCCCGACGTCCCTCCTGCCCCGAGCCCGCGACGTGTTCGCCTGGCGCCGGTCCGTTCCGCTCTTCGTCCCGGTGATCCTGCTTTCGTACTTTCTCCTGTCGGGCTACACCGCCGGGACCTCCACCTTTTGGTCCATTATCGCGTCGTTCGTCATCTACCTGGCGTCGGCCACCTCGCGTGACGACTTCCGGGCGCGGTGCTGGGGGATCGTACGGGCCCTCGAAGCCGGCGGGAGAAGCATCGTCCTGGTGGCGACCCTGATCGCGGCCGCGGGAATCGTCATCGGCATGATCAACCTGACCGGCGTCGGGATCAAGCTCTCGGAGTTCATCATCGGGGCCAGCGGCCAGAGCCTCCTCGCCGCGCTCTTCTTCGCGATGCTCGTCTGCATCATCCTCGGCATGGGGCTCCCGACCACGGCGGCCTACGTCCTGGCCGCCTCGGTGGTCGCGCCCGCCCTCATCAGGCTCGGGACGCTGCCGCTGGCGGCCCATCTCTTCGTGTTCTACTTCGCCATCATCTCGGCGATCACGCCCCCGGTGTGCGCGGCCGTCTACGTGGCGGCGGCCATCGCGCGGGCCAACTGGCTGAAGACCGGGCTCATCGCCACCCGGCTCGGGCTGGCGGGGTTCATCGTGCCGTACATGTTCGTCTTCGCGCCGGCCCTCCTCTGGGAGGGACCGATGCTTGACATCGTCTTGGCGACGTTCACGGCGTGCCTCGGGGTCGTCATCCTCTCCGCCGGCACGATGGGGTTCCTCCTCCGTCCGACCAACTGGGCGGAGCGAGTCCTGCTCATCGTGGCCGCGCTGCTGCTCATCAAGCCCGGGCTGTATACGGATCTCATCGGGCTTGGTCTGTTTGCGGGAGTGCTGGTCGCCCAGCGGCTGCGCCCCGTCCCTGCGCTGGCATGAGGAGAACGTCATGCGATTCGGTCTGACCATCGTCCCCGACGACAGCCACGCGCTTGGCGACCTGGCGCGCCTCATGGAAGAGAAAGGGTACGCGCTCTTGGGGATGGCGGATTCCCAGTCGCTCTTCCGCGAGCTCTACGTCAGCCTCACGGTGTGCGCGCTCGCCTCGACCCGGCTTCGCCTGGGACCGACGGTGACCAACCCGATCACGCGTCATCCGGCCGTGACCGCGAGCGCCATCGCCACCCTGGACGAAGTCTCCGGCGGGCGGGCCTTCCTGGGCGTGGGCAGCGGCGACAGCGCGATCTACAACCTGGGCCAGCGGCTGACCTCGCTGGAGACCCTGCGCCGCACCCTGGTGACCCTGAAGGCCCTGATGCGCGGCGAGCCGGTGGAGTTCGAGGGGCGCAGCATCCACGCGACGTGGATCAAGAAGCCGGTCCCCCTCTGGATCTCGGCCGAGGGGCCGAAGACCCTGGAGCTGGCCGGCGAGCTGTGCGACGGGGTCATCGTCGGCACCGGACTGACTCCGGAGGTCATCGAGGATTCCCTGGCCTGTCTCGCGCGCGGCGCGCGCAGGTCCGGCCGGAGCCTCGAGGATCTCGACGTGTGGTGGTTCGCCAAGGGCAACGTCGCCGACACCCGGGACCGCGCGGTGGCCGAGGTCAAGATGGCCCTGGCGGCCAGCGCCAACCACGCCTTCCGCGTCACGCTGGAGGGCAAGCACGTGCCCCAGCCGTACCACGCGGCCATCCATGAACTGCAGCGGCGGTACGCGGCCCACCAGCACGAGCACTTCGGCCCCACGGTCAATGCGGCGCTGCCCGATGAGCTGGGACTGACCGACTACCTGGCGGAGCGCTTCGCCATCGTCGGGACCGCCGAGGACTGCGCGACCAAGATCGAGGGGCTCCGCACGCAGGGGGTGTCCCAGATCCTGCTGACGGCCATCGTGCCCGACAGGGCCCGCTTCATCCGGGACTTCGCCGACCACGTCATGACACCCTTCAGTCGGTAGCCCGAGAGGCAGAGGCGATGACAGCCGAGCGCGCAAGTCGCGTCCTCGATGAGATTCAAGCCGCCGCCCAGGTGAAGGACGGCATGTGCGTCATCATCGGCGGCCACATCCTGAGCAGCCATCCCATGCCCGTGATCCGCCAGATCATCAAGCAGGGGACCAAGGATCTGACCGTGATCGGGGCGGCCTCGGCCGGCCTCGAGGTGGACCTCTTGATCGGCGCCGGCTGCGCGAAGAAGGTCATCACGCCGTACGTCGGGGCGGAGGCCCTGGCGCCGATCGGGCCCTTCTTCAAGGCGGCGGCCGAGCGGGGAGAGATCGCGCTCTGGGAGTGCGACGAGGGCATCTACTACACGGCCCTGCGCGCCGCCGCCCTGCAGCTCCCCTTCCTGCCGAGCCTGGGGGGGCTGGGCACCTCCCTGCCGGACGTGAACCCGGACCTCAAGGTCTTCCGTGACCCGATCGCGGGGAAGCCGCTGCTCGCCGTGCCCGCGCTGCGGCCGGACATCTCCCTCATCCACGCCGCGGTGGCCGACGCCTACGGCAACGTGCAGTTCGTCGGCAGCGGGATGGGCGACCGGGCTCACCACCGCGCGGCGGCCAGGACCATCGTGACCGTGGAGCGGGTCGTGTCCAACGAGGAGATCCGCAAGGACCCCCTGGCCACGGCCCTGTGGAACGTGGATGCCGTCGTGCGGGCGCCGTATGGCTCTCACCCCTACCAGAGCCCGGGGTTCTATCTCCACGACGAGGCGCACCTGAACGAGTACCTGACGGCCGCGCGCGCGGCGGTCAAGGGCGACCGGGGCCCGTTCACTGCCTATCTGGACCGGTACATCTTCCGCCCGGCCACCCACGCCGAGTACCTGCAGGCGGTGGGCTTCCCGCGCATTCTGTCGCTCTACGAGTTCTGAGGGGACACGATGCCCGACTACACGACGGCAGAGCTGATCGCGGCCTTCCTCGCCCGGGACCTGCACGACGGCGAGTTCGTCGTCGTCGGCGCCAACCTGCCCGTGCCCCGCGCCGGGGTCCTGCTCGCCCACCTGCATCACGGGCCCAACATGTGGATCGGCCTCTCGGCCACCCAGACGAGCCTCCTCAAGGAGCCGGTGCTGGAGCCGTTCAAGTTCAACCGCGATTTCCGGGCCGCCAAATGGGCCGAGTCGTACATGCTGCACGAGGAGGCCTTCGACTCGCCCAAGCTCATGTCGGACGCCTTCTTCGTGGGGGGCATCCAGATCGACCAGTACGGCAACTCCAACCTGATCGGGGTCGGCAAGGAGTACCGGCGGCTGGCCTTCCGCGGTCCCGGGGCCATCGGGACCACCACGGTGAGCACGTACACCAAGCGGTACTATCTCTACCTGAACAGCCACGATCCGCGAGTGCTCGTGGAGCGGTGCGACTTCATCACCTCGTTCGGCTGGGGCAAGGGCGGCGCCGATGCCCGCCAGAAGCTGGGGCTGCCGGGAGGCGGACCGAAGTACTGCGTCACCCCGCTCTGCGTGTTCGATTTCGAAGAACGCGAGAAGCGGATGCGCCTCAAGAGCGTCCATCCGGGGGTGACGGTGGAGGACGTGCTGGCCAAGACCGGGTTCACGCCGATCGTGCCGACCAGGGTTCCGGAAACCGAGCCGCCCGCGGCTGACGAGCTGGCGATCCTGCGGCGGCGAGTGAACGTGGAAGGCGTGCTCCGGTCGTAGCGTCCCAGGCGCCGAGCCGAGGAGAACCACGATGCGTTTCGACTTCACCGACGAGCAACAGATGTGGCACGACACGGTCAACCGCTTCATGGACACCGACGGCGGCGGCCGCGACTACGTCCGCGGGTGCGACATGGAGCGGCGGTATCCCTATGAGCTCTACGAAAAGGTCGCGAAGCAGGGATGGCTCGGGCTCATGATCCCGGAGGAGTACGGTGGCATGGGCGCGGACGCGATGTTCTACGCCATCTTTATGGGCGCCATGGGCAAGTACAGCGTGGATATTGCCAGCGCATTCGGCGTGACCACGTTCACCGCGATGAACATCGTGCGCCACGGCACCCCCGAGCAGAAGAAGCGGTACCTCCCCGACTTCATCGAGGGCAAAGTCCGTTTTTCCATCTCGATGACCGAGCCCAACGCCGGCTCCGATGTGGCCAGCCTCACCACCCGCGCCGAGCTCAAAGGCGACCGCTTCGTGATCAACGGCCAGAAGGTCTTCGCCTCCGCCGCCCACACCAGGGACAACATCATCTGCATGGCGGTGCGGACGGACCCGAGCGCGCCGAAGCACAAGGGGATCAGCCTGCTCCTGGTGCCCAACACTACCCCGGGCCTGGAGATGCGCCTCCTGCCCACGCTGGCGCGACGGTCCACCGGGACGAACGAGATCTTCCTCACCAATGCCGAGGTGCCTCGGGAGAATCTCCTCGGCACCCTGAACGCCGGCTGGCAGTACCTGGTCGAGCATCTGGAGATCGAGCGCCTGGCCATCGCAGCCGGCTACGCCGCGTGCGCCGAGACCGCCGTCGGGGACGCGCTCCGCTATGCCAAGCAACGCCACCAGTTCGGCCGCGCGATCGGCGAGTTCCAGGTGATCAAGCACATGCTGGCGGACATGCACACGCAGATGGAAGCGGCCCAGTTGATGGTGTACCGTCTGGCCTACACGGTGAGTCAGGGACGCCCCTGCGCGAAGGAGGCGGCCATGGCCAAGCTTTTCGCCTCCGAGACGCTCCTCGACGTGACGACCAAGGGCATGCAGGTCCTCGGCGGCTACGCCCAGCTGCCCGAGTTCGACATGGAGCGCTACTGGCGGGAGGGCAAGCAGGCCACCGTGGGCGCCGGCACCAGCCAGATCCAGCGGGGCATCATCGCCAAGAGCCTGGGGCTCTAAGGGCCTGCAAGACAGTAATGTTCCCGATTTCGGACCCTGCTGTGTACGTAGTGAAGCGTGCCAGACTACTCGGCGATGCTGCGGGATGGATCGATCTCGCCGGCCGGCTGGCAGCTACGGGATCCTTCACCGCCACGCGGTTTACGTCAACCCCCTCCCCCGCGCAGCGGTTCCGTTCAAGATCCGCACTCGGACGTGGCGGCGCGTGCGGACCCGGCCCCCCAAAGGATCGCTACCAGTGCTCCCACCGATGCCGATGCCACAGGACACGCCGGTCAGCTACGATCGCCCGCGCGTCCGCGAGTTCCTCACCCTCCACTGGCTCGCTGAGCACGAGAACGTCATCTTCTGCAGGCCGGTCGGGGTCGGCAAGAGCTGGTTCGCCCAGGCCCTCGGGCACAGCCCCTGTCGGGCCGGCCCCCGCGTGCGCTTCAGCAAGATCGCCAAACTCCTGCAGGCCCTGCTGCAGTCGCGCGCCGACAACTCCTTCGAGCGCGAGCTCCGCGGCTGGCTGGCCCCCGACGTCGTCATTCTCGACGACTTCGGGCTGCGCAAGCTCACCGCCCAGCAGTCGAGCGACTTCTATGACGTCCTGGTCGAGCGGGAATAAGCGTGCCGCCGCCGTCATCACGAGCAACGGCGCGGTGGCCGCGTGCACGATCGGCGGCCCCACGGGCCGCATCCGGGCCCACCTGCGGCGGCTGGCGGCCGAGGTGAAGACCGCGGCCCACACGATCTCCCGGCTCCTGGGCTGCCGGGAACCGAGTGACGCGAGGGGCGACGGGGCGCAGGACACGGGCGCGAGCCGCGGCGCCCGGCGCGCGTCGCCGAGGAGGCGGAGGTGATGGGCCCGCTCGAGGGAATCCGCGTCCTGGACTTCACGCAGATGATGGCCGGCCCCCTGTGCGCCATGCTGCTGGGCGACCTCGGCGCCGACGTCATCAAGATCGAGCCGCCGGAAGGTGACGCCATCCGCAGGACCGGCGACACGTTCCTCGGCGGCGAGACCGAGTCGTTCCTGAGCTTCAACCGCAACAAACGGAGCGTGGTCCTCGATCTCAAGGCGGAGGCGGGGCGGGAGGCGGGACGGGGGCTCGCGGCCGGCGCCGACGTGGTCCTGGAGAACTTCCGCCCGGGCTCGGCCGAGCGGCTCGGCGTGGGCTACGAGGTGCTGCGAGCCCTGAACCCGCGCCTGGTCTACTGCTCCATCTCGGGGTTCGGGCGGGAGGGCGCCGACCGCGCGCGGCCGGCCCTGGATCCCGTGATCCAGGCGATGTCGGGCATCATGCAGCTCACCGGCTCCGACGAGACGGGCCCCTTGAGGACGGGGTTCCCGTTCTCCGATCTCGTCACCCCGCTGCTCGCGACCATCGGCGTCCTCGCCGCCCTCCGGGTGCGCGAGCGAACCGGGCGGGGCCAGCGCGTCGACCTCTCCATGCTGGACGCCACGATCTTCGGCATGATGCCCCGGGACGCCTACTTCTTCGCCACGGGCCGCACGCCGAGTCGCCTCGGGAACGAGCACTACCAGATCGCGCCGTGGAACACGTATGCGACCGCCGACGGCCGCTACCTGATGGTCGTCGCTCACACCGAGAAGTTCTGGCACGCCCTCATCACGGCGCTGGCCGCCCCGGAGCTGGGCGCCGATCCCCGCTTCCTGAGCAACGCCGACCGCGTCCGGAACCGCACGGCGCTCAACGCCCGGCTCGCCGCCGCGTTCCGCACCGCATCCCTCGACGAGTGGACGCCGCGGCTCACCGCTGCCGGCGTGCTGTTCGCGCCCGTGCGCAGCTTCCCCGAGGTCTTCAGCGACCCCCGGGTGCGCCGGGAGATGCTGGTCGAGCTCGATCACCCGACGGCCGGGCGCATCACCGTGCTGGCGAACCCGCTCCGCTTCTCCGAGACGCCCGCCACCGTGAGACGTTGCCCGCCGCGCCTCGGCGAGCATACCGCGGAGGTGCTGAGCCCCGACACGGACGAGGCCGGAGGGGCGGCGAGCTGAGCGGACGCGTGGTCGCCGAGAGAACGCGCCGGTCGAGGTCAGCATCGCCGCCGAGCCCGCGATCTGCGGCCAGAACGGTCGGCCGCTGAGAGGGCTGCGGGGCGAGCGGCCGGAGCCATCCATGCCAACGGGGTCGGAGTAGGGATGATGATTGCTCATCACCCCGTCCACGGATCCCAGCGTGCGGGATTACCGCAGTGGCTCTTGCCCTAGGTGACAACTGGGGTTGCCCCGCCTCTCGCTGCTCATACGCGGGGGGCGACAGGTAGTCGAGGGCTGAATGGCGCCGACGCGGAGTGGACCAGCCCTCGATGACGTCGAACACCGCCAGGCGGGCGTCCGGCCGGGTGGGGAAGCGCTGGCGATCGAGGAGCTCGCACTCGAGGATGGCGAAGAAGGTCTCGCAGAGGACGTTGTCGTAGGCGTCGCCTACGCTGCCCATCGACGGCCGGGCACCGGCCTCGCGGCAGCGACGGCCGAAGGCGAACGGGGAAAGGGGGTATCTTGTCTTGTGTCCGGAATACTTGACTCATTTGCAGCAAGTGTGAGCATCCAAGGACTCTAGGGAGACGCAGACATGAACTGGCGCGCGCTCGCAACGGCAAGCCTTGTCCTCGGCCTCGTATTCACCACCGCCGGGCCCGCCGAGGCGCAGAAGATGCGCCTGGCCAAGGGCTGCGGCTCGACGGCCTCCAGTACCTACGCCTACTGCGTCGGGGCGGCGAAGGCCATCAACCTGCTCGCCCCGGACCTCGACGTCTCCGTGGTGGAGACGGGCGGCGCCGTGGACAACATGAAGCGGATGCAGAGGGGCACTCTCGACTACGGCCAGGTGACGCCGGAGCAGGTCTATCTGGGCTGGAAGGGCATGGAGAACTGGAAGGACACCCCCTTCCCCGACATCCGGGTGATGTGGATGTACAGCGCCTCCGCGAGCTACGTCATCGTCCGGGAGGAGACTGGCATCAAGAGCCTGCAGGAGATCGCCGGCAAGAAGTTCAACCCCGGCATGCGGGGCTCGGGCACCGAGAAGATGACCGAGACCGTGCTCGGCGACCTCGGGATCAAGGCCGAGTGGCAGCGCATGGGCACCTCGGATGCGGTGGACGCCATGAAGGACAAGCGCATTGTCGGGTACGCCAAGATGGGCAACGGCTTCGCGCTCGACGCCTCCACCATGGACATCGCCACCCAGACGCCCATCCGCGTCCTGCCCTTCACCGAGGAGGCGATGACGAAGTCCAAGGCCGCGCATCCGTACATCCCGTGGATCAAGGTGCCGGTGGGGGCGGTGAAGGGGCTCGGCGAGTTCTGGACCACGGCGATCATCGTGGGCTTCTCGGCGCCCAAGTCCTTCCCGACCGACACGGTGTACAAGATCGTGAAGGCGGTCTCGGAGGGGATCGAGCACCAGAAGGCGGCCTTCAAGGGGACCACGGACGACATCCCGAAGCTCACCGCCGAGGTCTCCCAGTCGCCGCTCCACGCCGGCGCGATCAAGTATCTCCGGGAGAAGGGGGTCAAGATCCCCGATCACCTCATTCCCCCCGAGGCCAAGTAGGGGCGTGGCCGCGGCCGCACCCACCGGCGCCACGGGCCTCGAGCCGGCGGGTCTCCCGGGCGAGATCAAGAGCGACGAGCCCGACGCCAGAACGCTTACCGGCGTAGTGGGCGGCGCCGTGGCGCTCTTCGCCGCGGCCTTCGCCTTCGTCCTCTGCTTCCTGCTCTACCCCGCCTGGCCCGGGCGCTCGTCCGCTCGCCGGCCCACGGGGCTGGACGCGGCCCTGGCCGTGGCGGCGCTGGTCGCGCTCGTGCTCGGCCCGGTCGGCGAGATTCTCCGCGGCACCGTCAGTACGCAGTACCCCGGAGCGCACATGCTGATCCACGGGATCGTGTTCGTGGCCGTCATCCTGCTCATGCCTCGCGGCATCGTCGGAGTCTTCCGGCGACCCAACAGGCGTGCGGGTTCCCCGGCGGACCGGACTCGTATCGCGCCGGTCGAGCCGGCGTAAGGGAGTCGAGGAATGGACTTCTCGTTCACCCGCGAGCAGGACGCGTTCCGGCAGGAGGTGCAAGAGTTCCTGGGGCGCGAGCTGCCTGCGGAGAACCTGCGACATTACGAGGACGGCTGGATCACCGGATTCTCGCGTAGCTTTTCGCGCAAGCTCGGCGCACGAGGCTGGATCGGGCTGACGTGGCCGACGCGCTATGGCGGGCAGGCGCGCGGCCCCATCGAGCGGCTCGTTCTCACCGAGGCGCTGCTGCGCGCTGGAGCGCCGGTGGCGGCCCACTGGATCGGAGACCGTCAGGTGGGGCCGTCGCTGCTCGCGCACGGCAGCGAGGAGCACAAGGCGTTCTTCCTCCCTCGCATCACGCGAGGCGAGATCGTCTTCTGTATTGGGATGAGCGAGCCCGCCGCCGGGTCGGACGCGGCGGCGCTCCAGACGCTCGCGATCGAGGACGGCGACGGATGGGTGATCCGGGGCCAGAAGGCGTGGACCAGCTTCGCCCACCAGGCCGACTACTGTTACCTCGTGGCCCGCAGCGACCCGGCGGCGCCGAAGCACAAGGGGATCAGCGAGTTCGTCGTCGACATGCGCACGCCTGGCATCATCGTGCGCCCCCTCATCGACATGGTCGGCGAGCACCACTTCAACGAGGTGTTTTTCGATGACGTCCGGATTCCGGCGAGCGGCCTCATCGGTCAGAAGCACCGCGGCTGGTACCAGATCGCCTCCCAGCTTGACTTCGAGCGCGGCGGCATCGAGCGGGTCCTGAGCAACTACCCGCTCTTCCGCGATGCGGTCGAGCATGCCCGGCGCCAGGGGCTCACCCGTGACCCGCGTCTGCGCGACCGGCTCGCCCGGCTGTCGGTGGAGCTCGCGGTCGGGCGCCTGCTCGTCTACCGCGTCGCCTGGCTCCTGAGTGCGGGCAAGGTCCCGACCTGGGAGACGGCGCTCTCCAAGCGCTTCGGGACCGAGCTGGAGCAGGAGATCGCCGAGGTGGTGCTCTCGCTCTTCGGGATCACGGGGTTGCTCATGCCGGGAGCGCCCGGCGCGCCGCTGGACGGCCGGCCGGCCCGCGCCGTGCTCTACGCGCCCGCCTATACCATCCAGGGCGGGACCGGAAACATCCTGCGCAACATTCTCGCGATCCGCGGGCTCGGTCTGCCTGCCGACTAGAGGGCCGCCGTAGTGTCAACGTCAGATCACGGGGAGGACTCGCATGACGACATCCACCGAGGAGTTGCTGTACGCCGTCGAGGCCGGGATCGCCACCATCACCCTCAATCGACCCGAGAAGCTCAACGCCTTCACGGTGACCATGATCGATCGCTGGGCGGCCGCCCTCGGGGAGGCCCAGCGCGATCCTGCTGTCCACGTGGTGGTCGTGACAGGCGCCGGCCGCGCGTTCTGCGCCGGGGGCGACGTGGGCCAGATGGGGCAGCGGGAGCCGACGGGGCTGGACCACAAGGCGTACCTGTGGGAGCACATCCACCGGATTCCTCTCACGCTGGACGCGATGGACAAGCCCGTGATCGCCATGATCAACGGGGTGGCGGCCGGCGCGGGGATGGACATGACGCTGATGTGCGATCTCCGGATCGCCTCCGACCAGGCGCGCTTCGCCGAGAGCTACGTCAAGGTGGGCGTGGTGCCGGGCGACGGAGGCGCGTACTACTTGCCGCGACTGATCGGGCTCGACCACGCGCTGGAGCTGTTCTGGACCGGCGACTTCGTGAGCGCCCACGACGCCGAGCGCCTGGGGCTGGTCACGCGCGTGGTGCCGGCCGCCGAGCTGCAGACGTACACTTACACACTGGCCCGGAAGATCGCCGATGGGCCGCCCATTGCAATCCGGATGACCAAGCGGGCCGTCTACCAGTGCCTGCGCGCGGACGTCCGCACCGCGCTCGACATGATCTCGTCCCACATCGCGCTGGCCTTGCAGAGCGAGGACCATCGCGAAGGGGTGCGCGCGTTCGTCGAGAAGCGGGCGCCCCGCTTCGTTGGCCGCTGAGGGATTCCGACGCGCCAGGATCTCGAACGGAAGAAGAGCGCGATATTCATTACGGGAAAGGATAAGGGGGGTTCCATGGTCGAAAAGATCTTCGAGCCAGCGTTGGCGGATGAGAGGCTCTTGCAACAACTGAGGCAGGATCCTGCTTTGCGTGCGGCCTATGGGGCAGTTCCTGCCGGAATGTCCCGTCTAAAGGCGCCTCGTTTTGACATGGAAAGGGTGTGGAACCTGATGGATGGCGCGATCGATGTTCACATCCATCCCGGTCCCGATGCTTACAACGCGCGGGTATATGATGAAGTGGAAGTCGCCATTCAAGGTTGCCAGGTGGGCATGAGAGCCGTGGTCTTCAAGGGGCATTCCATGCCCAGCGCCCGCTCCGCCTATTTCGTTCAGAAAGCCGTCGATCAGTGGGCTGAGCAGCACAGCAAGAGAAGAATAGATGTCCGTGGAGGAGTGATGTTGAACTACGCGGTCGGCGGCTTGAACCCAGAAGCGGTATTGACCAGTTACCGAGTTGGCGGGACGCATGTCTGGCTTCCCAACAAAGATGCCTCTTTCCATCATAAGCTCTACGGGATCCCCGGAGGGATTGACGTTGTGGACGAGAACGACTGCGTTCTGCCCGAGCTCCGGGAAGTCCTTGACCTGATCGCTGAAGGGGACATGGTCCTATCGCTCTGCCACCAGAGTGTCAAGGAACGATTCATCATCATCGACGAGGCGAAGAAGGCCGGGGTGAAGAGAATCGAGGTAGGTCATCCCTTGCACTTGACCGCCAAGATGACCGTTGACCAGATGAAGATCGCGGCCGAGAAGGGAGCCTATCTCGGTATGTATTGCGCGAACCTTGAGACCGGCGTGATGTGGTCCTGGGAAGAATTCATGGAGGCGGTCAGGGTTGTGGGTTGTGACCGGATCGTGATCGGCACTGACTGCGGCCACTTCGCGTTCCCCGCCCCGGTGGAGGCTATGCGATTGTTCATCACTGGCATGTTGATGCGTGGGATTCCCGACAAGGATGTCGAGAAGATGGTGAAGACCAATCCCAGTGAGCTCTTGTATTGATCATCCTCGTGGGAAAGGTGATATGCGCGGGGTGCGCTGCGCGGGGCGCATCGGCTCTCGAGGACTTGACACGGCCAGCCGCTTCAGGGTCTGCCGCAACCGCCAGGCCCGCCCGGGGCAGGCGACGCCCCCACGCACCGCCCCGCTACGTCGCCGGCATCCAGTACGGGATCGCCCTGCCGATCCGGTGGAGCGCGTCGCGCCGCTCGGGCCAGCGCTGACTCACCCAGCGCTCCAGGTAGTCGCCGTCGAGCAAGTGCCGTCGGCTCTCCGTGCTGAACAGCACGAGCAGATCGGGCAGCGCGATGATGCCGTCCTCCGAGGCCGGATCGAAGAGCGCCCAGCGGCGGATGTCCTCTTCCGACCGGAAGAGGTTCATGCCGCTTCACATGAAGGGGATGTTGCTTGGATCCGCCAGCAGCGACCACGGACTGTTGCAGTGGCCGACGAGGGTCGGGGGATCGACGGCCTCGAGCCGGCCGTCGCGGAGCTCGAGCCCCATGGGCTCCGCGCAATCGAGGCACGGGGCCTGGATCCGGACCGTTCGGCCCGGGAAGAGCCAGCACGCGGCCAGCGCCTCGAACCCGCACTGCGCGAACCACCGCTGCTCTCCGCCGACCGAGATGCGGTACTGGGTCGGTTGGCTGTTGAGCGGCGGGAACGACGCGATGAGGTCAGTGCCCGGGTGCACCCAGCCGGGGTAGCCGCGCGTGAAGATGGCGCGGACAGCCTGGCGGACCTCCTCGGTCGTGGCGCCGAGGGCCGGGGCGAGGTCGGCATGGTGCGGAGCGCAGCCCGTGGCGACCATCCGGGTCATGATGGCCTGGAAGACGCGGTCGAGCGCCTTGACGTCCGTCACGTCGAGCATGCGCCACCTCCCGCCGTCAACGCCCCTCACCGGAGTCCGATCTTCTCTTCCGCCCCTCCCGCCCCGGTCACTCGAAGCCCTGCCGGTACTCCTCGTCGGTGACCGCGCGCAACCACTCGGTCTGGCCGAGGCTGATCGCGAGGTGCAGGAGATAGTTGTCTGGCTCGGCGCCGTGCCAGTGCTCCTCGCCGGGAGCGATGTGCACCACGTCCCCCGCGGCGATGACACCGCCGTTGCCGTCGCCGGAACGGACGCGGCCCTGCCCGTGGGTGACGACGAGCACCTGTCCGCCGCTGTGGCGATGCCAGTAGGTCCTCGCCTTGGGCTCGAAGAAGACGCTGCCGATGCCCACTGCGCCCTTGGGATCGGACAGCACACGGTCCGCCCACACGGTGCCGGTGAAGGTCTCTGAGCGTCGCTCCGAGTGAAGGGACTTCTCTCTTCCGCGGTTGATCTTCATCGTCGTGACTCCTCGAGGGGGCGGTCGAGCGTCGATGATCCCCGTCCGCCCCTGGCGCGCTGCCTGCGGGGAGGCGCTCCGTCACGTACCGCAGGCGTCGAACATAGCCCATCCGATCGCGACAGACAAGGCGAGGCCGACGGGAGCCCCGAGAGGGCCTCGGACGCCGCGGTCGCCGCGGCCCGGCCCCGGGGACGACCCCCCGCTCGACCTACCGGGTCAGCCCCAGCGCGCGCGGCAGGCACAGGACCACCTCGGGGAACAGCAGGATCAGGGCCACGTTGGCGAACTGCACCCAGAGGAAGGACAGCGTGCCGCGGGAGATGTCGGCCGTCGGCACCTGCGGGAGCTGGCCGCGGAGGACGTAGACGTTGAGCCCGACGGGCGGCGTGATGAGCGCGATCTCGATCATCTTCACGACGAGGATGCCGAACCAGATCATGTCGAAGCCGAGCTTCTCGACGATCGGGCCGAAGATCGGCAGGGCGAGGGCCATCATGCCGATGGCGTCCAGGAAGCAGCCGAGGAGGAGGTAGACGACGAGGAAGCCCAGCAGGATCAGCAGGGGCGGCAGCCCGCGGCCCACGATAGCGTGAGGGGCTCGTGGACCGCGCCGTGGACTTCGCGTTCGAGGAGCAGCTCCTCGCCAAGCTCGGGGCGTGACGGCCTCCACGATCCTCGTCTATCCCCCATTCAGTCGATCTTCTGCCTGTCGAGACTGGCAGAGAACAATGGGACGGCGAGCACGGTGATGAACAGGAGGTTCGTGCTGCGAATGGCTTCGTGGTAGCCCGGGTTGGGAGCAAGCGCGAGCCCCTTGACGTTCAGAAGGTTGGCAGCCACGGCGAAGAGCGCGCACACCAGAGTGACGGGCACGAAGCGCCTCAGCCTGACCTTGTCGAGGAGGAATGCCCTCACTTCCTTCCGGCACACCGCCGCGAAGAACGCGACGTTGACGATGTCCACGCAGAGGCAGATCTGGAGTTGCCCACGTTGTGTGGAGGGTGGGCGGCTTTCGGGATCACGCGCGCACCAGCGCCTGCTTGTCGTACGCCATGGGCGACAGACAGTCGAGAGCCCAGTGGCGGCGCCGCCACCGTGTCGGCGCCCCGGGCCGCCTGGGTGAAGAGGCCCAGCTCGGCCGCGGCCATCAGCGCCGCCGCGTCGCTCATCTCTTGCGCCTCACCCTTGCGGCACGTCCCGGAAAGACGCGGCATCCCACCGGATGCCGTGAGTCGTGCGCCCGGCGCATGTCAAGGCCCTTGCCGCCGTCTCATGGGCCGCCTAGAATGCCTCTCGAACGGGCCCCGCAGGCGCAAAGGAAGGGGACCCCATGGGCCGCTCGCCGACTCGCTCGCCTCTCGCGCTTCTCCTCCCCCTGCCGCTCCTGATCGCGGGCCTCATGGCCGGCTGCGCCTCCTTTGAGCAGGCCCGCGCCCTTCAGCGCGCGACGCATCTCAACA
>Ga0209212_1004319_pt1 | contig 17672 bp, 26 predicted proteins | sample RifGroC2_FD_183996 | JGI IMG/M metagenome (GOLD analysis project Ga0209212, IMG submission 183996) | Groundwater microbial communities from Rifle, Colorado, USA - Groundwater C2 (SPAdes) (version 2) | ecosystem: Environmental > Aquatic > Deep subsurface > Groundwater | place: Rifle, Colorado...
ACATTGACTCCTCAAGAGCTACGCTGGCTTTCACCTTCTCAACAAGCGGCGGTGAAAAGCGGTGATGAGAACCTGATCCGTGCCGCTCGTGGAGGATTGAATACGATTTTGCAAGGGAGAATGGAGCAACAGGAAAAGGAACAAACAAGGCAGGATAAATTAAATGCGGAAGCGGAAACAAAACGCTTGGCGCAAGCGGAAACCATGTATAACATTTATGCCAAGATTGGTTTTGACAAACTTGATGAAGCACAACGTGCAAATCTTGAATCAACTTTAGGACTTCCAACAGGGACATTGAATGATATTGTTTCTTCTCAACCAAAAGAAACAAATGTTGAATACGAACTTCGCTCCACAGAACGTGGTGGATTTATTCAATTCAAGAAAGATAAAAGAACAGGAGAAATATTAGATCAAAAGATCATTACTCCATCACGAGGTCTTGAAGGAACTGGAGGAGAAGTAGATTTAGGGTTGCCTATCACAAAAGTAGATATTTCTTCTGGTTTAGATCAATCTAGTTTTAATACATACCTGTTAGAACAAGAAAAGAAAGCGAACATGAGTTTTAGTCCAGAAAAACGTAAAGAATTAAAAGAAGAATGGGAGAAAATGCAGGTTGCCACAAATCCTGAAAGTGTTGATTTATCTAAATTTGCTCCAACAGTGCAGTTGATTATCAAAGGAGTAGTTAAAGCATCGTCTCTCACTATGTCGGAGAGAAATAAATATGCTTCACAAATAAATCAAGCAGCAAATCTTGGACTTATCCCTGTTGAAACAACTGCAGAACAATTAGATACATTTAATAAGTTGGCAAAAGAATTTGAAAATAGTCCTTTAGTGAAAGCTAAGGATCGTTCTGTTGTTCTGAAAAGTTCAATTGAGTCTATTCGTAAAAATCCAAAAGATGGAGCAACTCAATTACAAATGGTCTATTCTTATGTACAGGCTCTTGATACCTATCAAAGTGCTGTTAGGGAAGGTGAATTAAGTCTTGTTAATTCGATTGATTCAAGGATTGGTCAGTTACAAGGTTCTATCCAAAAGATTCAGAATGGTCAAATTGTACGACCAGAAGTTGCTAAACAAATTGCAGATGCCGCAGAACAACTTTATAAGACAATCAATTCTGGTGCAGAGGACAAAGAAAAATCTTTTAGTTCTCGTGCAAAAGTTCTTCGTATTGATGATCAGTGGAGTCTTTATCAAACTGGTTATAATCCAAATTATAAAACTCCTGCTGATAAAGCACTTTGGGATAATAATGTCTCTGATACGAATGAATCTCTTTTATCTAAGTACGGTGTTGAAAAATAATATGATTTATACAGATCAACAAATTAGAGAAAAAACCTATCAATTGCAAAAAGCGGGGGCACCTTCTTCAGATATTGAAAAGTTTATTAAACTTTCTAAACAAGAACAGTCGGCTTCAATTCCTGAACAAAAAGAAAGTTTATTAAGTAAAGCGGCTGGAGCAATTGATGTTGTAATGAAACCAGCTAGTGACTTCTTGTTTGGTTCTACTGGTAAAGCAGTTGGTAGTGTTATTACAAGTGGGATTGCTGGTGCAGCAGAACTCGCAGGAAAAAAAGAATTTGGAAAAGCACTTCAAGAACAAGTTGGAGGATTTGGAGCTGAAAAACCATCAGAAGTAACTCCGACAAACATTGCTTTTACAGCACTTGAACTTTATCCAGGTGGAGGATTTTTAACTAGTGCTCTTAAAAAGATTCCGGGAGGCGCAATGATGGCCACAAAGATTGAGGAAGCAGTAAAGATTCTCGGGAAGAATCAGCAAGAAAAAGCTATTAAACTTTACACAGAAGCTCTTGCACCAACGACAAAACAAACGAAACGTCAAGCAGCTAAAATTGTTCCTGAACTTTTGAAACGAGGTGAAAAAGCTGGTATTGTAGGCGGTCTTGAAACTATTAAACAAAAGGCTGCGGCAGGTATGGAGGTCGCGGGACAGAGTATAGATGAACTTCTTAAGGTTATTGGAGATAAAGCAAAAGAAGTTAAACCTATTTTAGAACGTCTCGAATTAGCAAAAACACGTTTTGTTGTTGAAGGTGTCGTGATCGAACCGAAAGCTGTTGCTGCTATTGATGATGTAATGAAAACAATACTTGAATTTGGAAAAGAAGCGTCTATCAAGAGCTTGAGAAAAGTGAGACAAATATGGGATGCATCCATTGCTGAAAAAGGTGGATTTGAGAAGTTTCAAGACGAACTTACGTCCTTTGCCATCAAAGCGAAAAAGGAAGGAAGTAATGCTATCAGAACTTTATTGGCAAAAGAATCACCAGAACTAGCAACCCTTAACAAAGAATTTACTTTTTGGAGAAATGTTGATGATGTTATTACGGCGACGTTAGAAAGAACATCTGGCCAATCGGGTAGATTAAAAGAACGAATTGGATCGGCTATTGGTGCCGGTATTGGATCAACCACAGGAGGGCTAACAGGAGCTTTAGCTGGAACAGAATTTGGTCGTCGAATTGTTGGTGCTCTTAACTCAGCAGCTTGGAAAACTAGAAGTGCATTATGGCGCAAAAAATTTGCGGATACACTACTCAAAGGCGACAAAGAAGGCTTAAATCTTCTTTTGAAAGAATTGGGTGTTGGTATTAAAAACCTTACCGACGATCAATCAGACGATGAATCCACGTTACAATAAAGAATCCAAGTAAAGCGTTAATGAGAATTGTCATATATTTGAGCCTTCATCGGCTCTTTTTATTTAACCACACACACTATGTTAAAAGACAGGTTTTGTCAAGACCAACAGGTGTGGCACAGCTAAAGGGATAATTTTCCTACAAGGCTTTTCCTGACCTCATCTAGGGCTTTTTTGTTTCTTTCAAGATCAATGTCTTCTTGTTCTAATGTTCTTTGGTAATGTTCCTGCCCTCCTGGTGCATACCTTTCTGGCTGCTCATGCATACCTTCTGCATACCTTTCGTTCTCTAAAGGGGCTTGTGGTGCATACCTTTTAGGTTTGTCCAATATGAGATATCGATTGTGATATCCTCGTCCTTTTTTCTTTGGAGATTCTATTGAGATAAGCCCACGAGCATTCAATTCTTTTAAGGCTCTACGAACTGTATCTGGGTGAACGACTAATTGTCTTGCAAGAGTTTTCTGTCCAGGCCAAGCCAAACCATTTTTATCTGCGTAAATACAAAGTGCTGCATAAACAGCAAAGGTACTTACTCCTAGCTCTTGGTCTAAAACATCTGGCACGATTCCATAGCGAGACATAAAACGAAAACACTCAGGGCTTCATGACGTCTGCGCCTAGCTAGAGGCGTCTGGTTTTTAACCAGAATCATGAAACCTTGAGTGTCTTAGTTTTTCTAGCTATTTCAGACAAAACTATTGTACCACCTTCTCCAAAAACTTTCCAATATACCTCTTCTCACTTTCCGTCCCATACTCACCAACCAAATACCTCGTACCGGTCACCATCTCCTCCAAACTCTTCTTCTTATTCTTGACGTACTTCTCTACCTCTAAATATGCCTCTGTGGGCTTCTGTGGTGCTTCAGGACGTGTTTGAACCTCTTGTGTAGGAGATAAGCCGTCTAGGACTTTCTGACCACTTAAAACGAGTGTGGCACAAATTTCAACGCCTTGACCCACGTTTAATGACGTAAGTGCTTGTTCGTTCATAAACGCGCCCAACTGTACATTTGAGATTAGTGGTGTTTTATAAGCGACGATGTGGATATTCTTCATAGTTTTCATAGTTTTAATCCCTCTATTCCGATTCCTCCGTGCCAACTAACTGTCGGCTTGTCGCCCTCCATGAAGGAAAGAACATTTAGAAAAACACGTAAGGATCAGATTAGAGAGATCAAAATAGTTTTAAGACATTTTTTAAGCATATCTTACAAAGAATAAACCTTTTTGTCATTATCATTGGACGATTTGAAGAAGTATATTTTTTCTCAAAATCATTCCAACGAATAGAAACTTTCGTTCCTTTTTTTGAATTACAGTTATCGCATGAGTAGAGCATATTTTATCTTAATTCCTTATTTCTTCACATAAGGACTGGTTATCCAATCCGCTAAACTTTGAAATTTTGAGACTAAACACATCTAAAATTTTAACTTTGTGCCGATAGATTCGTGTGAGTACACGCAATGCCTCAAGTTCTCATATCGTTGTGTGAAGGAAGAAGGAATCTGTTTAACTTTTCAAGACTCTTCTATTCCCACTAAATGTCTTCTATTGAGATACCTGTAATTTCCGTGAAAACTACCAAAGCATCATCACAAAAATCAATTGCTTAATACCATTTTCAATATTCACTTTTAGCATACGTCTGTTCAGCTAGGTTAGTTAGAGCGGAGTGATAGATTTCCACATCTTTGAGACGTTCGGATTGATCAATAGTTCTCTTCACTTCCTTCGCCGCATACAGCAAGAAGGAAGCGAGAGACTGGCGTAAAAACTCTCTCAATTCATCCTGTGCTGGACGTTGGGTCGTACTTCCGTTATCGCTTGAACGAAACACGATCGCTATACCGTGAGGGTCGTCATGGTTGAACTTGTCGTCGAAGTCAGCGAGGATTTTGTCAAGAGATTTTGGGGTCATATTTCTTTTTTATCTAACAATTACTTATCAAGTTCTTTTTCAAGCTCCTCAAAAATCCGATGTCTTGCGTATGCTTCTTCCTCGTATGTATGAACATGAGTTCGGTTAATTTCTTTTATTTCCTCAATTGCTTTCTCATAAAGAGCTATACTTTCAGAAAAAGACCTTGTAAAAATAGGTGACGCAAGAACAAGAAACTCACAACCAATTTTTACAAGGTCTTTTTCTGAAAGTATAGATCTTTCTAAAGGAATCATTGCTTTAATTGTCTGGGCTGTAATTTTTAACATATTTATTTCTTCTTCTTCGCTGTCTCGTAAGCAAGAACGGTGATGAGGAATCCACAGACGGCTCCGATAAGGAATCCTGTTATGAACACGGCTGGCATATTATTTTACGTTAATGAATGGAATTATTAGATGTGCTTCCATATATTTCTTCTTTTTATCATTCCTATAAGTCTACGAGAGACCCCATTTTGATTATTACGCGCATAAGTTTATTTCACTTTATAAGATCCAGTAAGAACGTCGACTTGTGCTTCCGCGCATACTTGTTGGAATTTCGCTGTGCCAAACGCCAACCCAAGAATAATTCCAGAGAATAGAATGAGCATACAGACACCAAGTATGAGGATTGTGATTGGATCAGGTTTGGTCATACTTCTAACAGATGATTGATCTTAGCCATTATATTAGCAACAAATGTTCCATCGTCCATCCACTGCGCTCGTCGGTACTTTTTGACTTCTTGTTCAAGACGGTATTTGATCGGTTCTTGGATATGCTTCATGGCATAACGGAAACCACAGCCAGCGCAGTCAGGCGAAAATTCCAGACACAGACAGACGATGGCAAGGTTTGGAGAATCCTTTTGCCAGTCTTGTTTATTTTTGGGCATATTATTCTTTAACTGAATCTACAATATCCTTGATAGCTTTGTTTTGTGCTTCGATGATCTTGTTACTACATTCAGAACAAACGTCAGCTATGGTTTTTCCATCGCCATTTGGCATAAACATCCCGCCACTGAAGTCCATAGGTCTAAATTCAGTATGGGCAATAGCCGTAAACATACCAACGTCTACCGTCTTTCCTAGGATTCTTTTACACAGGTCACATTGGATTGTTTTCATATTTCTTTTGTAAATAAAGTTTTTCTTGTTCCCATCCTTCCTTGCACTTAGGATAACGCTTGAAATCAGTCGTTGTGGCTTGCTGTAATGCGATGTGTCGAGCAATCTCGTCGTTCTTGCCCAATCCTCTATGGTGAAAAACACATAGGCTTATTATCGCAAATACTTCTTGTATTTGTTTTCTACCGAGTCCTGTAATGGCGTGGTGCCACTCAATACGACCAGAGCATTCAAGCGATTGTCTTGCACATCGTTTCATTCGGTCTAGTCCTTCTAGCTCACTGCGTATGGGAAGTGGAATTGGGGTCATGAAATTCATTCGTTAGTTTCTGTTCTTTTTCTGTCTTCATCATAAATCTTGTCAGGATTAACCCTGTCGATAAAATCTCCGTATTCTTCATTGCGAAGAATTAAGGATCCGCTAAGTCCCCCGTTTATATGGATAGAAAAGGTTGTATGGGCTGGATTTCTTTGAGTAACGGTTAGTGTTATTCTCATACTTCGTTTATTTGATTCGCTTCATAAGACAACGCAAGTTCATCTAGGTTCCGCATAATGTGATTCATAAATTCCTCGTAAGAAAACCCAAGGGCAAAGATGGCTTTGCGCAACGTTTGACTTTTGTGTTCTTTGTCCACCGCCTTGATGATCTGTTCACCTTTTATAAGATGAATTTCATCCACGAATTTAGCTGAAAATGTATAGTTAAAACTTCCGTCTTGTTTGCTTCCTTGCGTCATTCCATAGACACTGATGTTCCCAGCGAAGCCATAGTCCGTGTCAATATCGAGCGGTACTGGGATGTTGACTTTTCCTGTTATTTTGAGCCAGTGGATATTGGATTCGTTCATAGAACAATTTTTGCGTACCTCTCGGAGTTGACTGTTTCCAACATAATAGCTTCGGGAGTTTTCCCCTCAACAGCGATCTTAAAGATCACTGGGGAGAATCCAGATACTAAAGCTATACCATGCTCATTCTTCTGCACAGGCAAATTTGAACCACTTGCATTGACGTTCCAAAACACAAGGTTAGGCATGGCGTACCCTGACGCTTGGTATTTTGATTTGATGTGCACAAAGTTGGTATGTATGTCGCAACAGGAATCAAACTCCATATCTGAGATGATGTAGATCGTTTCAGGTAACTGCTCGGCAGGGGTGGAGTTTTGAACAGTAGTATTCAACACAAGATCAAATACTGCTTGCAGGTTGGTATTCATCTCACACTGGCTTCGCTCAATACTGTTCATCTTGTCTTGGAGATTTGTTCCCATGACCCGTTGTAGTTTTGGAGAACCTGAGAAGGTGATGAAGTGATCTTTGAATTGTCCCTTATTTCGTTCTGCAAAATATAGCGCCAAAGAAACAGAGACTGCCATTGGATCACCCGTCATCGAACCAGAGACATCAGCCACTACAAGAGCGTTTTTGCCTTGAGTGTAATCAGGGAGCTGATTCCATAAAGCTTCAAGTGTTTTGGAATAATCAGCTTTTGCTGATTTATAAATTTGGTAAGGGTACAAAGTCGCGGCATTTATCTTTACTTCACCCTTTTCTGCGGCTTCAATGTATTTGCCATAGCGAGTTTCATCGTGCTTTTTGAAGGCGTTGCGGTAAATCCGTGAAGCTTGAGAAGGAACGGAAGGATAGTCAATCTGTCCCCACTCGCGAGCGGACATCTTCTGCTCAACCAGTTTAATTTTTTTGCGGATATCACGAACCAACCGACGATAAGCAATCGTGTTCATCCCAATCTTACCTGCAAGATATTTGGCTTTTGCTTGCGTCTTACGACTAGAAGCGTTTGCAGAAGGAAGCCATTTAGCAAGTAAGGAAGGGGATTCCGAGGTTTTGTCTTCCTCGATCTGTTTTTTAATCAAATTGAAACATTCCTCATTATCGAAGAATAGATCATCCCAGCGTCCGTATTCAGGAACGTGAGCCACGATTTTTTCAAAGATTTCTGGGTATGTTTCACCAAGCCATTGGAGACAGACACGAAATAGTGTGCGCTCTCCTTGACCACCACGAACATCCCGAAGGTAAAAAAGAATCCGCATCGCACTCTGACGATTCTCAGAAAAAGCCTTTTGAAATAGATCAAGAGCCTTTTCAGGCTGTGGTCGCATAGCTCCTGCTTGGGCATAAAAGTCTAAAAGTGGAGATCCAGAACGAGTAAATGTTACAGCGTCATTTTCCGTTCTTCCCATTGAGGTCGCTGTGTAGAGATTAGAAATAAATGGGTTGGTGATGGTGTTTTGCACCACTTTTGGCTCTGGTTTAATTTCGTTGAGATGTTTCATATCAATACGCATTTTGTCATAGCAAGACATAAATGCTGTTAGCGTATTTAATTTTTTAGGAACAAGACACTTACTGGTGAGACCAGCGTACCAATTTTGGTTGCTGTGAGTGTCTTTAATTTTTAATGGACACGACGCATTGAATCATATAAATTGATTTTAATCGCTGTTAGCGTCGTTGATATCTATCCCTCAAAAGGAGGAGGTGAAAATTCGTCTTGTGAGTACCCATCGACTTGGATGGATGGTTGAACGGGTCGTTGAGCTTTGAGCCAGCATGTTGCCGCACAGTATTGCTTCCCTTGTTTGCTTATCTTCATGGCACTTCCGCACTTTTCGCATGATTCACCTTTAGCGATCCCAGCGGGTTGTGGATTGGAATAACGGACTGGTTGAGGATGTATAAGCGGTGCGAGCACTGCACTTTGTGCGTCATCGTCTTCGGCCTGTAAAAGAAACAAAGACTGGAGGGCATAGCGTCGAAAATACGTTATAATCGCACCCATTTTTTGAGGATCAGGATTTTCAGGTAACGGTATTGTGGATTCCAATTTTGTGTCTGTAATTGTTGAAGCAATCATCGTTGAAATTGCTGGTTTTCCTTCGATGTGCGTAAGTGGTTGAAGAACAATCAAACCATGTTTCTCCAAGAGAGGTTTTAGTTGTTCAAGGAGTCCGTTAATATCAACATATTTCGATTTGTAAAAAGGATTCGTTTCGGTTTTGGAAATAGCTCCGATTTCGTTTTGAAGATCGAACAGTTGAATGTAGATGTTTTTAACGGTTTCCATAGTTATTTTATATGAAGTAGTGAATTTTCAATATCTGTATCATACCAACGATCTGCGTTATATTCAGCGATTCTAATTTCTTCTAGTGTTAAGACTTTTTCTTTGAAAGGAATTTTTTTTCGTTCTACACTCCACATTTCATCGTATTCTTTTTTCATTGTTTTGTACGGATCAATGAAGGTCATATTTTTGTTTAGAGCATTGTTATAATCCTAATTCTTTTTTCTTTGTCTCAAATTCCTCTTTTGTCATTTCAACGTTACAAATAGCATATTTTAATCCTTTAACATTTCGGCAATAAATAGCTTCCTTACACTCCGTACACTTCTGACACTCCGTACACTTCTGACAATCCGTACACCCCAGACACCCCGTACACCCCAGACACCCCGTACACCCCTTACACCCCACACACCATGTACACCACTTACACCCCACACACTCCGTACACTCCGTACACTCCGTACACTCCGTACACCCCTTACACCCCGTACACCCCTTACACCCCTTACACTCCGTACACTCCATAAAAAAAGTTGTCTTAATTTCTTTCGACCATTTATAAGATTCCAATTCCTCCTTTGTCATTTTTAAGATTTCTTCTTTGGTTTTAGACATATTTTATTTTCAGGTAATTTACCAACTAATTTATTTAGTCGATCAAGAGATGATTTGAATAATTCAAGTGGAGAAAGAGAGTAAAGTTCTGTTCGTTCTTTAAGAGGTGTGCGAATAAAATCAGATCGAGTTGCAAAGGTATTTTTCATATAACTAGAAATTACCAAAGCCAGTGAATAAAATTGAAAGAAAGCCGAGTACAGCGTAGAGAGTGTTTTTCATAAGTTAGATGTGTTTAGATTCTTTATGCTTAAAATATACCAAACGCTCGGTTACTTGTCAAATATAAAGTTATCCACATGCGGTTGATTCTTCAATCTTTCAATTCTTTTAGCTTTTTTAGCTTTGACGGCTTTATTTGAAATCTTCTTATAATGATCTAGGCCATATTTTTCAAAGGTTTTTTGACCTCCACGACGACCTAACGCTTTTGCGATTTCTGAAATTGTTGTGTCATTTTGCATACTTGTTTATTTTAGCGGTTGGTAGTAAGATTGTCAATGTACAAGGGTGCTGAACATATAACGAACTTTAAGTAATTTTCCCTACGTAGGGAAGATTGATAAAAAATTTTATGAATTTATTATCTCTTCCTAGCCAAATTAAAATAAATGCTTCTGCTTTATCTCTTCCTGAAAAACTTTCTTTTGAAGAGTGGAAAAGCGTTGGTGAAAAACTTTGTCTTGCTGAAAATTCTGTCCAGTGGTGGATTGGAGATTGGTTGAATTATGGAGAAAAAAATTATGGCGAAAAATATAAAGAAGCCGTAGAAAAGACAAATAAAGAATATAAAACACTTTATAATTATAAATACATCTCATCTCAAATTAAACCCGAAGATCGCAATCTTAACATTTCTTGGTCTGGTAATGCGCTTGTCGCACCGCTTGAACCGCACCAACAAAAAGAATGGCTGGACAAAGCGGAAAAGAACGACTGGAGTGTGTCTGAGTTACGCAAGGCGATTCAGATTGAACACAGGAACGTAAAAACTTTAGAAGAAAGTGTACAGGGTAAATTTCCTGTTATTTATGCTGATCCCCCTTGGTCATACTCAAATAGCGGTTTCAAAGGATCGGCGGCTGAACACTACCCGACGATGACGACGGAAGACATTTGCGCCATGAACATTCCGTCAACGGAAAACGCCGTTTTGTTTCTATGGGTGACCAATCCCCTTCTTGAGGACGCAATGCAGGTTGTGAATGCGTGGGGTTTTGAATATAAAACGAATTTTGTTTGGGTAAAAGACAAAGCGACTCATCTTGGATTTTATTGTTTTGGTAAACACGAACTGCTTTTTATTGCCACTAAAGGTTCCATGCTTCCAAAGCAAGAAGGCATGGTCAATTCTGTTGTTGAAGCCGTGCGGACTGAACATTCAAAGAAACCTGAAATGGTTTATGAAATGATCGAAGCTATGTACGACGCTCCTTACTTGGAACTTTTTGCGAGGCAGTCACGACAAGGGTGGTCGTCATTTGGAAATGAACTATGAGCATCACCGGAGCCTACAAACAAAGAAGTTATAACGGCGACTACATGAAGCTTGGAAAAGAAGCCGAAGGAATTGTTATGAAATGGCTTGAACAACGCCCAAAGATTTTAGGACTATCTGATTTTAGAGAACTGCGTACCATACAAGAAGCCGACGTTGATATCGCTATAAAGACTCAGGACGGAACTGTTACGCTCGCTGAAATAAAGTCGGACAGACACCTTGGAGTAAGTGGAAACGTTTTATTTGAACTTCTGCGAATAAATCACACCTGTATTACTGAAAAGTCATGCACTCTTGGCTGGTCAGCAAGAAGTCCCGCTGTGTGGTTTTTGTTTTATGCACCGTCTGTCAACAAAATATACCAATGTCGTGTAGATGATTTTAGGGTATGCTTTCAAAACTACACAAAAGAAAAAAGGGACAACTCAAAATTATTTTGGGTCAATACGGACTCAATTAAAAGCACGCTCAATTGCTTGATCCCGTGGGAGTATTGTAAAGACACTTTCACAATTCATTCGCTCTAGCCCTATCGTCGAATGTTCTGGCTCGGACGACGTTAAAAACCAAGCCCTACACTGCAAGCGGCAGTCTAAACGCTCGTAAGGCACACGAAATAATCCTTTAACCACCATTGAGATCAGACACCAGAGGGGAACTAACGACCCACGCCCGTCGTCCCCGACCTAGCTTGATCTGAATGGTAAAACAACAAAGCACGGAGTGGTTACCGTGCCTCATACCCTTGCGGGAGAATGCAATTAAGCAATTGTTGACCCCGTCGTCTCACCTGTACACGTTACTAGGGAAAGGGGCGTTTTGTCAAGAAAACAAAATAGATGGTATAATGTTCTTACATGGCAAAGTACGGAAACATACACAAGGACTGCAAACAAGGACATATACACCACAGTATTAAAGAAAGTTTGTATTGCAATGAACTTGAGCTGAGGAAGAAAGCAGGAGACATTCACGGATATGAGACACAAAAGAAGTTCGAGCTGGTGCCGAAGTTTGTGAACAGTCAAGGTGAGAACATTCGTGCTGTGACGTATACACCGGACTTTGTTATTTACCACGACGGGTATAACGAGATTGTTGATGTCAAAGGTTCTCATAAAATAAAGACCCAAGCATTCACGCTTAAATGGAAGATGTTGCAGTATTTACTACGAGAAAAAGGAAGGTATAAGTTCACGATCGAGGTATGAAGACCTATAAGTTAACTTGGCAAACAACCACTCGTGGTAAGACTAAACGTGAAGTGGCTCATTACGCGACCAGAGAAGCGGCACAAAAGGCTTCTGACGAGCTTGTAAGACGGGAATTGGTGGAAAGTCAGCCGGAGATTGAGGAGAGTGAGATTTAAGTTTTGTTGAAACTAGTGTAGAATAGATTTAGAAAGTGCCACAAACAAATTGCCGTCGGAACAATTTTCTAAAATAGCCGACAGGCGCACACGCGCTTTCCATTCCCACATCTGAATGGTTGGGACAAGCGGCCTTTTGGATCACGGGGATTATTCTAAAAAATATGGTTTATGAACCACAAACGGAACTCGGTGTCTTGTGGGTTAAGGAATCCAAAGGCGGTCAAATGTATTTTACAGGGAAGTTTCATTTACCAAACGGACAAGAAGTCGAAATAGTTGTCTTGCCGATTCGCAATCCCGAAGGTCAAAGATACATTCCACAATTTAGAATCGTTAAAAGTTTCTATGTTAAAAGCTCCACAAGGGAAATGTCTACTTACACAAATCAAACCAGACAAACCAAAGAGCGTGCTGATCCTGTCGGATCCTGAACCACTACGAGACGTTTCAAGGGGCATAATTGTTTCAAAGGGTGCAGATGTCGAAGTTGGGATTAAAACGCGGTATAGGTCAATTCCAGAGATCATGGAAGGTGATACGGTAGCATATAGGTCACTCACAATCGAAAAGAATGGTAAATTGATCAATAGGAACGAATTTGAACACGAAAATCAAAAGTATGTCATGGTAGACTTTGAAGACATTTTAGCCATCTATAATTAGGAAATTAACAAATTAAGAAAAGATACACTATGTTTTCCATCAGCACAACGCTTCGTAAGTTGTCCATTGCTAACTCACTTTACCAACGTGGTATTGACGGGGGTATCACATTTGAGAAAGGTAAGCAGGCCATGAAGGCGTTTGCGACCACCAAACCAGATGTAGAAGCTCATGATCAGACCAATAAATTAAAGGCAGAAGCCTACAACAAGAAGCTCGAAGATGTAAAAATCAAAGCGAAAGTTAATGGATCATGGGACGGAGAGGATGTGAATAAGCTAGTGGTTCCACTCGAACTCGTTGAAGAACGCAAGCGGTTAATGGAAGAAGTTGAAGCGTCGATCAATGAACCAAAAGAATTTTCCTTCGGTGATGATAATTACCGTGCCATGCTTGATGTGTGTCTAAACGCACAGAAAAGTTGGTACAAAGCGATTCAAGAAAAGAACGAATGTACCGAGAACGACAAGCGTGATAAAATAATCGCACCATCTTTGGATGAATTTGGTTATTTTGCTGATTTCATTGAGGATTTAGAAGGTGCTGAGAAGGTGAAGGAAGGAAGGAAGGAATAATCAGATTCTGCATCAAGCAACAAGCAGGTGTGGGTTCTAGGATATGTCAGAAATCTCCAACAAACACGTAGAAGCGAGTAGAGAGAACGGAAAACTCGGAGGCAGACCAAAGAGTGCTGCTACGCTTTTGACACAAAAAATTCGTGATTACGTTGCACAACGATTAGAGAAAGATGCACCAGAACTCTATGACATTCTCATGGAGAAAGCCCGTAAAGGTGATGTAGCTGCAATTAAGGAATTGTTTGATCGTGGAATGGGTAAGGCAACAACGGTTGTAACCAATGAAGATGGGGAATTGATAAGTGCCGTAGCTCTTAAATTCATTGAATGTGGACACAACACGAGAAGCACAACTACCAGCGAAACTACGGATCTTGTTTGATCCACATCGTTATAAGGTTCTGTACGGTGGACGCGGTGGCGGGAAGAGCCACGGGATAGCTACTGCTCTATTGGTTCTTGGGATGAATAAGCCGCTTCGCGTTCTTTGCGCCCGTGAATTACAAAATTCAATTAGAGATTCTGTTCACAAACTTCTAAGCGATAAGATCAATGAATTGAATTTTGGTTCGTTCTACGAGATTCAACAGGCAACGATAAAGGGTAAGAATGGGACGGAGTTCTTCTTTGAAGGTATTAAGCAGAACGTCAACAAGATTAAGTCTTACGAGGGAGTAAATGTTGCGTGGGTAGAAGAAGCTCAAACCGTTTCCAAGAACAGCTGGGACATCTTGATTCCAACCATCCGCGCAGAAGGTTCAGAGATTTGGATCAGTTTCAACCCTGAGCTTGAGGATGATGAAACGTACCAACGATTCATCGTGAACCCTCCAAAAGATAGCGTGGTTGTGAAGATGAATTGGAATGACAATCCATGGTTTCCACAAGTACTCAAAGCTGAAATGGAAGAATTGAAAATTAAGGATTACAACGCGTATTTAACCGTGTGGGAGGGACAATGCAGGCAGGTGGTTGATGGGGCTATCTTTGCTCAAGAATTAAAGGCTTGTAAGGACTCAAACCGAATTACCACCGTCCCGTATGACAAGAATTATCCTGTAACGGTGTCATGGGATCTAGGCTGGTCTGACTTCACCAGCTTGTGGTTTACGCAAGCAATTGGTGAACGCGTGCACGTGATTGATTGTTACCAGAACCAGCTACAGGAAATAAGCCATTACGTTACTATCCTTCAAGAGCGTGGCTATGTGTACAAAGAGGATTTATTGCCGCATGATGCAAATAAGACGGAGCTTGGAAGCGGTAAGAGCATCAATGAAATTCTGTCACGTCTGGGACGCAATGTGCGTGTGGTTCCAATGTTATCCAAGAAGGAACAGATTGACACAGCTCGTCGGTTCTTCTCAAGATGTTATTTCGATGAAACAAAATGCGGTGAAGGACTAAATGCGTTGCGTCGTTACCGGTACCATTTCAACGAGCAGACTGGAGTGTTCTCTAGGGATCCAGTACATGATCAAAGCTCACATTTTTCTGACGCGTTTATCTATAGCGCTGTCGGCTATCATGAAAACAAAAAAGTCGAGAGCAACCACAATCGTTCATCTTCACTTCAACGCCAGATCAATCGGAATCGGTACGGAGCGGTGATTTACTGAAAGCATGTTATAATAAATTGCGACCAAGTATCAGTGAAGTCGTTAAACTCATCTATACTCAAATAAACACTGTTTACGGAAATAACTACCTTGTGTTCAAATCTAAACCCGGGCAACGATCACGCCTATCGACCCGGTCTCTCATTTGCACATAAGGATACAAATACAAAACGCAGGATTGTTACCTGCGTCTCATATCGCCTACTGAAACCCTCAATGCTTTGTTAAAAGCATGTAGTCACTATACTACAGTTTAACTAAGTTGTAAATGAGAGTTAGAGGCGTTGTTGCTAAAATAAAGAAAACATAATCGTTCAGACTCGGAAATGACTCAAGGGAACGACACAAAACTGTGTCGCAAATCATTTTAGAATCACACGAGCCGGTCATGATCAAAACAGAACATCCAAATACTCCTGAACAACAGGATGAGATTGCGTTTATTACAGAGAAGATGAATGTAATGTATCAGTACCAACAGCAGGCACGAGGTGAGTTCAACGAAAGAACCTTGAAACAGTACGAGGACGACAATCAGAAACGGATCAATAGCTACATTGAGCCACGTGGTGAAGACCTAGATTCATGGCAGACTAGGGGGTTTGAAGGCATTACACGAGAGAAGATGTTTGCCTTTGTTTCCAAGGTTGCGATGAATAGACCAAAGTATAAGTTCAAAGCAACACGGGACGATGGTTTCATTGATAAAAGCATTTCAGAAGCCGTAGAAGATTTTCACACCTATACTTGGAATTACGAAGACCCAACATCTGTTGAGTTCTTTTTTGATTCTTGGAGTACAGCAGGATCAGGGACATGTATTGTTTGGGAAGGTGTAGAGCAGATCGAAGAGGAAGTAGAAGAGATTGAGTCATACAATATCGTCACTGGTGAATTAAAGACTAGCAAACCAAAAACAATTAAGAGTGATATCAACTGCAAACGCCGGCGTGTTCCTCTTACCAATTTCTTTATTTGGGATTGGCATCAGACTAACATTCAACGCCAGACCTACGTTGCTGAAACACAAACTCTCACAATGAGTGATTTCAAGCGTACTTACGGCAATTACAAGAACGCCGATAAGGTGCAAAGTACGCAGGAGACCCGAGAGATGTTTGGTGATTCGTTCTTCATGCAAGCATGGGAAGGGACAAGCGAGGATAAAGTTCATGTCACACATTTTTATTCACAAGAGAACGGCAAGAAGCGATACAGAATTGTAGCCAACGGTGTGTTGATTCTTGCTACACCATTTGCTCGCAAGGATGGGAAGCTACCGTTTGCTCGCTATATTTTCAAGCCATTTGCTGATTCGTCGTTCTTTTACGGCAAAGCATTACCGGACGAGATTGCCGGCGATCAAGATTTGTACAATGCATTTAAGAACATGATGCTTGATCGTTCGATTCTTTACATTCAGCGTCCGATGGTTGGAAACGGTAGTGAAGAAGTAGACGATCTTGTGTTGCGTCCTCATGGCATTGTTAATTACAAGGGGGACTTGAAACCGCTTGATCTTGCGCCACCAACATCAAATGATATTGAGATTTTGGAATACCTACGCGGTGCGGCTAATCGTCAAACATCAGACGTCCAGCAGTCCGGTCAAACCGGTAAAGGCGTAACAGCTCGTGAGATTGTAATTGCTGATGAAAATGCTCGTAAGCTTGCTGGAGTCGCACGTTTGTTTTTGGAAGCTGGCGATTTACAAGCCACCAAACTACGTATTGGCAATATCTTTCAGTTCTATTTTGAGCCAACACGCATTGAGGAGGTGCTTGAAGGTGAAGTGGGCAAGATGATTTATAGAACGATTACGCTTGAGAACGCGCAGCTTTCCGATAAGAAACAAGGAACAAAGATTATTGAGCTAGCAGGGACTCGGGAAGAATTACCAAGCCGTGAAGAGCTGGACATTCAAGAGGAAATGGCTCATATGAGCGGGTTTGAAATGGAGAAAATAGCTTTTAATGCGTCGTATTTGAAGCGTTTTGAGGTAGATTTGTCCGTTTTAACCGAGTCTAGCTATGAACAATCACGATCTTTGGAGCTTGCAATGTACAATGAATATCAGCTTTTAGTCGCTAAACTTTATCCACAGAAGTTCCAACAGTATCAAGATGTGTTCTTCCGTGAGCTAAATGACATCTACGACAAAGACTCCTCACAGTTTGAGGGTCAACCTGAGCAGCCGCAAATGACACCCACACAACAAGCTTTACAACAGGAAGCAGGAGCTGGTGAGATCACCAATCAGATTGCTAATCCTGAAATGAATAGCCTCGCTAAACTAACGGGGGTACAGGTATGAAATGGCTCACAAGCAGGTGGCTAAACAAAGAGAGGAAAAACATGAGAGGTCAAGACGGCAAGCAACAGGAAGAATGTCAGAAGATTATGGCAACACTTCCATTGCGTGATTACTTGATTGCTCTGATGGACGAAGTTGTTAGGCAAGGCATCTATTTGACA
>Ga0209212_1004321_pt1 | contig 17658 bp, 16 predicted proteins | sample RifGroC2_FD_183996 | JGI IMG/M metagenome (GOLD analysis project Ga0209212, IMG submission 183996) | Groundwater microbial communities from Rifle, Colorado, USA - Groundwater C2 (SPAdes) (version 2) | ecosystem: Environmental > Aquatic > Deep subsurface > Groundwater | place: Rifle, Colorado...
CTTTGGGATCCCATGGAGGGATAGGGACCGGATCCTCATGGGTGCTATGAAAAAGCCCGGCAATCCGGGTGAAAGCCCGATGTGCAAAAACCACGGCTTCGAGAAGCGAGTTACTCGCGAGGCGGTTGGCGCCGTGCAGACCGGTGCAGGAGACCTCCCCGCAGGCGAAGAGTCGATCGATGCTCGTCTCGCCTGAGGAATTTACCATTACCCCGCCGCAGAGGTAATGCTCCGCGGGGACGACCGGAATGGGCTCCCGAGTCATATCGATTCCGAATTCCATACACTTCTCGTAGATATTCGGAAAACGTGAAACCAGAAAGTCACTCTGCCTGTGGGTGATGTCCAACAGCACGAAATCATCACCGGACTTCTTCAGCTCGGTATCGATGGCCTTGGCGACGATATCGCGCGGCGCAAGACTCTTCATCGGATGGTATTTCTCCATGAATGTTGCGCCGTTTTTCAGCTTCAGAATGCCTCCTTCGCCGCGCACCGCTTCGCTGATCAGAAATGATTTAGCGTCGGGATGGAAAAGACAGGTCGGGTGAAACTGGATAAACTCCATGTTGGCGATCTTCGCACCGGCCCGGAAGGCCATGGCGATCCCATCGGCGGTGGCGATATCGGGATTTGTGGTGATCAGGTAGACCTTGCCCGCGCCCCCGGTCGCTAACATGATGAATTTTGACCGGAAGGTATGGACCTCGTTGCGGTCGATATCCAGGACGTAGGCGCCCAGACAGAGGTCGGCCCGCTCCATTTTCTGACCGAGGGCTGAAGATTTCTTGATCAGATCGATGGCGATGTGGTTTTCGAAGATCCGGATGTTTTTCTGCTGAGCAACCTTTTCGTGAAGTGCCCGTTCGATCTCACGGCCGGTCAGATCCTTGGCATGGAGAACCCGTCTCATCGAATGGCCTCCCTCCCGGCCGAGATCGAACTGGCCGGGATCGGATGCAGAGCGGGTGAATTCAACACCCCATTGGACCAGCTCCCGGATCCGCTCCGGACCTTCCGTAATCACGAAACGGACGACTTCTTCGTTACAGAGTCCGGCCCCGCAGGTCAGCGTGTCGTTGATGTGGTATTCAAAACGGTCTGCCTGATCCTGAACTGAGGCTATTCCTCCCTGAGCCATATTGGTATTCGAGTCCGTCTTGTTCTTCTTGGTGACCATGGCGACGGTTCCCATCTCGGCGGCCTTGATGGCGAAGCTGAGTCCCGCGATGCCGGTGCCGAGAACGAGAAAATCTGTGTTGATTTCCATAACTGTCTCTTTTCTGAAAAGTTTATTTACAAAAAACTGACAGTTCTATATATATTTCTGTGGCCTTTGTAAAAAGAAATTTAGCCGGTGTGAGCGATGGTCGTTTTGGGCATAGAATCTTCGTGTGATGAAACCGCTGCCGCCGTCGTTCGCGACGGGCAGGTGATGCTGTCCAACGTCATCGCTTCCCAGGTTGATGTTCATGCACAATACGGCGGCGTCGTCCCGGAGGTTGCCTCCCGCAAACATATCGAGGCCATCGCCCCGGTTATAGTACAGGCGCTGGGGGATGCCCGGCTCACCCTGGCCGAGATCGAGGGTATCGCCGTAACGAGGGGCCCGGGATTGATCGGGTCGCTCCTCGTCGGGCTGTCTGCAGCCAAGGCCATTGCCTTTGCCCGACGCATTCCCCTGGTCGGGGTAAATCACCTGGAAGGCCATGTGGCGGCCATATTTCTAACCGACACCCAGCCGCCCTTTCCGTTTGTCGCCCTCGTGGTTTCCGGCGGGCATACCACGATCTATCTGGTGGAGGGGTTTCAGCGCTTCGTTGTACTGGGCCGGACAAGGGATGATGCGGCGGGAGAGGCCTTCGACAAGGCGGCCAAGCTGCTGGAACTCGGTTACCCCGGAGGGGTGGTGATCGATCGGCTGGCAAAACAGGGGAATCGCGATGCCTTCCCGTTTCCGCGGGGCATGAGGGACAGTGTCGATTTCAGCTTCAGCGGCCTGAAGACCTCCCTGCTGATGCGCCTGAGGAAAAGAGGTTCGCCCTTTACCGCCGAAGAATTGCCGGATGTGGTCGCTTCGTATCAGGAGGCGATCGTGGATGTACTGGTGGAGAAGACTCTCCGCTCAGCGGCGAGGAATTCCATATCCCGGGTCGTCATCTGTGGCGGAGTTGCCGCGAACAGCCGCTTGCGGGAAAGGTTCCGCAATGATGCGTCCCGTTCAGGAATAGACATCTTCATCCCGCCGCCTTCTCTCTGCACCGATAACGCAGCGATGATCGCCGTGATGGGCGGGCATCTTCTACAAGGGGGTCAGAGCGACGGTTTCGATCTGAACGCCGTCTCCCGGTGGCCCCTGGTCTGTTAGCCCATGATCCTGAAGAAGAGAATCCGGGCGTTTTACGAGAAATTCATCAACCTGAAGGGCGAACCGGCGACGATTGCGGCGGGATTCGCGATCGGTGTTTTCGTCGGCGCGACCCCGACCATCCCCTTCCATACTGCAATCATCATCCTGCTGGGGCTCCTCTTCCGGAAGAACATCACCGCCGCCTGCCTCGGATCGTGGCTCATCTCCAATCCGGTGACGATCCCCCTGCTTTACCTCTCCCAGTATGAGCTGGGCCGCATTCTCCTGGGGATGCCGCCCTTCCGCTTTGAGATCGCGGATTACTCCCTCGGCGGCATCGCCGCTTTGGGATGGCAGATCCTCCTTCCCCTCCAGACGGGCGGCATCATCATGGCCCCGTTTTTTGCCGTTCCCGCCTACTTTATCGCGCACAGGATGATCGCTGCCGTGCGGGCAAAGAAGCAGCCATGAACTCCGTAAGAAAGATGTTGGCGCAGTATGAAATTCTTCCCCGGAAGAGACTGGGACAGTCTTTTCTCTCGGATATGAACCTCACCCGCAAGATCGTCGCGCTGGTCGAACCCGCAGGAGATGAGACAATCGTAGAGATCGGCGCCGGACTGGGTTTCATGACGGAAGAACTGGCCCGGAAGGCCGGAAAGGTGATCGCGCTCGAAATCGATCCCCGCCTGATCGCCGTCTTGCGGGATCGCTTCGCCGGAAGCGCCCGCGTGGAGATCGTCGTTGGAGATGTGATGAAGTACGATTTTTCGACTTCCTGTCCGGCCGGGAAGATCAAGATCGTCGGGAATATCCCCTATCCTATCTCCACACCGATCCTCTTTCGGCTTCTCGAATTCAGAAGGTCGATCTCTTCGATGGTCCTGATGTTCCAGAAGGAACTGGCGGATCGGATTACGGCGCCTCCCGGGACAAAGGAGTACGGCATCCCGTCGGTCATTATCGCCAGGCATGCCTCCGTTACCCGCGAGCTGGCTGTTCCGTCGACCTGCTTCTATCCCGAACCCAGCGTGGCCTCGGCGGTCCTTAAAGTTATCATACACGATGAACCTGAAACGCCGGAAGAGGAGAGTCTCTTCGTTTTGACCGTCCGGGCGGCGTTCGCCCGGAGAAGAAAAACCCTCTGGAACAACCTCCGCGCGGCCGGTTTTGATGAGGAGGTGCTTGCCCGGGTGCTCCGGAAGATCGGGATCGAAGGCAAAAGAAGGGCGGAAACCCTGTCGGTCGGTGAATTCAGCCGGCTGAGCGCCGCATTGGCAGAGACCGGCAGCGCAGAAAACATTTGTGCCGGGAAATCCCTGTGCCGAGAAATTCCTTGACAGGGGAGAAAGTGTCTGATAAGGGCAAACCACGCTTGGATCCGGCTGCGGACTGAGACGGAGGGAGATAGGATTGGATAATAGTCGCAAAGCCTCTCGTCTCTGGCGAAGGGGCTTTTTTTTGTGCGGGAGACAGCGCCGGGATGAAGATCATCCGATCCGTCAGAGAGATGCAGATTTTTGCCGAATCAGAGAGGGGCCGGGGGCGGAGAATCGCCTTTGTCCCGACGATGGGGTATTTCCACGAGGGGCATCTGCATCTGATGAGGGAAGGACGGAGGCGCGGCGACTGCCTCGCCGTCAGCATCTATGTCAATCCCGCCCAGTTCGCTCCTACGGAGGACTTCGAAGCCTATCCGCGGGATTTCGAAAGGGACAGGAGGCTTGCGGAAGAGGTCGGGGTGGAGGTGATCTTCTCTCCCGACAATCGGGAGATGTACCCGGAAGATTATCAGACCTATGTCGAGGTGGAGGGGGTCACGAACAACCTCTGCGGCATTTCCCGCCCCCGATTTTTCCGGGGGGTGACGACGGTATGCACGAAGCTGTTTCACATCGTCAAGCCGCATGTGGCGGTCTTCGGGAGGAAGGATTTCCAGCAGTTTGTGACGATCAAGAGAATGGTTCAAGATCTGAATATGGACATCGAGGTCATAGGCATCTCCACCACGCGCGAACCCGATGGCCTGGCGATGAGCTCGCGGAATGTCTATCTGAACCCCGGGGAGAGGGAATCCGCCCTGAGCCTGAGCCGCTCCCTCAACATCGCGAACGAACTCTATAAAAAGGGAGAAAGGGAAACGGCCCTCATCCTGCGGGAGGTGCGGAAATTCATCGCCGGCCATCCCTATGTGCAGATCGATTACGCCCAGATCTGCGACACGGCGACCATGAAAGACGTCCCGAGGATTGAGGGAGAGACGGTGCTTGCTTTGGCGGTCTGGATCGGAAAAACAAGATTGATCGACAACCATGTGTTCGGCGAACCGCTGGACATTTGACAGGAGGGTCATCCACTTTGGAGGAGGGTGCAGGCGATGCAAAGGTTTATGCTCAAATCGAAGCTCCATAGAGCTACGGTAACCGATGCGGATCTTCATTACGAGGGCAGCATTTCCATAGACAAGCATCTTATGGAGGCGGCAAATCTTTTCCCCTATGAGAAGGTGGCAATTTACGATGTATCGAACGGAGAGAGATTCTCCACTTATGTCATACCGGGCGGCAGGGATTCAGGGACCATCTGTCTCAACGGCGCCGCTGCCAGAAAGGTTTCCCGGGGAGATTTGATCATCATTGCCAGTTATGTCCTGGTCGATGATGCCGAAGCGGCAGTCTGGTCTCCGACGTGCATCCTTCTCGATGAAAAGAACAAAATAAAACACCGGTCGGGGTAGATGACTGCCTCAGCGACAGCGGATTTCTCCCCCTCGTATAAAATGGGGCAGGATGGGCAATCGTCCTGCCCTTATTCTTTAAATAGGGATTGAAAGTTGCTTTGCTTTCTGATATTTAACCCCTCACCTGAAGAAAACGCAATGAGAGGAAGTCCGTGTTGAAGAAAAAAATGAAAAGGATTTTCTTGACCGGTCTGGCAGTGGTCATACCGGCGGGACTCACCATCTATATCCTCTCTCTTATCATCGGCATGATGGACCGGCTGCTTGAAATCGTTCCGGAGATGTACCAGCCGGACACGCTGTTGAAATTTCACATCCCCGGCCTGGGCGTCATCGTTACGGTTGCCCTTATCTTCATCTGCGGTCTGCTGACGACGAGTTATCTCGGAAAGCGGCTTGTCGGCTTCGGCGAGTATCTCGTCGGGAAAATTCCTTTCGTCCGGAGCATCTATCAGGCGATCAAGCGGATTGCCGAAAGCCTCCTTATGGACAAGGCGCAGAGTTTCAAGAATGTGGTCCTCGTCGAATATCCTCGCCGCGGCGTTCACAGCATCGGGTTCGTTACCGGCATGCCCAACGGCGAAGTCCAGCAAAAGCTGGGGGTGGAAAAACCCCGGGTCGGGGTTTTCATCCCGCTGGCCCTGACCCCTTACTCGGGCTTTTTCATCATGGTTCCTCGGGAGGAACTGATTGAACTCAAAATGTCGGTGGAAGAGGCCTTTACGCTGATCATTTCCGCCGGGATCGTGACGCCCCGGGAACGTAGCGATACTTTCAGTCTGAAGCCGGATGCCAAGGAAACCCGCCCGTAGGCAAAAAGCGGGCTTGCGAATCTCCCCGCTTACAGGGCGGGGGCTTCCGGGAAGCGTTCCCGGTTATGACCGCGGACCTTGAATACCGAAATACTTTAAGGAGAATGAACGATGAAATTTCTGAAGACCGATAGGAGTTTGAGATGCCGGATTGCCGATCCCTCTCTGGCGGCCTGGGGACGGGAAGAGATGCGCCTTTCCGAAAATGAAATGCCCGGCCTGATGGCCGTGCGGGAAAAGTACGGGCCGAAAAAACCCCTGAAGGGCTTCAAGATTACCGGCAGCCTCCACATGACGATTCAAACGGCGATGCTGATCGAGACGCTCCGGGAACTCGGGGCCGATCTCCGCTGGGCATCCTGCAACATCTTCTCCACTCAGGACCACGCCGCCGCGGCGATCGCCCAGGCAAACACGGCGGCCGTTTTTGCCTGGAAAGAGGAGTCTCTTGAGGAGTACTGGTGGTGCACCGAGCAGGCCCTGACCTGGCCGGACGGCACAGGACCGGATCTGATCGTCGATGACGGGGGGGATGCGACCCTCTTCATTCATGAAGGCGTTCGGGTTGAAAAGAATCCTTCGGTGCTGGATCAACCCTGCGATAACAAGGAATTGAAGATCATCCGCGAGCGCCTAACTTATGGCCTGAAAAAGGCGCCGCATCACTGGCACGAGGTTGCATCCCGCATCCGCGGAGTTTCCGAGGAGACGACGACCGGGGTGCACCGGCTCTACCAGATGGCGAAGGCAGGCGAACTCCTCTTCCCGGCGATCAATGTGAACGATTCGGTCACCAAGTCGAAATTCGACAATCTTTACGGTTGCCGGGAATCCCTGGCCGACGGCATCAAACGGGCCACGGACACCATGGTCGCCGGGAAGGCGGTGGTGATCTGCGGTTACGGAGACGTCGGGAAGGGTTGCGCCCAGTCCATGCGGGGCTTCGGCGCCCGCGTTTTCATCACCGAGATCGACCCCATCTGCGCCCTGCAAGCGGCTATGGAGGGATACGAGGTGACGACGCTCGACGACGTCGTGGCGAAGGGGGATATCTTTATCACGGCAACCGGCTGCTGCGGCGTCATTACCAGCCGGCACATGGAGAAGATGAAGAGCGAAGCCATCGTCTGCAATATCGGCCACTTTGACAGTGAAATCGACATGCATTATCTGGAAAACACGCCCGGCTGCCGACGGCAGACCATCAAGCCGCAGGTCGATAAATGGACGCTCAAATCGCGAAAAACCATCATCGTCCTGGCCGAAGGTCGCCTGGTCAATCTCGGCTGCGCGACGGGTCACGCCAGTTTTATCATGAGCAACAGCTTTACGAATCAGTGCCTTGCTCAGCTGGAACTTGCCGGGAAGTCCTTCGAAACCGGCGTCTATACCCTGCCCAAGAAACTGGACGAGGAGGTCGCCCGCCTTCACCTCAAAAGACTGGGGGCGAAGCTCTCCATGCTTACGAAGCCGCAGGCCGCATATCTCGGCGTGCCCGTGGGAGGTCCCTTCAAGCCGGATTATTATCGCTACTGATTCCGAACTTCTGTGCCTGCATAGAAACGGCGAGGGTCAACGGAGCCGTTCAGCTTCAGGTTCTGATGCGCAGGAGCATCCATACGGAAGCGGCGCCGAAGAGGATGTTTCCGAACCAGGCGGCGATGAGAGGAGGGAGGGCGCCCGATCTTCCCAGGGAAATGCCGAAGGCGTGCACCAGCCAGTAGGAGAACCCGATGACCAGCCCGGCCCCGATGCCGTGGGCGATCCCTCCGCTCCGTTCGGACCGGAGGGAAAAGCAGATGCCGATCACGGCCAGGATGATGCTGACCAGGGGAAAGGCGATCTTACCCTGAAGATCGACGATGTACCGGGTCGCATCGTAGCCTTCCGACTGGAGCTTGCGGATATATCTCTTGAGTTCAAAGTAGCCCATGACGTCGGCGCTTTTCTGCACTATCTTGAAATCGGAAGGCTTTTCCGGGAGATCCACCACCTGTTGTCCGATGATGGACAGGGTCGGAAATTCACCCGTCCGAAATCTGGTGATCAGCAGGTTATGGAAGAGCCAGTGGTCCTCCTGCCACTCACCCCATTGCGCATCGAGCCGCATGATGAGGTTCATCTCGCGGTCCATATAATGGACGGTGATCCCCTGAAGCCTGTTCCTCTGCGCATCGAACAGTCTGAAGTTGTAAATTCCCTTCTCTCCCCGATACCAGATCTGATCCTGCTTGAAACTCCCCGGGGACTGCCGCTTCTGGACGTCGATCCGGAGGATATGTTCGGCCCTTTCATTGGCAGGGGGGGTGACCGATTCGCTCAGGAGAAAAACCGACAGGCAAACTGAGGCGGCAATGATCAGAATGGGTGCGGAGATCCTGTACAGGCTGATCCCGTTTGCCTTCATCGCCGCGATCTCGCTGTGGCGGGAGAGATTGCCGCAGGTGATCAGCGAGGAAAGAAGGACGGCGGCCGGCAGGATCTGGGCGACGATCATGGGAATGCGGAACAGAAAGTAGGAGGCCATCTGCCCGAAGGCGGCACGGTTGCTCAGAAACATCCTGATTTTTTCGAAAAAATCGATGATGAGAAAAAGCGAGATGAAACAGGCCGCGATAAACAGCAGGTTCCTGGCAAATTCTTCGGAAAGATAACGATCCAGGATACTCATGACGGCCTCTGCGCTTCGGATCCGCTTCCCTCGGGGTTCCCTCCCGCCGCAGACGGGCGACGGCGATGCAATGACAGGGGTTTTTCGCTTGCCGCCATATAAAAGGAAATGATTCCCGCGACGGCAAAAACGGCGTTGGGCGTCCAGGTGCCGATGACCGGGGAGAGTCTTCCCGTTTCGACGAGCGCCTCGCCTCCCAGGCGCAGAAGGTAATAGGCAAGTACGAGGGCAAGGCCGATTGCGAACCCGCGCGACCGGGCCGAACGATGGGCCCGGATGCCGACAGGCACTCCGATAAGGGCAAAGACAAGGCAGGAAAGGGGGATCGTCAGCTTCTTGTTCAGTTCGATTGCCATCTCGCGCAGCGCTTCATCCTTGATCCCCAGGCTTCTCAGTTTGGAAATAAGCTCCGCTATAGTCATTTCCGCGCCGGACTTGGCGTCGGCCTCCTTTTTCTCGGAAAGCGATGCGGCGAGATCCAGGCGGACGTCATAGAAACGGAAATCCATCTTCCGGTAATTCTTCAGGCCGGCATCGACGGTGTGCATGCTGCCGTCCTCGAGTCTCAGCGTGACGACCATCGTATCGGGATTCGAAATGAGATAAGCCCTCCGGGCGATGATGGTGCTCGGTTCACGGGTGATCCGGTTATCGGAGATGAGTACCCCTTCCAGAAAATCTCCCTGGACTGATATCTTTTCCGCATACAGAAGGATTCCCTGGAAATCGTCGATGAAGACCTTTTCCCGGATGCCGATGCTGGCCTTCTGCTTTGCCATATCGTACAGGAGGTTCCTGGAGGCGAGGTTGCCGAAGGGAACGAGAAACAGGCTCGTGGTCGCGGTCATGACAAAGGCGGCCAGGGCGGCGCAGGCAACCGGAAGCGACAGCTGATAGAGACTGACGCCGGACATTTTCAGGACGGTGATCTCGTTGTCGCCCGACAGCCTGCCCAGACCGATCAGGATCGCCATCAGGAGGGAGATGGGGATAGTGAACACGAGAAAGGAGGGCATCAGAAGAATCATCAGCCGGGCAATGTCCGCAAAAGCGATCCCCTTGTTGATCATCAGATCCATCAACTGCAGGATCTTGCCCATCAGGAGGACAAAGGTGAGCACAAGGAGGATCGTGCAGAAAGGGACTGCTATTTCCTTCAGGATATAACGGTTGATCAGACGCCGCATACAGAATTCCCGATCTCGTCACCTACTCACATCATCAGACGAAGAGGTTCGATAAAGACGGGATCTTCCTTTTCCATGACCTCGACGATTTTCCCGTGCAATCTCTTTTTCATTTCCCCGAAGACGGCCCTTTTCTTGTTGAAGGTTTTGGCAAAAGCCATCACCTCATCCATCAGCGCCGCTTCATTTTCGCAGGCCCTGAAAATGACATGGTGGGCGGCAAGCTCTAAGGCCCCTGTTTTTTTCCCTGTGAAGACAAGCTCGTCCAGCTTGTGTCGGGGAACCGCCTTGCGGATGATGGCCAGCATTCCCGGGAGAAATGGGATGCTGATATCGATTTCCGGGAAGCAGAAGAACCCGCGGTCGGATTTCATCAAACGGAAATCGCAGGCGCAGGCCAAGACGGTTCCGCTCCCGAAGACATGACCGTTGATCGCGGCAATAACCGGCATGGGATAGAGAAGTATCCTCGTAAAAATCCGGTTCAGGCCGTACATGAAAGCCCTGATCGCCTCAAAATTCTTTTTCTCCATGGTCCCGGTCAACCACTGCAGATCGATCCCCAGGGACCAGTGTTTCGAATCGCCGGAAGCGATGATCACGGATGAGATCTCCTGATCCGCTTCGATTTCGTCAAACGCCGTAAGGATGGCCCGAACATAGTCCGGGTTGTGTCTGTTCTCACCATCATTCATCGTGATCACTCCAACCGTTTCAATCTTTTTCCATTCGATTCTGAACATCCTGAAGACCTCCTTAGGTAAGTGATGGCTTGAGATGGATGTGATCTCAATGTCCAAAAAATCGCACATCTTGGGAGGGATGTCAAGGAAGATGCTTTCGAAAAGGTTGCCGCTTTGTCCGAAGGAATGGGAGATTAAACGTTTGACAAGCCTGGAAGATCTGTGGAATAAGATCTCCCCGAACACAACGATTTCGACTGTTTCGAGGCTGAAGATATGCAGGGCAGGGCAATAAAAACACTCGTTCTTTTTCTGATCCCCTTCCTGGTCTATGTGGTTCCTCTTCCTTTTGCCCCCCTGATGGAGCCGGATGAGGCAAGATACAGCGCAATCCCCAGCGCCATGAACGCCACCGGCGACTATATCACGCCGAGACTCAAAGGGGTCGTCTATTTCGAGAAACCGCCGTTGTCATACTGGGCGACCGCTGTCTTTTACCGTATTTTCGGAGAGAATGAATTTTCTTCCCGCCTGTTTGCGGCCCTCTGCGCCTGGGGCTGCATCCTGCTGGTCTATCGCATGGGGCTCTTTTTCCATGATGCGCGGACGGGGCTCTATGCGGCGGCTGTTCTTTCGACCTTTCTTTATCACGCCGTCATCGGCCGGATCAACATCCTCGACATGCCGCTCGCCTTTCTCGTCTGCCTGGCGATCTGGTCAGGATTCCGGTACTTTTCATCTGTGGAAAGGAGGAAGGCCCGGCTTTATCTTCTTTATCTTTTCAGCGCCCTGGCTTTTCTGGCTAAGGGTCTGATCGGGATCGTCTTCCCCTTCGGCGTCCTCGTGATCTGGCTCGCCGTCTCCCGCCGCTGGCGGGAAATTACCGGTCTCTTCTCACCGATCGGCATTATGGTTTTTTCGGCTGTTTCACTTCCCTGGGCGATCCTCATCCAGCGGGAGAATGCCGATTTCTTCCGTTTCTTCTTCATCCAGGAGCATGTGCTTCGCTATGCGACCCGGATCCACCACCACTTTGAGCCGTTTTACTACTATCTTCCCATTGTTCTCCTGGGAACGCTCCCCTGGTGCGCCTTTCTGCCTGAGGCGCTCAGGGGGGTCCGGAGGAAGACGGATGTCTTATTCGGAAGCGTGGAAAAGAGGTTCCTCCTGACCTGGTTGGGTCTGATTCTCCTGTTCTTTTCCCTCTCGTCGTCGAAACTGGCGTCCTATATCGCGCCGCTCTTCCCGCCGCTTGCGTTGTTCCTCGGACATCTTTTCCGCCGATATGAGGAGGAGAGCGAAGGGGACGAAAATAGGAAGGCCGTTCCCCTCCTCTCGAGAATGGCCGTCATGGTCCCGGCCCTCCTGTGTACGGCCCTTTTGCTTGCGCCCCTTTTCCCCCACAAATACACGCTGGCTTGGAATGACTGGTGGCCGTGGATCGCCTTTCCTCTGCTCTCGCTTCTACTAACCCTCTTTCTGCCCGATCTCATCCGGAAGAGAACCGGTCAAGGCCGGCTTCCGACCTTCTATCTCCTTTTCGCCCTCTTCCTTGCCTCGGTCGCCTTGCCCGCTGCCAGATACATGGCGCCCTATAAATCGGCCCTGCCGCTTTCCCGCGCGATTCAGGCGCACGTCCCCAAGGGTGCGGCGGTCTATCAGTACGGCATATCCCTCTACGGAATCGACTTCTATACCGGAATGAGAACCCCGATCGTCGACGACGTCGGGGAGCTCAGATACGGCTCCGAACGCCTTTTACCGGAGGAGAGAGCGCGCTATTTTTTGACGTCCGACTCCTTTTTCCGTCTGATTCAGGAAAAGGGAGAAATCTACTGCGCTACGAAGGGCGGCGATAAACTGGAGAGGCTTAAAAAAGAGGTTCCCGGTCTTCAGGTCTTGTGGCATAATGATGCGTATTATCTTGTACGGCTGAAACGATCCTGAAAAAGAAAGGTTGAGGATGAAGATCAGGGAAGATTTTCTGCCGCTGAACAGGCCGTCCATCGGCGAGCTCGAGATTGAGGGCGTCACCGCCTGTCTGAGGTCGAAATGGATCACGACCGGGGCCCTCTGTAAAAGATTCGAAGAGGAATTTCAGACCCTGACCGGCGCCCGGTATGCGGTCTCCGTCTGCTCCGCGACCGCGGGGATGCATCTCGCCCTGATGTCCCTCGGGATCAACCCGGGAGACGAGATCCTCACCCCCTCGCTGACCTTCGCCTCTACGGTCAACATGATTGTCCTGCTCGGGGCCAGACCTGTCTTTGTCGATGTCCATTATGACACGCTGAACCTCAATGCCGACGATATCGAGGCGCGGATCACATCCAAAACCAGGGCGATCATCCCCGTCCATTTTGCCGGTGCGCCGGCAGACATGGAACCGATTCTGGATGTTGCCGACCGCCGCCGTCTAACCGTGATCGAGGATGCGGCCCACGCCATAGGGACGCGCTACCGGGGAACCCATGCCGGCGGGTTCGGGAGGATCGCCATCTTTTCGTTTCACCCCCTGAAGAACGTCACGACCGGCGAGGGGGGGATGATCACCCACAATGATGACCTCCTGGAGAAAAAACTGCGTCTTTTGAGGTTTCACGGGATTGAGCGCGACGCCTGGAAACGGTACGGGAAAAGGGGGAACCCCGAGTATGACATCGCGGAGCCCGGCTACAAGTACAATCTGACGGATATCCAGGCGGCCCTGGGGATCGCCCAGCTTTCCAGACTTTCCGAATTCAACCGGCGCCGGGGAGAACTCGTGAAACTGTACAGGGAGGGTCTCGGGGATACGGAGGGCCTCGATCTTCCGGGCGATCCCTCCTATCCCCACGACCATGCCTGTCATCTATTTGTGGTGAAGATCGTGGCAATGGAGCGGAAGAGGTTTATGGAGAGGCTTTCGGAATATAACATCGGTTACGGTCTTCATTTTCCGGCCTGCCATCTCCTGAAATATGTCAGAAACCGTTTCGGCGTCACACGGCTGCCGGAGACGGAGCGCGCCGCCGGAAGGATCATGTCGCTGCCCCTGTTTCCGGACATGTCGGATGACGACGTCGCTTACGTGTGCGCAGCGGTGCGCGCGATCCTGAAGAGAGGGCGGGGAGGCGGTTCGGCATGAAGGGGAAAGAGGGGGCGTTTACGAAGCAAATGATTTCCCTTGTCATTCCCGTCTATAATGAGGAGGATACTCTTCCGGCGCTGATGGAGAGGATCCGGCCGGTGATGTCGGAGATGGAGAGACCCTATGAAATCATCCTGGTGGATGACGGAAGCCGCGATCGCTCGCTGGAGATCATGACGGGATTTGCAGAAAGTACCGGGGTTCGGGTGGTGGAGCTTACCAGGAATTACGGTCAGCATGCGGCGATCCTCGCCGGTTTCTCCATCGTCAGAGGCCAGATCGTAGTGACACTCGACGCGGACCTCCAGAACCCACCAGAGGAGATTCCCCGTCTTATCAATACTATGGAAGAGGGCGGCTTCGATGTCGTGGGCACGATTCGCCGGGGACGGAAGGATTCCTTCTTTCGGATCCTTCCGTCCCGGATCGTCAATTGGGTGGCAAGGAAGATCACCGGCGTCCGGATGACCGACTGGGGTTGCATGCTCCGGGCGTACCGGCGCCCGGTCGTAGAGAGGATGATCGCCTGTCACGAACATGCCACCTTCATTCCAGCGCTCGCGACCCATTTTGGGAAGCGGGTGACGGAGATCGAGGTGGCCCACGAGGAAAGGTACGGTGGCAAGTCCAATTACTCCCTGAGAAAATTGATCAACCTCCAGTTTGATCTGGTCGCCTCATTTTCTGAGCTTCCCATCAAGCTGATCATGTACGGGGGCATCCTCCTTGCCGTTCTCGGCGTCTGTTTCGGCGTTGTTCTGGCCGTCGCCCGCCTCGTCTACGGCGCTCACTGGGCGGCGCAGGGGGTCTTCACCCTGTTTGCGATCCTGTTTGCTTTCGTGGGACTCCAGTTTTTCGCCCTCGGGGTCATCGGGGAGTATATTGGAAGGATCTACCGGGAAGTCCGGAAGAGACCCGAATATGTGATCGAGCGGATCTACGATGGCGATCTCCCCCAGGCGGGAGAAGGCGCATGAAAACCGTGGTCTTCGCCTACCACAAGATGGGGCTGGCAGGACTCAACGCCCTTTGCCGCGCCGGTTATGAGATTGCATGCATTTTTTCCCATGAGGATGACCCGGAAGAAAACTGTTGGTTCGGCTCGGTGAAGGCCTGGGGGAGGGAACGGGGTATCGGCGTCTTTTGCCCCACGGAGTTCCAGGGTCTGGAATGGGCCGCCAGGATTGCCGACCTCTGTCCGGAAATGATCTTTTCCTTCTATTACCGGCATCTGCTTCCGGAGGTGATCCTCCGCATTCCACCCGCGGGCGCGTATAATCTCCACGGTTCGCTGCTTCCCGCCTACCGGGGGCGATGTCCCGTTAACTGGGTTCTTGTCAACGGGGAGACTCAGACAGGCGTCACACTGCACCACATGGTCGCAAAGGCCGATGCCGGGGATATAGTCGGCCAGCGGGCGGTGCGGATCGCTTCGGATGATACCGCGCTTACACTTTACGGAAAGCTCTGCGTTGCGGCGGGAACGCTTTTGGATGAGTTTCTGCCGCTGATGGGAAAAGGGCGGGCTCCGCGCAGACCTCAGGATATAAGCCAAGGGAGCTATTTCGGCGGCCGCAGGCCGGAAGACGGCAGGATCGATTGGAGATGGCCCGCCGAAAGGATCTATAACCTGGTCCGGGCGGTCACGGAGCCGTGGCCCGGCGCCTTTTGCACTCTTCCGGACGGATCGCGGCTGATGGTCTGGCGGGCTGCAGTGGAGGAAAAAGCAGGTTCAGGGGCAAAGCAGCCCGGAACGATTGAAACCGAAGGGGAGGGGGTTTTCATCCGGACGGGACGGAGGAGACTCCGCCTTCTCGATGTCGAGACCGGCTCACAAAGGATGACCGGAGAGGGGATCATCCAATACTTTAAAGACAGGGAAGGAACGATTCTATCATGAAGATATTGATCCTGGGGGTAAACGGGTTTATCGGTCATCATCTGACCCAGAGGATACTCGACGAGACGGATTGGAGCGTTTTCGGGATGGACCTGTCCGACGACCGTCTGGGTAAAAACCTCCAGAATCCGCGTTTCCACTTCATCGAAGGGGACATCGCGATCAACCGGGAGTGGATCGAATATCACATCAAGAAATGTGACGTCGTTCTCCCTCTGGTGGCCATCGCTACGCCAAAACTCTATGTGGAAGACCCCATCAGCGTCTATAACCTCGATTTCGAGATGAACTTAAATGTGATCAAGCAGTGCGTGAAGTACCACAAGCGGGTGGCCTTCCCGTCCACCTCGGAGGTATATGGCGCCTGCCCCGATCCGGAGTTCAAGGAGGATGAGAGCACCCTCGTAGTGGGGCCGATCCGGAAGGAACGCTGGATCTACTCCTGCTGTAAACAGCTCCTGGACCGCGTCATCTACGCCTACGGCACGCGGGGACACCTGGAATTCACCCTTTTCAGGCCCTTCAACTGGATCGGCCCCCGACTCGATTCGCTCTACGCGGCAAAGGAGGGCAGTTCCCGGGTGGTCACGCAGTTCATCGCCGAGCTTTTCATGAAACGGCCGATTACACTCGTCGACGGCGGCAGCCAGAAGCGCTGCTTCACATACGTCGACGACGGCATTGGAGCCCTGCTGCGAATTCTGGCAAATGAAGGCGATGTCTGCAAAAATCAGATCATCAACATCGGCAATCCCGAAAACGAGTGCTCCGTCAGGGAACTTGCCGACCTCCTGAAGAAGCTTTTCATAAACCATCCGGATCACAGAGCGGACGAGACCTATTCTGAGATCATCGAGGTTCCTGCGCAGACCTACTACGGGGAAGGCTATCAGGATATCTATGCGCGGAAACCGAACATCGAAAAGGCGAGGCTGCTCCTGGGGTGGTCACCCAAGGTCGGCCTGGAGGATTCCCTGCGGATGACGCTCTATTCGTTCCTTGAGGAAAACGAGCCTTGATGGCTTCCTAAAAAGTCCCTTTGCTTTCGCGGGGGCAGGCTTGCGGCGTTTGAGGAGTGAGGAGTTAAGAGGTTTTGACAGTTCTTCACGAAGCGTCAGGGGGTGAGCGGCGGGCGGAGAGGAGAGGGCTTGACCGGGATATTGGCACTGAAGATCGATGTGGACACCTATCAGGGGATGAAGAGAGGAGTCCCCCGCCTTCTTTCCCTGTTGCGGGAGAATGATCTCAGGGCCACCTTTTACCTGAGCATCGGTCCGGATGCCTCGGGAAGGGCGATTCTCCAGCTTCTGAAGAATCCGCGGTTTCTCAAGAAGATGATCCGGACGCGCGCCGCCAGTCTCTACGGCTTCCGGACCGCCCTTTACGGAACGTTTCTTCCCTCCCCGATGATTGCCCTTTCTTTCCCCGATCTGGTGCGACAGATCATGGGGGAGGGCCATGAGGTCCAGTTTCATGCCTGGGATCACCGGCGCTGGCAGGATGAACTTACCGTGCGCCCGGAGGCATGGATACGCGACTGGTTCAACCGCGGTATCGACGGGTTTGAAAAGCTGACGGGTAAGAGGCCTGCCTCTTTCGGAGCTCCGGCCTGGATGATCGACGATCGCGTTCTCGGCGTCATCCGCTGCCACCGTTTTGAATACCTTAGTTGCACGCGGGCAAAGTCTCCCTTCATCCATGAGGGGGTTGACCTTATCGAGATACCGTCGGACCTTCCCTGCTTCGAGGAGACAGGTATTGAAGCGGGGGAAAGACGGATTCTCTCCGAGCTTCAAGCGGGAGGTATCCATGTCCTGCCGGTCCATGCGGAAGTTGAAGGCGGGCTGATGAGCGAGAACTTCGTCCAACTCATCCGCGCCGTGAAAAAGATGAGGTATCGCTTCTCGCCTCTATGTGAAATCACGCCGCTTCTGGATCGGGAACTCCTCGTCACCAGACGGTTCCGCCTGCAGCTCCTTCCCGGACGCTCGGTTCCCTGCGCCGTCTGACCGGTATCACCACCACCTGCTCAAGGGAAAGGGGGCCGTTTACGGATCCAAATTCGGGTGGGAAAGGGCCAACTGGTTTGCCCCCCCGGGAGTGGAGCCGGAGGATAGGCTGACCTTCGGGATTCCCAAGTGGTTTGAGCATGTGGCTTCCGGACACAAAGCGGCCCGTGAGGAGG
>Ga0209212_1004322_pt1 | contig 17656 bp, 2 predicted proteins | sample RifGroC2_FD_183996 | JGI IMG/M metagenome (GOLD analysis project Ga0209212, IMG submission 183996) | Groundwater microbial communities from Rifle, Colorado, USA - Groundwater C2 (SPAdes) (version 2) | ecosystem: Environmental > Aquatic > Deep subsurface > Groundwater | place: Rifle, Colorado...
GGCGGCGCGGATTTGGCCATCGGAAGTGGCACAGCGCAGATTTTTGGCTGTAATTTTACCGATACTGCCGGCGCCAGCGCTTATTTTGGCGATGTTTTGCAGTACCAGCCGCTCGCGCCAGTGGACGACTGGTATAACTCGGTGATTAATTTAACCACGCCGTTTGGCGCGAAAAGCGGGTTTATGTCGGCGAATGTTTGGACCGGACTTTTGGAATACCCGGCGCCATATTTGGACACCAGCGTTAATTTATCCCAACATCCGCGCCAGACAAAAGATTATAATGTATTGCCGACCATCGAAGCGGTGCAAGACAGTTTAGGGCCAGAGGACCAGATGTCGGATATTTTTGGCAGTGATTTCTGCGGGCCTGGCGGCTGTACTAATAATATTTTTAGCCGGCTGGCTGTCGGAGTTTGGCAAGACACGCTTTCGCCGGTGCCTGATATTCCAGGAGCTCGGGCGCAAGTTTTTGACATCACTCCTCGGCATATCGTGATCAAAATTCCAGAAGAGGAAAACTATATTCGCACTTACGCTGACGCCAAAGACAATGTCGACCGGTTGGCGATTTCCGGACAGGTACTGATGACGCGCGCTGATCGGGTTACTTCGCAACCATTCGTCAGTGTTGCCATCGCCGGATTTAATCCAGCGTCTTTCGCCGAAGCCAAAAATTATTATCACAAAACTCCGGTCCTGCGCGAAACTGATCCGCGCGACATTGAGCGCAAAGATTTGCCGATCTTCAAAGGGGTTGATTATTACGGCGACGAAATCTCACCTTTTAATTTACTGATTCGGAATCACAGTTATTTGCCGAGTGTGGAATTTGTCCGCAACACTATATATGAGTTGGAAAATCTGGATCTGATTAAGCGGCAATTCGCGTATCCGGATTGGCTTGGGCTTAAGACCACCACCATCAAGCGGGTGCCGGACGCTTACTATGATTATCGCGGTGCCGGCGAGTATTACGTTAACAGTTCGCAAGGAGTCATTTTATCAAACTGGGATGATTTATTCAGCTATTGGCTGGGACAAAGTTTTTCGTCCGAGCAAGCACAAGAGCGGGCAGTGTATAAAATAACCGACGTTAAAGAGACGACCGGTTATAGCCGCCAAGAATTGAGCGAACCTGACGAAAGCGAACTGGCTCAAAAAATGCCCTCTTACGCGCGGCCAATAGAAGTCAAAAGAATTTCGCCTTTACCGCTTTTGGATATTGGTGGAAATTTTTGCGCTGGCCAAGCGATTACCCTCGAAGCTGTCACATCTTCGCGTTCTCGACTGGTACGGTTTATTTGTGGAGCGATACTGGCTGGGAAGCGGCCAAAGTTTTAGTCTGGCAGGATATGAACATCGTCATTCGGCCGCAAAACGCGCAAACTACGAAACATCCGGATTGCCCGGGCGCGTCCCAATTAATTGCCACTGGCCGTTTGCCCATTAAAATTTGCCGCTATTTGAAAGCGCCGGACGTTATACCAGAATGCGTGATTTACGATCCTAAGACGCACCTTAAATTGAGTTTTGCTTCTGGCGAAGTTCCACCTTATCGAACCACTTCTTACGGTCGTTACAATCGTTTAAACATCGAGCCGACTTTGATTCACGCCGGGGATAATTTAATTGATGATGTTTACATTGACAGCGATTACTTTAGCGGATTGTATCCGGATACCGGTTTGGTGGAAATATTTATCAACAAGTTGTCGAACGATTATAAAACTGATATAATGGATAATAATTTATACGTTAACATCGCTAATACATTTTATAGTCCTCTGGGTCGCCCGACGCGTGATAATGGTTTGATTTGGATTAAGGAAGATGCGAATAGCAAACTCCCAGGCAAGTATGATTATTCTACGGCGTATTATGACGGATCGCAGCGTTACTTGGCCTGCCTGGACGCGGCCTGCACCAAGACCGGAATGCTGGCGCCGGAACATGAGCCGGCAATCGGCAGTCCGATGTCAGGTGCCACTATCACCGCGCTAAGATTTCTATCTTACGGAATGATTCAAGAGTCAGCCGCTTATCTGGTACCGGATTTGCCGACAGTCGGGAATATGAAAGTTAGCGGGAAAACTATAGTTATCACTGGCACCAACTTCTATAATAGTAAAGTAAACATCGACGGCAAACAGTACAACACCGATTCAGCGTGCCTCAAGCACATATCGAATACCCAGCTCGTTATTGATTTAGCGCGGAGCGGCTGTACCCTGCGCGAGAGACCAAACAATTTGCACGCGATCAGAATTTACAACGAAAATTACGGCGCCGTGAATCCCGGCTGGAGCCTGCAGAAGACGTTCAAATTAAAACTGCCCTAGGACTTTCAAAAGCCCTACTTATAAAAAAACTAGACATTATCGATGTCCACAAAATCTCAAAGTAATAAAAGCTCAATTGTTTTAAATTATAGAGACATGCCCGCAAAACAATTCAGACCGCAAGTGTTAATTAAAAAGATACTTACAGTATGTATCAGTCTTGTAGTGGTTTTTAATTTATTTGTATCACCTGTAGCACAGGCGCAGCTACCGGTCGTTGACATTCCGGCTCGGGCGGATTCAATTTATGATCGGATAGTCAAAAAAATCTGGGACGTGCTCAAAGAGAACTCAGCTTTAATGTGGAAGCAGACCCAGCTTTATTTTGGCACTAGGCTGGCGCATGACGCGGCGGTGTTTTTGGCTTCTGGCGGCACTGGACAAAGTTCGTTTATTTGGAATTGGTCTGAAGTCAAAGAATTAGCTGGGGCCGCATCAGGCGAATTTTTGGATAATTTGTCCCAAACCTATTTTGGCAAATCTGCTTGCCAACCCAACGATTTAAACGCCATGGTGCAGATCGATTTAAGCGCCCGCGGGCTGGTGAACGATCTGGCCGGCGGCATCGCCAATGTTAGGGGAAAAGTGTGCGAAGACATTTGCGCCAAGACCGCGATCGAAACGCCGGCTGGTGGCGCAAGTGATCAAGGCGGTGTTGTCAACGGACTGGAGGAAGGGCTGATAACCGAATCAACAGCTATGTTGGGGCAAGGCACCGGGGCTGATAATTTAGTCGAAGATTTAAAAGTTTATTCTGACGACAGCAAACGCCTGGTGAGTTTAATCAACATGGCTGAGGATAAAGTTGTCAATGACGTTGGTTTATATATTTGGGATCAGGTGCGTTACACTTTACAGGGAGCCGCCGCCGGCCAGGGCTTTGACGCGAACATTCTGGCGACTTTAACTGATGAAGAAAAGCTAACTAAGTTTTATGATTGCTTAGCGGCAGGATCGCCTGGCCTAGGGTGTAATGTTGGCGTCTATGATAGGCACCAGCAACGATTTACTGAACTAGTTAAAACAATTTTAAATAACGAACAGCTTAAAATAACTAAGTACTCACAGTTGCAGGCGATTTTCCTGGGCAGTAGTTGGGATATTTTTAAAGATTTGATGACCGGGCTGACCAAAAAAGAAAAACAAGGCATTTTAGGCGGCTTGTTTTTGTACGTTGGCCGGGAATATAAAACGCCTGGCGATCTTTTGGCACTCACTACTGTTCCGGAAAAAGACGATGCAGTCCGCCAGGTTTTTGAACTCTTCCGCCGGACTGACCAGTTAATCAACTCAGGTGCTCTTGGGGTTGAGCCGCCGAATGTTCCAGATTTAAGCGGGATTATCTCACTAATGTATCCGGGAGGAGCGCCATTTCCCGAAGCGCAGCTTGATAATCTAGAGTCGTCAGTTGAGCTGGATTCGTTCATTGCTGGTTTGCCGCTTTATCAGGCCAAAAAGAAGTTAGAGTGGTATCTGACAGGGTCGACCGCAGTTCCTAAGGATATCCTCGCCGATACCGATCGTGATCATCATTTTATCGAACGGACTATGGCCTTTGCTTTAACTGATGATTTATTTTTCCAGGCGATTAAAGTTTACAGCCGGCAATATAATTTAGCCCAAAAATGGGGCCAGGACATGAAGAAGCTGGTGGATCAAGCGATGCAATTTAATTCTTGCGTGCAGATGTGCGAAAACGCGGAGATGGTCCAGCCTAAAGGTGCTTGTACTTTGGACCAGATTAGTTCGCAAAAAGGTTTCGGCGGCATCACTGGAGTGCAATACGGCATCCAAGGCTCGATTGATCTCGGACCGCTTGGAACTTTGAGTAGCGGGGATGCTCTAACCGGGCGACTCGGCGTTGGTAAAGGCAGAGATGAGGAATCGACTGCGCCCAAGGCCGGTTGGACTGCCGGCGACTTAAAGAGCTTATCCGAAGTCGGGGACGCGGCGAATTATGCCTTAGGCCAAACTTTAGAAATCGCCGTAAAAAGCCAAGGCGTTTCCGAATCAGCCCAACGGCAGGCGGAATTGGAATCACAGGCCAACGATTACAAGCCCAAAAAGAGCGCTATCAGCGGCGAAGTCAAACTGCCGGGCGGCGAGGTGGGCGCGCGGTTGAGTAACGCGCAGTCCCAAATACAGCAGGCTAATAATACCTATACCGGTTCGGTCCTGGCGCAGATGTGGGGCGTATTTTTTAACAGTCTGATCGAAGAATTTATCAATAAACTTTACGATAAAGGCCTGGAGCCTAAACTTTACGGCGGTACCTTTAATCCGGATACTAAACGCCTGTCTTATGGCGTAGGCGTGCCGGCGGCAGAGAAGCAATTTATTAAATTTCGCAATCTCAACATCACCACCGGCGGGGAAGGGGTAATCAACAGCCAGATTTTAACCCGGATGGTAAGCGCTTGTGATAAGGCTTTTACCAAACGCAAGTTTGATGAGTGCATCTTTAACGACGGCTGGAAACAGGCAATCGAAAAACAAATGACCCTTGCCGATGCCATCGATAAAAAGTTAATCAACGGCGACGGCGCGTTTGGATTTACAAATTTTGGCGGCACTGAACCTAAGACCCAGCTCGGGCAAGGATTGTCTTACAGCAGTATGATTATTCTGCGCAAATACCGCATTATTCCGTCTTCTTGGGAAGCGGCAGCTTTTTGGGTTAAAGACAGCGCCTTGGCTCCCAAACCCAGCCAGCCGGTGCCGGAAAAAGTGACTTTGACGGCGGTGATGGACGGCTTTGCCGATAAAATTTCTCCTTATTATGGTTTGGTTAATCCGGAGTGGGTCCTTAAGATGCCGCTTTTTCGTTGTGATCGGCAGGGCGCGGGCGAGGAAGTGCTGTTTGAAATGGCGGCGGCTGACACCTCAATTTTGGCAAACAAAGATTTGGAAGTGACGATTAATCGCTCCGAAGATTATTGCGGCGATACCACCAGCTGTATCCAAGACAAACCAGACGGCTCGGGTTGTTTGGAATTTGGCCATTGCACGCGAGAACGCGATTTCTGGCGTTTCCCAGGAGAAACCTGCGATCCTTTATACATTACTTGCCAATCCTTTTTGGATCCGGAAAAGCGCGAGAACGCTTATCTGGAAAGCACCATTAATTTAGGGGAAAATTGTACGTCCCAAAACGTCGGTTGTAAGGGGTATCTGCGTGATTATAGTTTTAGCCGTTTTACCGGCGGCATCGGTCCGCGGATTGATACCGAGTCAGACAATGCTTTTACTTACACGCCTAATAAAAATGTCACCGGTTTTCTGGATGGAGATTATATAGGGGAATTAGGGCTGGCGGCGTCTGGTACGGCTAACGCGCTCGCAGTTTTGCAGTTACGTGATGTGACCAAAGCCTGGGAGGATAATCAGTGGATGGGGGCGACGGTGTACCTCAACAACAATGCCACGAGCGGCACTTATGGTCTAATCAGCAGAAACGATAATCAAAACTTATATCTAAAGTTCTGGAACGGCGGGCCGAGTCCTGTAGTCGGAAATAATTATCGGTATCAGATTTACTTTGAATCCGAACCGCCATCAACCGCCAATAACATCACCGCCAATTCGCTGGGTCTAGTGGAACCGCACGATGTTTTGCCTCTATTGGGTGGCGCGACCCGTACCCAGATATTGCCCACTTTGTGGGAGTGCCAGAGCGTCGGCGAAAGATGCGTGTATGAGCGCTTACCAGGCCGGAAAGAAGGGTGTATTTTGCCCTCTGGCAAAGAATGTACCCCTTGGGCGACAATTTATCTAACCAGTTGTACGCAAGCAGGCGTTGGCCGTTGTTATTTTAATTCGCTGGAAGAGACTGGTTGCGTTTTGCCGGGTGGGGTCGCTTGTACTGGCGCCGGTGCTCAGATACTAGTTTCCAACGCCAAAAAAGTAATGGGCGCTTCAGCCAGTCCAGCGCGGTTTAATTCTGGGCACCGCTATTGGTGCGGATTGCCGGGCGGCGCTGGTTGTTTTGTCGGCGAAGGTAATGTACTGACCGCAGGTCCGGTTTTTGTGCCAGCGCCTGGAGTTACTTTAGACGAGGCCGCGGCAACCGGGCATACCACAATTGATTCTGAAAAAGGCGAATGTGTCGTCGGCCGTTGGGACTGGCTAGCTGGGTTTTCCTTTACCGCGGCCACCAAGACCAGCGTGGTGGCTGGTGGATCGCCTTTAACCTGCTCTTTGTACCGAGCAGAAGAGCGGGGTTTGCTAGGAAATTTTGATTTCCCAGCCACATTCGCGGAGCCTGGCACTAAACGGGCGTACTTAACCGCGTCATCAAAAGCGTGTCCAGCCAATGCCGCTGGTTGCCAGCTCTATTATACGGTTGACTTCCCCAGCGACGTTTACAACAAAACCTACACCGTCGATACTGCCTCAGCGTCGGCCGGGCAAACCTTTACTTACTTTTTGAGTCTGCAAGATAAAGAGCAGTTTGTTAAAAGTTTGCTGGCCCGCGGTAATGAGTTAGCCTCGGCCGTTTCCAGCCGGACGACTTTTGATTATACTGAGATTTCGATTGCCGAACTTATGCCCACCGGCCCTGGCACGATGACTGATAATAGCGACACCGAGCATATTCAATTTATTGATTCCGGCGTCGGCAGTCTGCCGAAGATCACTCCGGTAACATTAACCGCTAAACGGAATTATTGCACTGAGCGCGATATCAATTGCCGCCGATATTACCGAAGTGCGGGCGTCGGTTTTGTGGCCGGAATTTTAGACCCGAAAAATGATTTCTGCCCAGGCAGTTGCGTCGGCTACTCGCGTTACGTGGAGCCAATAACAATCATCGAAAATAAACTGCAATCCCGCTTGGACGGCGCGGCGCTTGGCCCCTACGACCGGTATTTGATACCTGAGCCCAAGTTAATTTGTTCCTATCAAGACGCTGGTTGCGAGCGGTTTATCGAAAGCACCGGCGCCGCCGGCGGGGCGACTTTGGCGCCCAAAACCAGGTTGTATCTAAAAGATATCCGTTTGTGCGTTAAGCCGGATCACAAAAACGGCGCTGGCGCGAGCGACATCGATACCTATACTATTATAGAGAGCGCGGCTAGCGGACCGACCAGTCCGGTGAACGTGCCGCTTTTAAAGAGCAATTATATCAATCAACTATGGTATGCGGTGGGTAGCGGCAATAAGCGCGTTTATGTGTTGAACGCTGGGGCGGCGGTTGACGTTGACGGAGATGGAGTTATTGATCCAACTTCTCCGTTGTTTGCCAGTTACAACGGTCCGTGTATAAATTTGCCCCCGACGCTCGGGGTTGATCCGAACAATTGGCAGTGCGCCGATACTTTTCCAAATCAAATTAAACCAAATTTAGAAAGATGTTTGATTGTTGATGCTAGCGGCAAAGTGGTTACAGATTTAGCCAATCCTGATTGCCGCGAATATATTTATTTCCCGGCCGCGTCTGCCGGCGCCCAGCGTTATCCATTGCCTTATGATTTGCCGGTTAAAGCGACTCTTAGTTGTAGCGCGTTTAAGCGCGGCGCTGATACTGCCGGAGCCCAAGTCTATAACCTGGATCCCACTGATCCGCTCTGGGCCAAAGACGCTAAAACCGGCCATGACGGCGAATTTAGCTGTCGCGCTGAAGGCGATGATCCGGCCTTGAACGTTTCTTGCCGCGAATTCCAGGGTCCGGGTTTCCAGACCGACGGCGCGATTTCCTGGGTTGACTTTGAGAATATGGGCGCCAGCACGCGCTGGGTTGCGCCTTTAACCCCGATCGCGACCAGCAACGTTAACGGCTCAGCTGGCGAAGCTTTAAGTTTTGTCGCGGATCAGGAGCATAGTTTTTCTTTATTGCCTGATCTTTCCGATGTTAATTCCAAAAATGTTTTCACTAACAAGAGCTTTAAATTGAGTTTTTGGATTCGCAGTAGCGCCTTTGGCGATCCTACCGTGATTGGCTTAAAGGATTCGGCCAACCGTTTGGATTTTGATGCCTATACCATTCCAACAGACGGCAAGTGGCACTACGTGGTTTTAAATCAACTTAAGACTGATTTTCTGCCAGAGGCTTTTTATGTCGGCAGTGCCGTTGACTCGCCAAAGATCGAACTCGATAATATCACTTTAGAACTTTCCTCCAGCATTTACTTATTGGCTGATGGTTTGAATTTTAAAACATACCTGCCGTCAACGCGGTCAATTTCCCAGAATGTGCCGGCGATTTGCAACAGCGACTTTACCACTGATCCGCCCAGCTTTAACGATACTGATCCAGTTCCGTATCAGCTTAATTGCCAAGCCTTTCAGACAGACCGCAACGAGCCGGTTAACTTTAAGAGTTTGGCGCTATGTCCGGCAGAATTGGTTGGTTGTCAGGCGGTGATCAATACCTTTAATACTGCTAGCCCCAGATCAGAGACGTTTACACCGCGGGCCGCCGCTACTTACACCCCAACCTACGATCAATACTTTGTGCCGACTGATTTTATCGAATATGTTGTGGTCGCGCCTGAGGCGAAGTGCGAGCTTGAACAGGCGGCCTGTACTATGGTCGGGCGCGAAGTAAAAGACCAGGCCGGCCGGGTTACCGGTTTTGAGGAAAAATATTTGATTGATGATCCGGATAATTATCAAGCCACTGAGGCCCCGAGCGCTTGTTTAATCGCCGAAGATAATTGCCAGGTTTACACCCGAAAAGAAGACGGCAGTGTGGCCACATTTAAAGATCCTGAAAACTCGTCCTGCGCCTGGACCAGGCCAGATGGCGCGACTGCCGCTGGTTGGTATAAAGCCAAAGCTGATGGTTCTGGGTTGGAGGCTTGCGAAGTTTATGATGAGCCGATTGATGAAACAATCGATCTTACAGTGCCGCGGCCCAAAGGTTATTGCGTCGAAAAATATACTAATCGCGTGGTTTTAAATCCACAAACGAGCTCAACTGCCTGGTGCGACCCGGATTTGATCGGAGCGGATTTAGTTTTGAGGGAGAATGATCAGACCGTTGCGGATAACTTGGCCTTACCCCCGCCCCCGCCACCACCGGTGCTTAAGGCTCAGCACACTAATACTCTTTCCTCTTGTTTGGACTTTATCGATGATCCGGCTGTTGATGAAGATAACTTGGATGACGATGGCAATGTAAATACCGGCACGCCTGATTCGACGGCTGATCCTGAGAATATCAATCAAGGCGTAAACGAGCCTTTGGTTGAATGTTTGCCCACTGCCGGTTCTTGCCCGGTTAGTCAATCGCAATGCACTTTATTTAAAGATCCTTTAATCGGCGGTTTAGACAGTTATTATTATCAAATCGCTGATGCCGGTATCAATAGCGGTAATTGCGGCGCCAAAGTCAGTGACGATGCCGGATGTCGGTTGTTTTATGAAAGTGAAGGTTTTTCGCCGGCTTATTCGGCCGAAAAAAGTATGAATGGGGGAACATTAAATACCGACTGCAGTGGCTCTTGTTACGCGGCCACGCCGACTGCCAATTGTTGCGATGCCAATCGTCTGGTTAAAGTAATCCGTGATCGTTCTTGCGGTGAATGGCTGTCCTGTAATTCGGCTATCGTCAGCGGCCAGCAAAGCGGCTCTACCGGCAAAGGCGAAAGCGTCTGTCTGGAGCGCAAACCATGCGATATGCGGGCTCCGGGCGGCGAATGTATGCATTTTGTGAGCGATGCTTTGCAAGAGTTTAAGACTAACGAATTTGACGATCCAGGCATTCTTAGCCGGGCCGGGCACTTGTCTGGTTACAGCAACGAGGGGGTGTCTTGGTATCAGTGTGTTGGGGCTATAACGTATATAGAACCGAATTTACTTGGTAAGGCTTGCTTAAGCGGCGCTGGTTGTGTCCAGGAACAGTTATTGTTTAAGACCGGTACTGGTTGCGCCGCGCCGAGTTTAGATTTGCTTGATTCATGCACGAACGGCATTTGCAAAGAGGGCGCCCGGATAGGTTATAACTGCGCTCGCAACAAAGATTGTTTCGACGACGACCAACTGGATTACTTACCTCCTCTTGGCGGCTGTCAGTCCAATACTAGCGAACCTTGCAGTCCAAGTATTTACTCCAAACAAGGTTTTAAATCTTTAGATTATATTACGCAAGTCGGCCAGATCGCGGAAGTGGCGAACGGCGATTTTGAGGCAATAAAATTCGAAGTGCCGAAAGAAGAGTCTAATCCGGCTGATGCCTCGGCTTTGGTTGCGTCTAAGCGTCCGAGCGTTTTCCCGACCGGCTGGACTCTTGCCAAATGCGGCACCAACAATGGCGGTTGCGCACTGGTGCGGCGGTATGAGCCGCCAGATCCGGGCACCAGCCGCAATTCAGACGTTTTCCGCGGCAAGTACTCCTTGCAGATCAAAGAAAACGAAGCCAGCGTTAAGCAAGTAATCGCCAATGTTGTTCCCGGAATCACTTATACTGTTTCTGGCTGGCTAAACGTGGAGTTAGGGGATTATGCGAGCGGCATCGAGCTTGACGAAATAACAGCTACCGGCACTTATCACTATGATCCGGCGCGGCGCTGTTATTATACCGGTTTCGCGGACAGTTCCGAGAATCCGTCGCACTGCCTTAAAGCCTATAAAACCAATGGCTGGGAATATTTTTCCGCCAGTTTAGTGCCGGCTTCTTTAACGCGGTCTTTGGAAGTAAGATTGGCCAACCATACCGGCCGCAAAGTGCTTTTTGATGATATTCAAGTCCGGCCGCACCTGGATGTTAAAGCCGGCAAATTTATCGCGCCGACCTGCCGGCTGTATCCGGAGACCAGCGCGTTAAGTTGTACGGCCCGCGACAATCAGGGCAATACTACGCGCGGTTGGCGCGGTTATTGCATCGAACCAGATCCGCGTTCCACTGATCCCGGCACCACCCAGTGCGTTAACTGGTGGCCGATTGACGTGGTTATCGGTGAGACGAGCGTGCTGGGCGAGGTGGAAGATATTGGTTACACCGGCCAGGCGCCTTTATATTATTGTTTGGAAAGCATGGAAAAACCGCCGGACTATCGCTTGCCGCGTCTGGTTTGCGTGTGCAAAAATGACGTAAATTATGATAATAACCATGCGGATCGTTTTAAGTACGAGGCTTGCAAAGTAGTGGCTTTAGTTTCTGATCCTAAACCTGGATTTTACGGTTTAACTGCCGGTGACTGGCGCTTGGGAGTGGAGGCTGATAATTTTGGCAACGGCGCCGGTGATGCTTCTCCCCAAGGTTATCGGGTGCGGATGATCCAAGGGCATTCAGCAGGTGCAGGTAACGATGAACATCGGGATTTGGTGGATACGAAAGTCAGCGGCCTTTGTTTGATCGACGCCAATGGACATTTTAACGGCGACGGCGATGAAAAAGATTGTTTTAAAGGTTGTCTTTTGGTGGAGGGATTAAGCGGCTGGACAGAAAAGAAGAATTTGGGAGTGAAAGCTTTTTGGCAGGGGACAAACGACGAAGCGGCGTATGGTGGTTGCACTTGGAGCGCAGACGGTAATAATTTGGATGTTGCGGCCAAAAATCTAAGCCCGGTTTACCATAAAATCGTTTACTTTATATATGCGGACGTGTCGACAGGTAGTTCTTTTCAAGGCAAAGATCAGGCTGGTTGCAAGGAAAGTGGGGTTGGCGATTCGATATACGCGCTTTATGTAGAAAAGACTAAAGCGACCGAAGCCGGGCCAAAAGATTATTTGTTCCCGGATGTTGACCCGAACTGGGGCGGGGGGGGGGCAGACCACAGTGAACTGACTGGTTTCGGAGCGGCCACCGGCAACACTGCTCGCTGGTTGTATAATTCTTCGCGGCTATGGAATGACGATAAGTTTCACGAAGCCGATAGTAATCCTGATTTAAATAACTTAGCCGATATTTTGGTTGATAATAGACCGTTGAAACCAGGGTCACAGTCTTATTATCTTTTTGATAATTTTGAATTAATTACTCGTGGTCGGCTGAATAATTATACTTATGTTAGCGAGACGCAACCAGCTCCTGGTGACAGGTTTAGGGAGCATTACATTAAGATCGCTCGTATTGCCCGGCCACAGCAATGTCGGATACTGGCCCAGGTGGCCTTGGATACGGGCGAGAACAAAGTTTGGCTCAGTAAGTTTGAATCAGGCGGGCAATCTTTAGCTGCTCCTTTGGGGTATCAAAAGACTGCACCGATGTGCATTCCGTTTGGCGCGGTGCCGTTTGTTCGGGAACCCAACGAAATTTCCATGTACCCGATTGATAAGCAGACTAAGCAAAAAGACAGCGCCTTACAGCAAGTGCCTTTGGAACTTTACAATTCCCAAAATCCGGAAAATAACGATATCGCTAAGTTGTGCACCGAATCCCATCGGGGGCAAGGCTTTTATTCCTGCGGTGAGTTGTGCCCGGTGTGTGTTGGCGGCAGTAATTCGGGCGTCTTTTGCCAGTCCAACGACGATTGCAAAGGTGGAGGAGTTTGTGGCGTTGGCGGAGAAAAAGGTTTGTGTCGTGGGTATAACGGAGGGGCCTGGTCAGACGATCCGGCTGGTACCAGATGCTTATGGGATAGTGACTGTCGGCAAACTAGTATTTGCGTTGGCGGCGCGGACGACGGCAAGGCTTGCAATAATAGTGGTGCTATAGGGGGTTGTGCTGGCGTCGGTGTCTGTAGGTATCATAATAAATGCCGTAACGGCGCTTATCCATTCCGTATTACTGATAAAATTATTACCTATGAGCTGGGTGTTAGCCGGAGCTCGTTAAGCGGCGGGTTGCGGCGTCTGCAGAGTTTGTTCGCCAAAATTTATAAAGTTTGGGAGTGGCAGTCAGATACTGGCGATGATGCCAATAAGCTCAAGGAGCGCACCGGGGTGCGCGTCGGCCAGTATAAAGAGCTTTCAACCGAGAAATTAAATGATAAATTGGACGGAGATGGCAGCTCTTTTACATCTGATTGGGCAAACAAAGTTCAGGATATTTCTCAATTAGCGCTAAGTTGCCAGGCAACACAAGAATGGTGGCGGTTCGGTACTTATCCAGGCAAATCCTCTGACTCCCAGCGAGAATGTGACAATTCGCCTGGCTGTAAATATTTAAATTGTATGCCGGACGACGCGTCTCAGGCTTTTAATTTAAATCCACTGAATGATGAGCCTAATGAATTTCGTGATTATGATTTTTGTCGTTCAAATTATTCCACCTGCTCTAGCGCTCCGCATTGCATTGTAGCCGGGCCTTTGCCAGCTAATAACCACTGCGCGCCAGACCATAATCCTTATCCCAATGTGCCGAAGATCAAAATTAACGGTCTGGATAAGGGCGATGTTCGATTGGAAGAAGGCAAGCGGGTCGTAACTTTGGAATTCGAGATGTCTGCCAATGCAAATCAAAAGCCGATTACCACGATCGTTATCGATTGGGGAGACGATACTCAGACCGCTGTATCAGGCATTGCCTGGGACACCAAACCGCGGATATTTATTCACACTTACAGTTATTATGGTTTGAACACAGTGCATCCATCTGGTTGTACTTATTATGGCGCCGGGGCGACTGATTACGCCTGCCGCTTTAGGCCGCGCGTTAAAATTGTTGATCATTGGGGCTGGTGCAATGGGGAGAAGTTAGAGCCTAATGGTGGCGGCGATTTAGCAGAGGGTAGCGCTTATTTGTCGTCTAATATTAAGTTTGCGCATGGCAATCAACCGGAATCAGCCGGTTATTCATGGGGGTATTATGGAACTAGTTGTTTTATTCCGCAATTTATTAACAAATGTGCCGGTGAAGACAACGAAGGTGGGTACTGCAAAGATGATTCCGACTGCCCTGGATCAACTTGCGTTTCCCAAGGCGGCACAGATTCGCGCTATGGCATGCAATCATGGGATTATTTTCCCGGCTTGGTTGAAGTCAGCCCGCCTAATGTCGCTTTGCGTCTTGGTGTTGATGTTGCACCGACAGCGGAAATCCGGTTTAACCCAGCAACAGGCCCTTATTATTTAGGGCAAGATTTGGCCGTGGAAGTGACTTGCCGCGACGATTACAGTGTTACCGGGTGTAAGCTGGAACAGTTTAACAATGCTTGCAGTTCAATGATAGCAATTGATGAGCCGACTTTAACGTGTCTTACCGAACTTAATAACCAACTGGAGAAAACTTGCCGTGGCGATGTCAAGGCTTGTTCAGCCAGTTCCACTAATTGTAAATATCTCGCAAAAACCGGTGCATCGCACAACTGGTCTTACAAGCTTTTGGCGACTGATGATAACGGGCAGTCTTATGCCAGCTGGCCCGGCGGACCACCATGTCCTGCGTCTGCTACTAAAAAACTTATATCTGTACCGCCGGGCGGTTTAGCGCCGACCTTAGTTAGATACGAAATCCAAAGTTCCCTTGGAGAATGGCAGGCTTTAAATTACTATGATGGCAGTGATTTTTATCATCGATTATTTGCTGGAGTAAATTATCAGATGCGTATGTCCTGCGACAGCGGTGGGGATGATAATTTAACGGATTGCCACCAATTTTCTACAAGCGCATCAGAGGTAGCCATTAAACCAGCACCTATAGCTTGCGTCGGACTTCCGAATTTAACGTGTACTAGTGGGATTTTGCCGCGTAATTTTGATTCTCCCGGCAAGTGGATCGGCGGTTTTGATGTCGTCGACTCCACCCACAACGTCCAAGTTGACCAAGAAGTCACTATCTACAGCGGTGGCAGTTAGGTTTTTATGCAAGCTTGTCATTCCGAGCGTAGCGAGGAATCCCTTTCTATAATAGGATATAAATTAGGGATCCCACCCAAAGGGTGATCAGCCTCTGGCTGGCCTCGACAAGCTCGGGATGACAAAAAGGCAAATCTATTTCTAGTTATGCCCACGAAGTTTTCCAAAATTTTTAGGCGCAAATGGCGGCTGATCTGTCTAATAAGCGGTGTCTTAGTATTGGGTTTGTTGTTGCCAAACATAATCCAGGCCCAGGTTGGGGACGCGCTTCAGACCGGAGCTAATTGGTTAATTGGCAGCATTTTGCGTTTGTTCCTGCGGGTGATGAGCGCGGCTTTTGCCATGATCGTCGCCGCTTTTATTGCCATTGTGCAGTATGATTTTTCCGATCGTGCCACCGAAGCTGTGGACAAGACATGGCAGATTGTCCGCGACTTGTCTAATTTATTCTTTATCATCGTTCTAATGGCGATCGCGTTTTCCACGATGCTAAAGCTGGAAGCGTATAAATGGCAGCGGCTTTTGCCTAAGCTTTTGATGGTGGCCATTCTGATTAATTTTTCCAAGACCATTGCCTTTATGATTCTAGACATCGGCCAGGTGCTGATGATGACTTTCGTCCGCGCGTTCGCCCACATCGCGGTGGACAATATTACTTCCGGCTTGATGATCGACAAAATTTTCAAGATGGGCTACGAAGGCGGCGGCTACAATATGCTTTCCGCCTGGGCGGCGCAAGTGCTGATGGCGTTTATGATGGTGGTGTCAACTTTGGTGATGCTCGTTATTACCATTCTTTTGGTAGTACGCATCGGAATGATTTGGATGCTGGTGGCGATTTCGCCGGCGGCCTATATTTTATCAATTCTCGACGCCACCAAAAAGCATGCTTCCCGCTGGTGGAGCACTTTTATTTCCCTGGTATTCTTGGGCCCGATGCTCGCCTTTTTCTTATGGTTCGCGTTTTTGTTTATGGCGTACGGGCTTCTGCCCCAGGCTAGCATGAACCAAATGGAGGACCGAGTTGGTTCCGCTGGATTTGCCAACGAACAATATTTGCCGTCGGAGGTCTTAACTCCCGGTAATACCCTGCGTTTTATTTTAGCGATTGTTATCTTGATTGTAGGTACTGGCATGGCGATTCAGTCGGCGTCTTTCGGCGGCAAGTTGGCCAGCGGCGTTTGGGGCGGCGGTGGCAAAATGTTTGATCGCTGGCGGGCGCGCGGCGGCAAGCTGTCTGATTTGCCGGGAATTAGTGGGATTACAAGGCGAGTACAGCAAGCGCGCCAGGCCGCGGGAACGAAATGGGACGCCGAAGGCAAAACCGGCTGGTGGCGCACCGCTGTGTCCAAGGGACGGCAAGGTTTTGGCGAAAAATTGGTTCAACGTGAAGGTGCTGGTTGGTTTGGCAAAACTCTGGGACGATCGATGCAACTTTCGCCGTTACAGCGGGCAATGATGATGTCTTCCACTTACGGCCGCAAGCAGTGGGGCGCGGCGCGGGATTATAAAGATCGCAAAATTGATACTGATATTAAGAGCAAAGTATTGCCGCTAATGCAGCAGGCGCAAAATCCGGAAGAGGCCTGGACCAGGGTCAAAGGATTTTTTAGTGATGAAGACACGCAGTTAGAGGGACATAAAAAAGAGAAAGCGCGCCTTGATAAATTAACCGCCAACGACGCCTTAACGCTCGGCCAAGCGGCCATCACGCAAGAGATAGGCATGGCTGAGCAAGAGATAGCGGAAGTCAATGCGGATTTTAATAAGAAATATAGCTTAACCGGTGAAAATGCTGACCGTGACCATTTAGCAGAAGTGGTAAAGGACGATGCCGAAATAGACAAACTACTTGTAGAGACTGGCATAGTCAAGGAGGGTGCAGATCCAACTAAAAAACGGGATGAGTTTATAAAAGAATTTACTAATGGTGAAGAGACTAATAAGGCCTTGGACGAACGCAAACAAGATTTGGAGAAAGAGCTGGAAGACCCAGCCGCAGTTCTCAAGCGTGGCGAAGATGAGATTGACGAAAAGAAATCCCAACTGCAAGCTGAGAAAGAGGCCTACCGCCGTGGTGATATTTTTAACACTGACGAAATTACCGCTCGGCAGGAGCAATTGAATAAAATCGCCAAGCGCGAGGTGCAATTGTTAACCGAAATTGAAAGAGCTGCTGGTACGCCGCAAGAAGCCGAGCTAAAAGAGGAGCTAGGCAAAGTACACGCCAGTTTGACTGATTATGGATTTAAAGTTGATGTCGACAAAATCACTGCAGACGTCAATAATACTACCAAAGATCCCAAAGCTCTCGCCGCAGCAATTGTCAAAGCCAAAGAATTGCAAACTAAAGTTCAAGACAACAATAAATTTAAATCGGCCGACATGACTCTACGTAATTCCGGGTATAGAGGTTTTCAAAACGCCTTGGAGAAATATCGTAAATTGGAGCAGCGAAAGACGGATAAAAGCATAACTAAAGGCGAGGAACAAAAAATGAAATCTATTGAAAGTGTTTTTAAAGATGTTGGTATGGGTGATTTGTCAGATAAGAATTATTTTGAACGTCTGAAGTTAATTACAAACGCTGATATACAAGATGTCAAAATAAAGGATCAAAATCAAGCCCACTA
>Ga0209212_1004323_pt1 | contig 17656 bp, 19 predicted proteins | sample RifGroC2_FD_183996 | JGI IMG/M metagenome (GOLD analysis project Ga0209212, IMG submission 183996) | Groundwater microbial communities from Rifle, Colorado, USA - Groundwater C2 (SPAdes) (version 2) | ecosystem: Environmental > Aquatic > Deep subsurface > Groundwater | place: Rifle, Colorado...
CATCCGAATCGCTCATGCGCCGGAAAGTTTCATCGCTCAACCCGTCCAGGCTGGCAGTAATGCGCGCCAGGCCCGCATCCTTCAACGACTGGGCTTTCTGTGACAGAAGCACGGCATTGGTGGTCAGGGCGACTTCAACCGGTTTGCCCTCGCGCGTGTTCAGCTTGGCGAGCGATTCGATGATCCGTTCGATGCCGCGACGCAACAGCGGCTCGCCGCCGGTCAGACGGATTTTCTGCACACCCAACTGAATAAACAACTTGGCCAGCCGCTCGATTTCTTCGAAGCTGAGCAGATCGGCGCGCTGCAGGAAGGCATGTTCCTTGTCGAAGGCTTCGCGCGGCATGCAATAGGTGCAGCGCAGATTGCAGCGGTCGGTGACCGAAATGCGCAGGTCGCGCAGCGGCCGCTGCAGGGCGTCGACAACGAATTGCCCACAGCCCTGCCCGGCGTAATCCTGTACGGCTTCCCATTCTTGAGCGACACTGGCTTGCGCAGCACTGCTTTCCTGCACAACAGCAGACGGGATCGGAATAATTCTAAATATTTCAGTCATAGGACATGTTAATGCGCAATAGCCTGTCTGTCATCTGGGCTTGTCATCTGTTCATGAGGCGAGGGAAGCAACATCGCCCGATCCAGAATGTGGGTGGCGATGTTTTCGATATCGGCATGGGTAAAGCTGAAAAGCACATCCGGCGGAGGAACGCCGTCTATGACGACGGTCTGAATATGCGTGTCGCGCTTGTATAACGGCTCGGCAGGATTATCGGCGCGCATCACCTCGAGCCCGGGCAGTGGCACATTGTCGAAGCCGATCGCCAGAACCAGGTCGCATTCGGCGAGATGCCCGGCCAGCAGAATCGGGTCAGGCTCCGACTGACCGGGTGTTTCGCACAGCAACCCCCAGCGCTCGCGGTTGGCAATCAACGTTTGCCGGCATCCGCTCTGGCGCAGGTTATAGGTTTCCGACCCAGGCTTGTCCATATCGAATGGCTTATGCGCATACTTCACCACCGCGACCCCGATTTGCCGGAAGCTCAACTCTTCGACGAGCCTGGATACCAGCGCGCTACGTCCGCCGCCATAACCGCAAATTCGGAACATCTTCATGCAACTCCCCCAAGCACAGATATACCGGTCAATATTATTAAAAATAGAGAATCGCGTATTTTTTCGATAACAGATTGATTTAATGACAACCCGGCATGTTTTTCTGTCGCCATATGGTAATAGTGCTGACGGAGAATAATCCGGGTGCGGATTAAACCATACCGACCACTTCACCGGTATAACCCAAAATATCTAGGCCATTCGGTCTGATAATTATCAAACTCACTTCAACTCGACCCGTTAATTGCGTGGAGTAATGGCTCATGCGGCAAAATTCAGCATTGTGAGTTTCCACCAGATTTTTCTCTTATGAGCGGCTCATCTGAAAGGGGCAATTCATTGGCCAGACAGGCCAAAGGGACGCGCAAAACCATAAGCTGGCTACGCCAAAAGCAATCACGGCGGATGACGAAAGGGAATTAACAGGTGCGGCCACTGTGCGTTGGCGTACATACAACAAAAATTTCTTGCTGTAGTTTCACGTCATGCCGCAGATCGCCAAGGCGCATGGAGTGATGGCGCTGCCAATGCTGCGCCGGCTTTCGGAATCGGATATGTAACCTTGCATCTCCGGTTGTCGGCTATGGATTCACCAGACTAAAAACTACCCAGGATTGTCCAATGCCAGTTACATACCATGTTCCTGTTGCAAACAGTCTGCTTGCTGCCTTGCCTCACAAGGACTATCAGCTACTGCTTGACCGGCTGGAGCCGATCAAGCTGACTTTCGGCGAAGTGCTCTATCGCCCCGGCGAACCGATTCACTATGTTTACTTTCCGACCGATTCGCTGGTGTCTTTGCTCACGCTGGCAGAAGGACATCAGGCTCTGGAAGTCGGCATGGTCGGCTATGAAGGCATGCTCGGAATCCCCTTGGCGCTCGGGGTAAGCAATTCGCCGGTGCGCGCTCTGGTACTGAGCTCCGGAATGGCCTTGCGCATGGCCTCCACACACTTCCGCAACGAATTTCAGCAGAGCGTGCTCTTGCAACGAGAAGTGTACCGGTATACCCACGAACTGATGGCCCAAATGACACAAACCGCCGCGTGCAACAGCTTCCACCAGATTGAAGCACGCCTCGCCCGCTGGTTGCTGATGACGCGCGACCGCGTGCGATCGAACCAGTTTCATCAAACACAGGATCTTCTTGGCAACATACTGGGAGTGCGGCGGGTTGGCGTTACCAAGGCCGCCAGTGCCTTGCGCCAACGAAAATTGATCAGTTACAACCGCGGCGAAATCAGCATTCTTGACGGTGACGGGCTCGAAGCGGCTGCTTGCCAATGTTACCAGGTTGTCAAGGACATGCACGACGTTGCGCGGGTTTAGCGCCCGTTTCGGCAGTCAAAGCGGGCGTTGTCATGCACTGTCGGCAGACCACGTCTCCTAAAAAAAGGCCGGAAACGGAGTTGCCGTCACCGGGCCTCAGCACTTCAGGTGTTATCAAGGGGAGGATTAAACACCCATGTACATCCTCCTCTGCTCTGAGACGTTCTGTTTGATAACGCACATAAGCCGAAGAAATCGCTATTCGCGCGCCTCATGGATTGGCTACTGTTTGACACCGGACGTTAGCTCACAGAACACGCCTGCCGGGCGGTGCGAACATGCAAGCATGGGATCAAGTGTGACGGCCTCCGAGCAGCCGGATTCTGGAACGACTACCTCCGTGAGCAGGCGATCGAACTCCTTCTTGACCACCTGGTAGCATTCACAAACACGCTCCTCCAATCCGGGCCGATCAAGCACGGCGATCTTGCCGCGGCAATAGTGAATCAACCCGGCGTGCTGCAATTTCCCGGCAGCCTCGGTGACACCTTCGCGGCGTACCCCGAGCATGTTGGCGATCAGTTCCTGCGTCATGGTCAGCTCGTTGGATTGCAGGCGATCCAGGCTTAGCAGCAGCCAGCGACACAGTTGCTGATCCACCGAATGATGGCGGTTGCACACCGCTGTCTGTGCCGTCTGCGTCAGCAGCGCCTGGGTGTAACGCAGCAACAAATTTTGCATTGCGCCGATACGACGCCCCCCGGCACGATTGAATTCATCCTTCAGCAACTGCGCCTTCAACCGGTAAGCGTGGCCTTCGCTTTGCACGACAGCCCGGCTGGGCATGGTTTCGCCGCCCATGAACAGGCCGATGCCGACGATACCCTCGTTGCCGACCACGGCGATTTCGGCCGATGCGCCATCCTCCATGACGTAGAGCAGGGACACGATGGAGTTGGTGGGAAAATAGGCGTGACGCATTTGAATGCCGGACTCATGAAGTACATGACCGAGCGGCATCGGGACCAGTTCCAGATGGGGAATGAGGTGCTCATATTCGTCCGCCGGCAGGGCGGCGAGAAGGCGGTTCTGGCGGGGTGCATGAGGGTTGTGCATGAGCGATTCCTTATCAAGAAAATAATCGTTACAAGCTGCTACATGCTGTTTTCTTATAGAACCGCACCATACACAAAACATTTCTGAATGTGTATAGGCCGAAATACCTATATATTTCGGCCTAGTGAATTACTTGAACGCGAGCATGATCCGCTCTACGAAAGGGGTTTCCCAATGAGTGCGTTGCATGAAAAGCACTGAGTGCATCTTAAGCATGGCCTATGCCTGCGATGTGACGCAGCAGCCCAGCCAGATCAAAAAACGCCCGCAATTAGGCGGGCGCAGACAATTTCCAGTGAATCAGGGGCAATGCCGATAAGGGACTGGAAGAGGATGTCCTGATTACAATTGCAAATAAACCCGATACGACAAATACGATACAACTACTATTTGGATGTTCGTGTAGCAATAACTTCGATTTCCACGCGGCGATCAGGCGCCAGGCAGGCGATCAGTTGCTTGGTTGCCTTGGCTCCTTTCTTGCTCTTGCATTCACCGGGCTTCGTCACAGGCTCTGCTCCATCCACTCCCTTGGCCTCGATCTTGCCGGCCGGGATCCCTGCGGATTCCACCAGATAGGCCTTGACCATTTCGGCGCGGCGCTCCGAAAGCTTCTGATTGTATTTTTGCGAACCAATCCGGTCGGTGTGTCCGGTTACCGTGATGACCTCATAGTTGGCGCCCTTCAGGTCTGCAGCAAACCTGTCGAGTGCCTGCTTGCCCGAAGGCTTCACGATCGCCTTGCCGAAATCGAAAAGGGACTCCGCGGAAGAATCTGCGGAGAAAACCACTTTCCTCGGCGGAGGCGGCGTCACGGCCACCGGCTTGGGCGCAGGTGCGGCAACCGGTTCAGGCTCCGCCACAGGTGCAGGAGCCGGCTTTTCCACGCCGAAGCGGTAGACCAGACCGAGCGAATACATATCGATATCGCCGCGATTGCCGACGGCATCGTTGATCCGGTAGCGTTCCGCCTCGACACGCATGCCGAGAGATGGAGTGAAATCGTACTGAAGCCCGGCGCCCAACTTATAATTGATCTGATTCTTGCTGGGGTTGGGGTTGAGCACAGTGGCTGCTCCGGTTCCGATGAAAGAGTCTCTGGTTTGGGCGTAGTTCAAGCCGAGCCGGCCAAGCGCCGAAAACTTTTCAGTGAGAGGCAAAGTACCGACTGCATCGAGATTCAGGCCTTTAAGCTTGATTTTGCCGGTCAATGTTCCTGCTGGTACCGTGGCCGCCGTAAAACCGAACTGGCCCAGATCGAAATAGCCGGCTTCAACGGCAACATTCTTGTTATACCGATACCCGCCAAACAGCTTATAGCCAGTGTCGCGATTGTCATCAATGATAGAAGCTGCGGTAGTAGGCGCTACCAGCATCTGGGCGGTGATTCGCGCGTCGTCGATTTTCGCTCTCGACTGGCCAATGTTGCCCCCGATGTACCAGCCTGAATCGTCCGCCAAAGCAAATGGGATGTTCATTACAGTGCATCCCACCAGACCCAATGTCCCTACGGTTTTAGCTACTCTCTTCATGTTTTTCTCCTAAAGTGACGGTGAATTATTACTGTAAATTAACTTTAATCTTGTTTAAGCAATAAAGGTTGGCAGGAATGGCGCTACTGTTTTGATTATAAAGCCTCCAGCCTTGTTACTGGGGCAAACTGTTGAATATGTGGCAGATGGCACAAACGGCTGACCCAGCACAGGATTGGCATTATCCAACTTTCATTCGCGACGCTCTGTGCGCTAGTGCACATTAGGAAATTCAGGGAGCCATATTTGAGATGCCATCGGTGGTAGCACACTCACGGCAGGTAACAAACTTATCTGGTTATGTGCGTCACCGCACGGCATGTTTGTGATTAATGAGGAACAATGGCTTAGCAGTTGACGCAGTCTCTAAGCGAGTTGGACACAAGAAATTGAAGAATGAATGAACAACAGCAAGGCGGCCCGGATTTTCGATCATGCTCCGTACCTCCGCTGTGTTTGAAAACAAAAAAGGAGAGCATCATGTTTAACTCTATTTTTTGTTCTATTCAAGCAGTCATGCTTCGCATGTGCTTCGGGTTGGTGTTTGCTGGATTAGCCGTTGCGGCACATACAGCGCGGTCTGAGGAAAGTTCTTTTGCATCCGATCTGAAGATATTAACGATTCAACCGGTGCGTTCCTACGCTGGCTGGCTACTCCCTTATCGGATCAGTATGAACATTGCGCTTACCCACTCAGCAGATACCGCGCCCGCCGGGTCAGGATTAACCCACACGCCACGGTTACACCCAGTCGCCAACCCGAAAAAAGAAACCGCCTGGCCAACAAACGCACGCTGGCAAATCACTCGCGATAGCGACCGCGTTTCAATGTCGCCTCTGTTGCGCTTCGAGTCGGCAGGAGAACGGATCGAGATCAGACCGCAGCACCACTCGTTTCGGGTTGTATGGTGCAAAGAGTTCTATTGATTCAATTGGGCGCTGATTAGTGGAAAGTATTGGGCACTGTTTGACAGTTGATGCTAATTGGTGCAATCCCGGCTTGGCCGCACAGCAGGGCTTGGGGTTATGGCCCAAGCGGAGGAATCGGGTTGATATTGGCTATCCTGATCATTCTGTTTCTGCTGGGACGACTGTGACGTGCTCGATAAAATTTGCCTGGAGGTAAATGGCGAATCGTAAATCGCAGCGGCAGTACTTGATGTTGAGTAACTTTGAAGTTAAATTTTTATCCAAGGAGATTGACCATGAAACAACTTAAATATTTTTCCGCATTATTTTATGACCCTTGCGTTGCTGTTTTCCCTGGGTTGCGCGTCCACGCCAACGCAGGAAGGTACCGGTGAATATGTCGACGACAGCGTTATCACCACCAAGGTCAAGGCAGCCATATTCAACGAACCGACCCTAAAATCCGCCGAAATCAACGTCGAAACTTTCAAGGGTGTGGTTCAATTAAGCGGCTTTGTTAAGTATCAGGCCGACATGGACAAGGCGGTCGAAATTACACGCAGCGTCAAGGGTGTGAAATCCGTTAAGAATGACATGCGGAGTAAGTGATGCAGTTGTAGGCGCGCCTCTAATGTGACGTTGCCCGCAACACATGGTGAAGCGATTATGCAGCCATGCGACTTGCGATGATTTTCAGATTGCACAGATAACTAGAAGTGGCAGCTTAGACGCAGTTTTTTCGCGTCTTAGCCAGATGCTTAGTAGCGCTATCCATATCGAAGCACCCAATTTTTAATTAAGGAGTTAAGTCATGAACATGGAAATAATGGATTCTAAAAATGCAAGCGCCGCGGCTTCCAAGGAAAAACTCATGGATGATTTGCGCTTGGTGGTGGCAGATGCCGAGGAACTGCTGCGTGCTACCGCCAACCAAGCGGGCGAAGGCGCTGTTGCCGCCCGTGCACGCATTCAGGAGAGCCTGCAGGTTGTTAAGGGGCGATTGAGTGCAGCCGAAGCGGCCGTGATTGAGCGCACCCGACAGGCTGCAAAAGCCACCGACCAATACGTCCACAATAATCCTTGGCAATCGATTGGCATTTCCGCCTGCGCGGGCGTGATTGTCGGGATGCTGATTGCGCGGCGCTAAGGCATGGCGGAATCGACTGGGCTGATGGAATCGCTGAAACGGATGGCGGGCACTTTGCTCGTCATCTTACAAACGCGGCTTGAATTATTGTCCAATGAGATGGAGGAGGAGCGACTGCGCATTGGGCAAATGTTGCTCTATGGTAGCGTTGCGCTGTTATTCTTTGGCTTGTCCATCGTGATATTGACCGCATTTTTTGTGGTGTTGTTCTGGGATAGCCACCGTCTGCTGGTACTGGGTGGATTTACTGCGTTGTATTTCGTCGCCGGACTCCTAGCGTGGAGCGCATTGCGCCGCGTGGCAAGAGAAAAATCCAAGCTGTTTTCCGACAGTCTGGCCGAGTTGGCCGATGATCGCAATTGGCTTGCACCTCGACCATGAAAAAACAACTTGCAGCCCTTGCTCACCGCCGCCTCGAACTATTTGAAAAAATCGAGGCCCAGCGCATGGAAGTGGCCGAAATTTCCCAGCGCTGGCAAAAACCCTTGGCACTGGTTGACGCAGGGGTGAAGACGGTACATTTCATACACAACCATCCCGTATTGGTAGCCGGCGGGATGGCGGCACTTTTAACATTGCGCCGCAAGGGCATTGCCGGGCTGGCACAGGAGGCATGGCGTTTGTTGCGCCTCTACCCCGCCATCTTTTCCTTGGTAGCTCGTTCTCCAAGAGATGAGCAAAATACCGGGGTTGATCAAGGCAACGCTTGGAACGATCCGTAGCATCAAGGCGTTGAACGCTGTAGCGAGGAGTTTGTGATGCATCCGACGACAGTTGGATTGCGTAAGAAGGTATTGCAAGACCGGGCATTCAGCCTGTTTGCCCAAGCGTGGCCCGAAACCTGTCGGCCCGTCTGCTAGTCTGGAGTGCCTGTATTCTGAGGTCGTGCGACTATCGGTTCCAGCCCAATCGAAACATCATAGCTGCCGATATTCAAATAGATGACCAAGCCCTGGTAGGGAAGTGAATACTCGGATGGCAGAGGCATCGCCGCGTTCCACGGCATCGCTTGCAGTTCAGCGGCCAGCTCTGGATCGTCGCATTCAGGCTGGGCGATTTTATAACCTTGCCCAGGTACAGGTGCAACCAGCAAACGCAACGTGCAACGCTTGCCTTGGTAATGCGTCATTTTATCTTGGGCGAAACGGTTTTTTATGATCCCGCTCGCATTTTTTCTGGATATGGAAAAAAATTGTTGCAGGCGCATCATCATGTATTGCTGGCTCACCATGCTTTGCAGCGCCGCTCCAATTGCCTGGGCGGGGATTTCCTCGGCTTTCATGGATGTGTCTGGCCTGCTTGGCACAGGCTCTTCCGTCTTATCCCTCGGCGTTATTTTTTTTTGCTCCGCAGCGAGCGGTTTCTGAATCTTCCTTGCAGCTAAATTTTCTGGATGCTTGGATGATGCCCTTTGCCGGGCATCTTCGTGGCGCGGGCTTGGTTTTGCAGCCAGCACCACGTTGAGCTGTTGACTATTGTTGGTCACGTGCTCAACCCTGCGATCATCGACAGCGGAGTCCTGCATTCCCAGCAACAGCGCATGGAAAAACACGGAGACCATCATGGCAAGGCAAAGCCGCATGAAATCCCGGTCACTCAACGCCATGCCGCTCCTGAATAAATTTAACCTGCCAAAAAATGCGGGGCATGACCGATCATGCCCCGCACACACAGTTTGCCGGCGTGATGCCGGGTGGCTCACGTTACATCTGTGGAGGAGACATCAGCGTCACGATGGCGTTTTTCTGCACTGCGCTGATGGCCGTGGTGCCATTGGTCGTTCCACCGATGAGTCCGGTGATGGTCGTATACAGCTTGTCGGTGAAGGCCTGCTCAGCCGTTTGATCCTGCCCCATATCACCTCCAGAGGCTTGGAATGCTGCCCAACGGGTCATTTGCAGGATATTGACGTCTTGCTCGATACCCCTCAGGCTGGCGTAATCAACTGGTAAATTTTGGCAAAATCCTGCTTCCCCGGCTGCGGCAACAGTACCGAAACAAGTTCTTCCCGGCGTCCATACCCCTGTAGCAGCTGCGCAACTAGCTTGATCGTAGAAGTTTGCAACGGAGCAGCTCCCGGCCCAAACCATGGCTCCGGGGACGGCCGTAGTGTCGCGGGTATAGGTTAATGATCCGCCCGCAGTCTTGTTTGTGGTCACCCAGTCGGTCAGCACGACCATGTTGACCGGCCAGTTATGCGTGGTACCAGATTGGTCGTAGAACTGAAAGAAAGCGGCCGGAAGCGTCGCTAAACAACCCGCTACATTGCTTGGTAGAACTGCCGTACAAATATTCGTACGCAAAGTCAGGATGCGTGCGTCGCTTGTGGCTGTATCGGCGATGAAAGTGTTGAATGCTGTATTCATCGCGGTATTCAATGTGGCTTGTGCAGCGATGATGGTTGCCGCGTTCTCGGTGCCAGTCTGGAAGGCGGCTTGCTCAAACGTGCTGAATGCCGCCTGCATGCTGGCGCTCAACGTGGTGGCCGCAGTCTGAAATTGTGTGACATCGGCACCCGTTGCCCCAAGGGTGGTCAGTGCTGCGGAGTATTTTTCAATGACGCGGCTGGTTTTTGATTTCTGGATGCCGCTGCCGATGCTGGTATTCACCCCCTGCGCCGTAGTGACACTCAAGGTTCCGGGCGTGGCAGCCGTGATGGCCGGAACCGCAATGGAACCCATCGCATTGAATGCTTCAAGAATATAATCCTGCTGGAAGCCAGCCGTGGTCGCCGCCTTGACCAGGATTTCCATCAGCAGACCGGCTGCTTCGCCGCGCTTGGCCGCATCCGCCGTGCTTGCGGTCGCATCGACGGAATCCTTGAGCAGCTTGGAATAGCCGCTGTTAACATCATTCAGCTGGGCAACGATGGCGCTACGATATGCCGCGAGTTGGGAGGCTGTCACGCCGCGGGTTGTCGTCAGGTAATCGGTAAAACCGCCCGGGCTGGAGATCGCATCTTTCACGATGGTGGCTAATGCAGCGAGCTCAGTGGTGGTAATTCCAGTGGTGCGCACGGCCGCCAGCCCGAAAACCGCGAGGATCGGGTCGTCGGTTCCTGCGGCCAGGAATCCGGCCTTGAGCGCCTCGGTCTGTTTGTCAGTGACCGGTGATACGCCAAGCGGCAGAGTTGTTCCCGCAGTGGCGCAAGGCGCGATCCCGTTTCGCGCTACGGCGCCGGTGCTATCCTTGATCACGACCGTCATGAAATTACAGGTCGTACTGTCCGGAACGCCGGTCAGGGAAAATGCGATCTTGCCGGCGCTGTCTGCGACGACAGCCGATGAGGTGCTCAATATCGTTTCAGTGCCGTTACTGTTGATTTTTCCGATAGTCACCGTATAGCTGCTGCCGGCTGTCAACGCATATGCATGGCTGCCGGCCATCAGTAGTGCGGCAAGAATCGCCTTGGATAATCCCAGTTTTTTATTTCGAATCATGATAACTCCCGTATGGTTGGATTTGATCGAAGTGGTGATGTAGCTTTATTTGGCGCTGCCGGTTGCCCCTGTGGTAGTTCCGCCATCTGCTGCCGTTTCCCCGCCACATCCTGTCGTTAGGGTCAAGGCTGCCAACATCAAAACCGTTCCGCATGCTTTAAGAAGTGATTGGATCATTTGACGCTCCCATTGATTTAGTGGTTGATAAAATAATTCAAAAAACCAGTACACCATCAGACACTTCAGGTTCCTCCTTCAGCTAATTCTGATGCCAAAGCGTATACCTAATCAAAGAAAAAACATATATGCCGAAAGGCATATTTTTCATCCCTGCACAAGCGAATCATGGCTAAATATTTTATATGAAGTAAATTCAAATAGTCAGTTTATTGGCATGTTCTGCAAGCTATTATCCGAAAATTTGGAACCGCCATAAGGAGCCTCTAAAAACCGACAACACTGTGTGTTGCATAAAAAATTCCTTGCTCGCATATTATTTACATATGCCGCAACGGAATTTTTGCGGGCAGCCGCCACGCGGCTTGCCTGCTTGCCCCCTGTCGCGCATTGCCTTTGAGCGCAACTCCGAATTTTCAGAGGCTTCCTATGCTTTTATTTTTATCGTTTACAATGCACAAAGTGCAGGGGTAAATGTTTATGTCTAATCCAAATCTGATAGTTAAAAAATGTGAGTCCCCTTCGATGTTACTCAGGACAGGCTTCGATATGCCCGCCACGCTGGCGAGTCGTTTCATTAGTGCCTTGCGCAGTATGGCGTATCGACGCATGAACGGAGTGGCAATTACCGGTTCCGGTTTCGACGTGCTTCTTTCCCCAGCCAGACGTTCGGCCACGCAGATGACGCAGCGCGGGTTTACCTTGATTGAAATCATGGTGGTCGTCGTAATCATGGGTATATTGGCTGCGCTGGTTGTGCCAAAACTGATGGGGCGCACCGACGATGCGCGCATTATTGCCGCCAAGCAGGATGTCGCCACTATCATGCAGGGGCTCAAGTTGTACAGGCTCGACAACCAACGCTACCCAACTACCGAACAGGGGTTGCAGGCGCTGATCACCAAGCCGATTAGCGGGCCGGATGCCAATGGCTGGAAAACCGGCGGCTATCTCGACAAATTACCCAAAGACCCTTGGGGCGGCCCCTATCAGTATCTGTCGCCTGGAATTAAAGGTGAGATTGATGTGTTCTCGCTTGGAGCGGACGGTCAAGTGGGCGGTGTCGGCAATGATGCCGATATCGGGTCGTGGGAGTTGTAATCGGACATTTTTCCACTGCACCGGGCGGGGTGCGCGGGCATAGACCATGCCGAAAATTGACGCGCGGATTCACGCTGCTCGAGTTGCTGGTGGTGATGGTGATTGTCGGTATCGCGCTCGGCATGGTGTCGTTTAATGCGGCACCCAATGGACAGCAAGTATTGCAAAATGATGCACAAAGAATTGCGCTGTTGCTGCAACTGGCACGTGATGAGGCGATTGTGCGCAACCGCGCGATTGCATTCGAGGCTGGGGCAGAGCAATACCGTTTTTTGCTGCACGAGGGAAATAGCTGGCAGGTACTCGCGCAAGATGATTTGTTGCGTGAACGCGAATTCAAGCGCCCCCCGGTCATATTTTCCATCAGCCCGCCATCACCGGAACAGACCACTCCATTGCGCATCGTCTTCGGCCGCGAACCGGTTGGCAAGCCTTTTGTCTTGACGCTTGCAACAGGCGATGCGCATGCCGCTATCCGCGCTGACGGAATCGGCCATTTCATTGTTGAATGACATGCGAGGACTTCCAAAATCTGTCATTCCCGCGAATTGGGTTGGGCAAGGAAAAGCTGTAGGAGCGCAATTTATTGCGCGATGAGATTTTCGTATCATCCAATCGCGCAATAAATTGCGCTCCTACATCGGCATTTGCTTCCCGATGGATTATCTTGGCCCATTCAAATACAGAGACGCTACGTGTAGCTGTTTGGTATTTTAATAAATTCCGATTCCCTTAGATGTTTACATGCGTCAATTCATACATTACAAGGTTTTTAGAAACGCCACGAACAAAGGTTTTACCTTGCTCGAAGTGCTGGTGGCACTGGTCATTGTCGGCACCGCATTGGGCGCCAGTCTGCGCGCGGTCGGCAGTTTGACGCAAAACAGCAGCGACTTGCGTGTTTCGATGATGGCGACCTGGTCGGCCGAAAACCGGCTGTCGCAGATTCGTCTCGCGCAAGAATGGCCTGTGCTTGGGCAACGCAGATTCAATTGCGCGCAGGGCGAGTTGCAGTTGATATGCGAAGAAAACGTATTCGCCACACCAAACCCTTTCTTCCGCCGCGTCGAAGTGAGCGTGTTTGATATGCAAAATACTGCGAACACGCAGAATGCCGGGCGTCGCATCATCAAGCTGGCTCAGGTGGTGCCCAATGCGCAATAGGCCGGCAAAAACCAGTATCGTGTGTGCCGCCTCGCCGCCGGCTAGGCAGAAGGGCTTGACCCTGATTGAATTGCTGGTCGCTATCAGCGTGCTCGCACTCATCGCGGTACTCGGCTGGCGCGGACTCGATAGCATCGTGCGTGCGCGCATTGCGCTCACCAGCGATCTTGAGCAGACGCGCGGGATGCAGCTTGCCTTCGCCCAGTTGCAGAGCGATTGCACACATCTGGCCGGTACTGCCGCCTTGCCGAACCGTGTGCCGCTCCTCGTCGAGCGCGGACGGCTCACACTGGTGCGCACGGTGTTTGCCGACGATCGCCCGCCACAGTTGCAAGTCATCGCTTATCGGGTCAAGGACGGCGTACTGACGCGCCGTGAATCGGCAGCGACGCGCGATTTGACGGAGCTGGATACGCTGTGGCTGGCCGCCGTGAACGACATCGATACAAACCAGGCCCCGTTCGACAGGCTCAGGACAGGGGTAGTACTGCAATCAGGAGTCACCGCGCTGACGATGCGACTATGGGCTGGCGGCGGCTGGCACGCGGGCGTCGATGCGCTGTCACCGATCGTGCCCGTCAGCATGAATGTAAACCCTCTGGTGCCGACCGGATTGGAAGTCACTTTGCAATTGCAGGGGCGCGAAAACAGCCTGCTTAAAATATTCTTGTTGGGGGCGGTATGAGCATGCGCCCTGCTCCGCAACATCGGCAACGCGGCATCGCGGTGATTACAGCACTGTTGCTGACGACGCTGGCAATCACGATCGTCGCCAGCCTTTTCTGGCAGCAACAGGTGCAGGTGCGCTCAATCGAAAACCAGCGCCTGCAATTGCAAAAGCAGTGGATTCTGCGCGGCGCACTCGATTGGGCCGGCTTGATTTTGCGCGAGGATGCGAAGCATTCGAGCGTCGACAACCTGGATGAACCTTGGGCGGTGCCGCTCGCGGAAACGCGGCTCGATCAATATGTCGAAAGCGGCCGTGCTGGGGATCATGTCGGCGATGCGACATTATCGGGCAGCATCAGCGACGCACAGGCACGTTACAACCTGACCAACCTGTGCCCGAATGGAACCATCGACCCTGCCGAGGTCGCCGCTTTCGAGCGGCTGCTCAGCGATGCGCAGATGGATCCGGCACTCGCGCAAGCAACTGCCGATGTGATGGCAGCGGCGCACCGCCCCGAGGAGCTCCGAACTGAAATAAAATCGCAAGTGGCCGCTGCAAACAGCGGCAGTCAGCCCAATACGCAACCGATGAATCTTACCCAAATGGAAGACTTGCTCGCGGTGCCGGGCTTCTCCCCTGAGATGCTCGGCAAACTGAAAAATTTCGCGATCTTCCTGCCGCGCGCCACGCCGGTCAATGTGAATACCGCCCCAGCCGAGGTGCTGGCAGCCAGAATCGGCACACTCACACTTTCCGACGCAACTTCGCTGGTGGCAAAGCGCAATACCGCCAGCTTCCGCGATCTTGCCGATTTTGCGCAACGATTGCCAGGCAAGCCATTTGTCGCATTGGCCAAGGAGACATCGGTCACAACCCATTATTTTCTGGTCGATGGTAAAGTGCGGATGGACCGGGCCGAATTGGAAGTGCAGGCGTTGATCGAACGCAATGGCAACCGTACTAATATCGTCTGGATTCGAGAACATTAAAAAGAGAACGCGACACCTTGAGCACACTCTATATCCGCCTGCCTTCCAAATCCGCCGCCGACAGCGCAACACATTGGCTTGAACTGGTTTGCCCGTTTGCCCTGGTACTGCATGGCGATTCGATCGAACGTGAAGGCGCAGCGTCATTGCCGGATTTGTCCGACACGATTGCAAAGGCGCAGCGCGTGGTGCTGCTGCTGGCTGCCAGCGATGTCACCCTGCTGCGCGTGCAGGTGCCTTCGCTATCGGCTGCCAGACTGAAGGCCGCGCTACCCAATCTGGTGGAAGATCAGTTGATTGCCGACCCGTCCGGTTGTGTGGTGGTTGCGGGCGGTTTGTCCGATGGGTTGCGCACCGTTGCGGTGGTGCAGCGCGCCTGGCTCGAACTCCTCGCCAAGACATTGAACGCATTCGGCGCCCGCCGGCTCGCGGCACTGCCGGCACAATTGTGTTTGCCCTATCAGCCTGGTCAACAGGATCAGCCGGGCAGCGTAGCCGCCGCCATCAACGAACAGGGTGCCGACATCGACGTGACGCTGCGCCTCTCGGAGCAGGACGGCATCGGTTTGATGATCGCGCCTGTCCTGAGCCAAGCGGAAGGGCGCGATCGGCATGAGGCATCGGCACAAGAGGTGATCCGGACATTATGCGCGGTGGTGCCCGAAGCGCCGATCACGCTGTATGTACCGCAATTGGCGGTGCATACTTACCAGGAAACAATCAGCCATACTGTCGCACCGACTAAACGCATCAACGTGGTTGCCGACAACTGGCCGCGCTGGATTGCCGGTACTCACGATACGGAACTCGATTTGATGGCGGGGCTGGGCGCGGGAAGCGGCCCCAGGCTGGACTGGCGCGCGTGGCGCTGGCCGCTGGCGCTGGCTGCCGCAGTCCTGGTCATCAATGCCGCCGCCTTGAATATCGACTGGTGGCGCATGAAGAGCGAGGCCAATTTGCTGCGTACGACCATGATCCAGATATACAAATCGGCTTATCCAAAAGAGTCGGTGATTATCGATCCCGTCGCGCAAATGCGGCAAAAGATCGCTATCGCCAAACGTGATTCCGGACTGCCGGCAGCGGATGATTTTACGGCGATTTCGGCGGCCTTTGGCGAGGCTTGGGCCAGCGTCATGCCGGGCAAAGCGGTGCCCGCTATTGCTACGCTCGAGTATCGTGAGCGCAGCTTGTTCGTACAGTTCAAACCTGCCCTGAGCCGAGTCGAAGGGCCAAATGCTGAAGCGCCGACGCAACAGATGAAAGCCGCACTGGCGGAACGCGGCCTATCTCTTAGCTTGGGATCACTTGACCTGGCGCCTGCGCAGTCGGGGGCGGTGGTATGGCAAATCCGGGGCGCGAAATGAACCCGTCCAGCCTGTTAAATCAATCCCGGCAATCGTTATCGGAGTTCTGGATGGCGCGTGATGCCCGCGAGCGCGCGATGCTCGCTGTTGCCGCCGTGGCGGCAGCACTCGGCCTGTTCTACGCATTGCTGATCGATCCCGCCTTGACCGGCCGCAGCCAGTTGAATAAAAATCTGCCGGAGCTGCGTCAGCAAGTCGCACTGCTCCAGGCATTAGCGAAAGAAGCTGCGGCACTTTCCGGAAAAGCCGCTTTGCCGGCGCCGGCAATATCCGAGGAAAGCATCAAAACCGCGCTCGCAGGCAAAGGCTTGAAGCCGCAAAGCGTGACGCTGTCCGGCAACCTTGCGAAGGTGCAGCTCGCTTCAGCCTCTTTTGCCGGCACGCTGGCGTGGCTGGACGATATGCAAAAGACCGCGAGGCTTTCGGTAGTCGATGCCAATATCGTCGCGCTGCCTCAACCCGATATGGTTAATGCGACATTAACGTTGCGGCAATTTTAAAGAATGGGGCATTCCGCTTTAAAACGGAAGGTGCTTTTTTCCGGCGAACCCTGCCGTGCTGCGCACATCGGCTTTGCCCCATTGCTGCGCTTGCGCCCGCTTGCAAAATGGAATAAAAAGGACATTCATTGCGCCACCCCGTGACATGGTTGCTGGCCGGGATTGCCAGTATCGCGCTCACCGCGCTGGTATTTTTTCCGGCGAGTTGGATGGTGTCGATAGTAGAGTCGCAGACCGCAGGCCGTTTGACGTTGGGCGATGCGCAAGGCACCTTGTGGCGCGGTTCGGCCTTTATCGGCGGTGCACCGGGCGGCAACGATCCGGTAACGCCGTTATTGCCCGGAAGGTTCTCCTGGCAGCTGTCCCCGATGCTGCTGCTGGGGCAGGTCGATGCCGAACTGGAAAATACTGCCGCATTGTCGCGACCGGTCAGCGTGTTAGGCAGTTGGCATCAATGGATAATAAGTCCGGCGGCGGTTTTACTGCCGGCGGAACGGCTGGCAGCGCTGGGAGCGCCGCTGAATTCAGTGCAGCCATCCGGGCAGATGCGGTTATCATGGGAGCAATTACTATTGGCGCGGCAGGGCGGAGAAATCGAAATGACCGGCACAATGAACCTGGAGATGAATGACATCGCATCGCGGCTTTCGCCGATCAAACCGTTGGGCGCATATAACCTGGCATTTGATTGGCGCGGACGACAAGCAGCCGCGACGCTCAAGACGGTCAAAGGGCCGCTGCTGTTGAATGGTTCGGGAATATTTACCAACGGGCGTTTGCAGTTTTCCGGCAAGGCAGAAACAGAAGCGGGACAAGAAGAGAGACTGGCGAATTTACTGAGTTTGCTGGGGCAACGCCGCAAAGAAGACGGCAAAGACGTTATTGCATTAGAGTTCAAATGATCATAAACGGATTGGCAACATGTCGATATTGGGGCGCTGCGTTCATATTGCTGTGCGCAATGGCGGGCGTGCAGCCAGCGCAGGCGCAAGATAACAATACGAGCGAAGCTGCGGGTGCGGCCAGGGGCACGCTCAATTTCGTCGATGCCGATATCGAATCGGTGATTGCGGCAATCGGCGATTACACCAACACGACCTTCATCATCGATCCGCGCGTCAAGGGCAAAATCAACCTGGTATCGGAAAAACCGCTCACCAAG
>Ga0209212_1004324_pt1 | contig 17655 bp, 17 predicted proteins | sample RifGroC2_FD_183996 | JGI IMG/M metagenome (GOLD analysis project Ga0209212, IMG submission 183996) | Groundwater microbial communities from Rifle, Colorado, USA - Groundwater C2 (SPAdes) (version 2) | ecosystem: Environmental > Aquatic > Deep subsurface > Groundwater | place: Rifle, Colorado...
TGGTTGTTCTTGCGGTTCCTTTCTTTGACAAGCTCAAAATCGACGACGTGGTCGGCGCCCTTTCGGTTCATCTGGTCTGCGGCATTTGGGGCACTCTGGCGGTTCCCATCAGCAACAGCGAAACCAGCTTTGTGACTCAGTTGATCGGGGTCGCCGCCATCGGTGTTTTCGTGATCGTCACCAGCGCCATCGTCTGGCTGGCCGTCAAGTACACCGTCGGCCTGCGGGTTTCCGAAGAGGAAGAATATCAGGGCTGCGACCTGGCCGAAATCGGCATGGAAGCCTATCCCTACTTCCAGGGACGCAACATCAATTGACCGACCTTATCCCCCTGCCGTTGACTGGATGCACGACGGCAAGGGGGTTTGAACATCGACCGAAAAACGCACACGAATTCGGCGATAGATTGCAGTTTGGTTTGAAACCGGATGGGTCCAAGGGGGGTCATCCGGAAATTCCCTCAGCAACAATTCAAAGGAGAAGATGAGATGAAGAAGTTGTTTGTAATCCTGCTGGTTGCGGTCATGGTATCCGCAGTCGCTACCACGTCCGCCCTGGCTGCCATTGAGGTCGAAGGCGATGCCTACGTCGGGTTCTATGACAAGTATCTCTGGAGGGGTTTTGACCTGAGCGGCAGCGTCGGGGTTGTGCAGGGCGGTATGGACCTGACCCACAAGGGATTTACCCTGAGCTATTGGACCAACATCCAGGCCGATGACGATGACATGGACAAAACTGATCCTGACGATGATTTCAAATCCGGCGAAGCGACCGAAACCGATATCACTCTGGACTACTCCTTTGATCTCGGCGAGATGGTTTCCGCAAGCGTCGGTAACATCTTCTACAACCTCGAAGGCCTCGATGACACCAACGAAGCCTATGTCGGCGTTACTCTGAACACCATTCTCGAACCGACTCTGACCGCGTACTACGATTGGGATGAGTGCACCGAGGACGGCCTGTTTTTCACCGCTGCCGTTGGCCACAGCCTCGACATCACCGACGCACTTTCCCTCAGCCTCGGCGCTTTGGTCAGCTACAACCAGGAAAGCGACTACGCCATCGGTTATACCGACGGGAACGGCGACTGGCAGGATTACAGCGATTGGCACAACTACGAACTGAGCGTTGGTGCTGATTACGCAATCAACGACAACCTCACGGTTGGTGCCTCCTTCTTGTACTCTTCCCCGATCAGCACCGAAGCCAAATGGGCGATCGACAGCGAAACCGTCAGTGGCGTAGCCTTGACATTCGCTTTCTAAAAACATCCCCTGACCGTCGATAGACTTTGCCTCCTGTCGACACCTTGCCGCCACCCGTATATAATGGGTGGCGGCTTTTTTAATTTTTAAGGTGTTACATGCTTGCTGTGGTGGCGAACGCTAGGTTTCTGGTTCCGCTTGCCGACGGTCTTTCCGTTGAGGCGGTTTATTACGGTAGTGGAACCCTCTGCATTTCCAGTCAGGCCGGCTGTGCCGTCGGCTGCCCCTTCTGCGCCTCGGGTTCGCGCGGCCTTCTGCGTAACCTCAGCGAGGATGAAATGTGGGCGCAACTTGAATCCGCCCGAGCTCAGGGGTATGAGCCGTTACGGATCACCGTTTCGGGGATAGGGGAGCCGTTGCACAATTTTCAATCGCTGCTGGCGTTTCTGGATCGTTGCCGAGCTGCTGCGCTCCCTGTTTCTCTCACCACAACCGGCGGTCCGCTTAATTCTCTCAAAAAGATCCTGCATCTGCCGCACAATGGGCTGATGCTGTCGCTGCATGCGGGGAAACCGGCAACCCATCGGCTGTTAATTCCCCGTGCCCCTGATTTCAATAGCCTGATGGAATGCCTGACGCAAGTGCTCACCACCTTGTCCCGTCGCCGTCGACGAAAAATTGGGATCAACTACCTGCTGTTGCAGGGAGTCAACGATGATCGGACCGAATTCTTGTCTTTGGTTCCTCTGTTTCGGCGTTTTCCAGAGCTCACCCTGCATCTGCTGACCTGCAACCCGGTATCGGATTCAGCCTACGAGAGTCCGTCGGCTGAAAAAATCGATGAATTACACGGCGCGCTTGCTGGTCTGGGCATCCACGTCCGACGGCCGAATCCCTGGCGGATTCAGCAGGATGGCGGGTGCGGAACCCTGTTTGTCCGCAGCTTCTGACCATTGTACATTGGAATCATTTCAGGCTTATGCTAGTATGCAACCCCACCCATTCAAGGACATTTTTTTCAGGAGTCTGGCAGAATGATTCTTCCGCAAACGGTCAAACCCGTCAGTAACTTCTCACGCGGTTTTTTTTCTCTCTTTCAGAGTGGCCGCTTCATCATGCAGCATCCAAGTCTGCTGAAATTCGTTCTCATCCCTTTTTTGATCAACCTGATCGTATTTTCCGGTTCGATTTATCTTGGGCTCGATTTTTTCAATGACCGGGTTGTTCACCTCATCCCACAGGGTGAAGCCTGGTATTGGGCCATTCTCTATTATTTCCTCTGGGTTCTGGCCGTAGTGGTGACGGCCGCGATGGTCTTTTTTTCCTTCACGGTGGTTGGTAACCTGATTTCCTCGCCCTTTAACGACCTGCTTTCGCAAAAAACCGAAAGGTTGCTCACCGGGGCCAGCGACGATGGCCCTTTTTCGCTCAAGGTTTTCTGGCAGGATGCCCTGCGGACTCTAATGGTCGAATTGAAGAAAATTTCCGTTTTTGTGGCGATGATGCTGTTTTTGCTGTTGCTCAACCTGGTTCCGGTGATTGGTAGCATGATCTATTCGGTTCTGGCGGTCACGTTGACCTTGTTTTTTCTGGTGGTTGAATATATGGGTTTTGTCTTTTCGCGCAAACGTATGAACTTCGGCGATCAGCGGCGTTATATTTTTTCCCGCAAGACGACCATGCTTGGCTTCGGCACGGGAGTGCTGGCACTGTTAGCGATTCCGTTTTTGCAATTTATTTGTATTCCGCTCGCCGTGGTCAGTGCAACCCGGTTGTGGTGCGATGATTCGGATCTGGCCTCTGCGGCTCAATCTGAAGATTAAACGGTAGGTGCGCCCATGAGAGAGATAGCAGTCAAGGCCGCGATCAAGGGCGGCAAGGTGTTGATGCAGAAATTCGGTCGGGTTTTGTCTGTCAGCCGGAAGGGTGCGGTCGATTTGGTCACCGACGCCGACCGGGAAGCCGAAGAGGCCATAGTCAGTGTGTTGCGCGGCACTTTTCCCCGCCACGATATCCTGGCGGAAGAAGCCGATTACGGGCATATCGATTCGAAATATCGGTGGATTATTGATCCCCTCGACGGAACCACCAACTATGCCCACGGTTTTCCCTGGTTTGCCGTGTCGATTGCCCTCGAAGTCGAAGGCGCGGTCGATCTCGGGGTGATCTATAATCCATTCTACCGGAAGATGTTTGTCGCTGAAAAGGGGAAGGGCGCATTTCTTAACGATATCCAGATCTTTGTCTCATCGACCGGGCAGTTGTCCGAATCCCTGCTGGCAACCGGTTTTCCCTACGACCGCAAGGAAAGTCCGGTGAATAACTACGACCATTTCGTTCATTTCCAGATGGCGGCTCAGGCCTGCCGGCGAGCTGGTTCCGCCAGTCTTGATTTGGCTTACCTGGCCGCCGGTAGATTCGACGGTTATTGGGAGATGAAACTAAAACCATGGGATGTGGCCGCAGGCAAACTGTTGGTCGAAGAAGCCGGTGGCCGAATGAGTGATTTTGACGGACAACCCTTTGATATCTATGGCCAGGAATGCCTGGCCAGCAATGGGGTCATTCATGAGCAGATGCGACAGGTGCTGCAAACGGGACTTAGGCCATAACGGAAACCGGGGAGGTTAAGCATGAAGTGCCATGCTGTTGATTACGAAATTGTCGGGGATGATGTACAGATGGTCAAGATTGAACTGGATCCGGGTGAAACGGTGATTGCCGAAGCCGGAGCCATGAATTATATGGAGGATGGAATCGTCTTTGAGGCTCGGATGGGAGATGGCTCGGGCGAGGAGCAGGGGTTGATGGGTAAACTGTTCAATGCCGGAAAGCGGGTGGTGACCGGCGAATCGCTGTTTATGACCCATTTTACCAATCAGGGGCGCGGCAAGAGTCAGGTGGCTTTTGCCGCGCCTTACCCCGGTAAAATCATAGCCCTGAATCTGGGCCTGCTGCGGGGGGAAATGCTCTGTCAGAAGGATGCTTTTTTGTGCGCCGCCATGGGAACCAAACTTGACATCGCTTTTCAGCGCAAACTCGGAGTAGGTTTCTTCGGTGGGGAAGGATTTATTTTGCAGCGACTGCAAGGAGACGGCATGGTTTTCATCCATGCCAGCGGCACGATTATCGAGCGTGAGCTCAAGGGCGAAACTCTGCGGGTGGATACCGGTTGCCTGGTGGCGTTCGAACCGTCCGTCGAATACGATATCGAACGGGCGGGCAATCTTAAAAGCATGTTTTTCGGCGGCGAAGGATTGTTTTTGGCGACCTTGCGTGGGCATGGCCGGGTCTGGTTGCAAAGCCTGCCATTTTCACGTCTGGCCGACCGCATTCTCGCCCATGCGCCATCCGTCGGGGGAAGCAGTAAAGGCGAGGGTTCGGTGCTGGGCGGTATCGGCCGCTTGCTCGATGGCCATTAGTTTCTGTGGTTACCTTGATACCAGAGCCGCCACGACTGCAATCGTGGCGGCTTTTTTCTGGCAACTTGTTAAAATCGTCAAGTCTGTGATAATCTGAATCCGTTATCAACCCTTACCCCCCTGGAAAATAATGGCTTTTTCTTCTGTTCTCCGCACTGTCCGGTGGGCGGTCCGGGGCTTCCTGATGGTCGGTTTGTCGGTCATTTCGGCGTATTCCTATTCACCGATTGAGTTAAACGCCAAGGCCGTGGCTCTGATGAAACAGGGTCTTTGCGAGGAGGCTTTGCCCCAATTGCTCGAGGCCAGCCGCGCGCTGCCCTATGAGCCGGTTATTCGGCGCAATCTGGCCGAGTGTTACCTCATGCTGGGTGTGCGGAAGTTACAGTCCCGCGATTTTGAAGAAGCCATCGATTTATTTCAAGAAGGTAAGGGATATGCCGACAAGGACGCCCGTTTCTGGGCTTTCAGTGGCATTGCCTTCATGCATAAGGGCGACACCGGGGCGGCGGAAGTTGAATTCAACGAAGCCTTGGCGCTGACCGATGATGCTCCTGACATCCTTTACCAATTGGGCGAATTATACTATTCCCAAGGGGAGTTGCATCGCGCCAGGCAGGTCCTTGAAGAGGCCTTTGGCGCCCAGCCGGAAGATCTGCGGATAGTCCGGCTTCTGGAAAAGGTGAACCGGGAATTGCCCGTTGAAGAGCAGATGAGCAGTACCCGGGGGGGCAATTTTGTTATTTCCTGCGACGAAGAACTCCACCCGAAACTGGGCAGCGAAATCCTGGAAATTCTTGAGGCGGCCTATAATGATCTGGGATCCGAATTCGGATTCTATCCCGAAATTCTGATCCCGGTGTTGGTCTATCCCCACCAGACCTATGGCGATCTGACCGGCGCTCCTGGATGGTCCGCCGGAGTTTACGACGGCAAAATCCGGATTCCCGCCGGAGGGATCGACCGCGGGTCAGCCCTTCTTAAATCAATCCTGTATCACGAGTACAGTCATGTGCTGGTGGGTTATCTGGCCCGAGGCCGAATACCGTTCTGGTTGAATGAAGGCTTGGCCGAAGTTGCCGGCCGCAGATTTTTTTCACCGCCCCCGGAGGAGGACGAAAAACTTACTTTTCTTTTATGGACGGATCTGGAGGATTCTTTCGAAAAACTTGAGAGTGGCCAGGTCCGGAGTGCGTACTATCAGAGTTACCTGATGGTGACCTACCTGATTGAACATTTCGGCCGATACAAACTCAATGAACTGGTGGTTGCGGCTGGTCGAGAAACAGATTTCTCTAAGGCCGTGGCCGATGTTTATGCTGATTTTAAGGTCGATTATAAAACTCTTCAGGACGAGTGGTCAGCTCACTTTCAGGGGCGCTAAACCATGGGTTTCCAGGTTGACGGATTGTGTTATAATTCAAGAAACGGTTGTTTCGGCTCGCCGTGCCTGTTTCGACAAAGGGTCGCTTAGGCCGGCGGGCTCCCTGCTGTTAGGAGGTACCATGACCGATGAGAACAGAGACGGACGCATGATTACCACTCCCGAACACAACACGAATCTAGAACGATTGGATGAAAATCTCAAGATTATGGATCGGCATGCCACCGAACTTGAAAATGTCGAAAGCGAAATTTGCGAATCGATGCGAAGATGGGACCGGGAATATAAAGACGAACACCTGCATAGTGTTCCCCGGCCCCGTAAGCATATGCGCTGAATGAAAAAAGGCCCCTTTTTCAGGGGCCTTTTTTCATTCAGCGCATATGCCAAAAATTATTCTTTGGGCGCATCTTCGACCGGTGCGATAGGTTTTTGAAGCTCGTCGATTTCCTGGGTAAGTTTGGAAGCGGTTTGCTTGAGTTGGTCAAGATTGTCAAGCGCGGATTTTACTTCGGAATTCTCAAAAACATTGGCCAGACCTGATTCTCTTGCCTTATCAACCAGTTTCCCGAAGTCATTTTGAGCAGCGGAAAGTTTTCTGGTTAAAAGGAACAGCTCAATCTTTTTCTGCGTTGCCAGAACGTAGCGGGTGGCTGGTTGGATGGCATTTTTTATGGCATCCTGAACCGTTTTGAGTGTCGTATCCCACAGGTTTTGGATATTCGATTTTTTTTCGCTAGGTTGTCCGGATTCTTCGTGCATTTGTTCCTCCCTGAAATTTTAAAAAAATTTAGCTGATAATAACATTATGAAATTCTAAGTCAATGGGTTGGATACCGAAATCGGGACTTTACTCTTGCCGGGCCAACTATTTTGATTTAAAGTTCAAAAATTATTGTGTTTTTTACTGTTTACCAAGTAGATAAGGAGTGCTCAATGGTGGAACCTGGCAAAACCAAATTTCAAATCGACCTGCGCCGACATTTGCGGGAAGTGGCTGAAAATCGCGACCTGACCCGCCTGATCTGCGAAATTGCCGATGCGTCAAAGTATATCGTCAATTCGATTCGTACTGGCGATCTGGGTGTTGCCGGGACGTCCAATCTTTATGGCGAGGAACAACTGGCCCTGGATGTCCTTTCCGACCGGATTTTACGCAAGCGCTTGATTAATTCCGGAGTGGTTGCCAACATCCTTTCCGAGGAGTCTCCCGATATCATTTCGGTGTCCAGTGACTATGAGGGAAAATACTCGGTGGCCTACGATCCATTGGACGGTTCCTCTCTGGTCGATGTTAACCTGGCCGTTGGGACCATCGTTTCTATCTACGAAGGCGGAGATCTTCTTCAGCCGGGCCGCAATCAAGTGGCCGCCATGTATATTCTTTACGGGCCGCGCAACACCTTGGTTTACTCCACCGGCCACGGCGTTTATGAGTTTGCCATGAACGCCCTGATGGAATATACCCTGGTGCGGGAAAATGTTACCATGTCCCAGCTCGGGGGGATCCATGCCCCCGGGGGCCAGCGTAATCTCTACAGTGCCGGCACCGAAAGTTTTGTCCAGGATCTTGAGGCCCGTGGTTCCAAGCTTCGCTATAGCGGCGGTTTCGTGCCGGATATCAATCAAATCCTCATGAAGGGGAAAGGTATTTTCCTGTATCCTCATCTGCAGAATGCCGCCAATGGCAAGTTACGTCTGATTTTTGAACTCAATCCGATGGCATTTCTGATTGAACAGGCAGGCGGCGCGGCCTCGACGGGGCGGGAACGCATTCTTGATCTGAAGCCGCAGAGCATCGATGATCGTGCGCCGGTTTTCATCGGTTGCAAGGACGATGTGGCCAGGGCAGAAGAATTTATCGCCCGACAAGGATAAAATTTTTTGTTGTACTGCTAAAAAAGCCCCCTCGAAGCAATTGCTTCGGGGGGGCTCTGTTTTGATCTTTTCGCTGTTTGTTACATCTGTGCTTTGATCTTTTCAAAACCCAGGTTGTAGGCCTTTTTATTCAGGTCAAGAAAGGCTGCGGGAACCTTGGCCAAAACCGCTTTTTCGCCGGCTTCACGAGAAACCACGCCAGTTAGAGCAATCATGGCGCCAAGGGCAACCACGTTGGCAACGATTTCGCGGCCAAGGTCTTCTTTGGCCGTGCGCGTGATCGGCATTTTATAGATTTTAAAATCTCCCTTGGGCTCATTTTTAACGAAGTCGGTGTCGAGAAGCAGAACGCCGCCTGGTTTAATGCCGTTGGCGTACTTGTCGGCGGACTCTTGGGTCATGGCCAGACAGGCGTCAACGATGGTTGCCTTGGGGTAGTCGATAGGCGCATCGGAAATGATGACCTCGGACTTGGAAGCGCCACCGCGAGCTTCAGGACCGTAGCTCTGGGACTGCGCGGCGAATTTCCCCTCGATGATGGCGGCCGCTTCCGCGAGGATGATGCCGGCAGTGATCAGGCCCTGGCCGCCAGCCCCGGAAAACCGGATTTCATATCTTTTTGCCATTTTTACATTCTCCTTAGTTCACGGTTTGCCGATTCAGGCGCCTTGGGCCTTGGCAATGACCTTGGCGTATTGTTCGCAGTACTCGGGCTTGTCTTCCTTGTACAGAACGCCGGTCAGAATCTTGCCTTCAAGCTGATCGGCAGTCATCTTGGCGGCTGCGGCAACCGGTACAGCAGTTTCCTTGAGGACCTTCATCATATCGATGACACTGCGGAACTTGTTACGGCGGCCGTAGGTGGTGGGGCAGTCGTCAACGACCTCGATGATAGCCATCCCCTTGTGTTTGATCCCTTCGGCGATCAGCTTGTCGATCTGGGTAGCATGAAAAGCGGTGGTCCGGGCAACAAACGTTGCGCCGGCGCCGATCGCCAGCTTGCTGATGTCGAAAATGGGATCGGGATTCCCATAGGGCGTGGTGGACGCTTTGGCGCCAGTGGGGGTACAGGGGGAGAACTGGCCACCGGTCATGCCGTAAATATGGTTGTTCATCAACACGTAGGTCATGTCGATGTTGCGCCGGCAGGCGTGGATGAAATGGTTGCCGCCGATAGCGGTTCCATCGCCGTCGCCGCCGCAGCAGATTACGGTCATTTCAGGCTTGGCCATCTTGACGCCGGTGGCGAAAGCGGCAGCCCGTCCGTGAGCGGTATGCAGGGTGTTGGCATCAATGTAACCAGGGAGACGGCTGGCGCAGCCGATACCGGAAACGATGGCGGTATTTTTTTTCTCAAGTCCGCAGATGTCCAGTGCCCGGATCAGGCCTTTCATGACAATCCCGTGTCCGCAACCGGGGCACCAGATGTGGGGGAGCTTCCCGGGACGGAGCCATTTATCATAATCGTACGACATTACATTACCTCCTTGACCTTCTTCATGATCTCACCGGGATTGAGAGGGTCACCATCGACCCGGTTTACGCCGGCAACGGCACAAGTGCCTTTGGTAACACGCTCTACTTCCAGAATCATCTGTCCCAAGTTCATTTCGGGAACCACGATCGCCTTGGCCTGTTTACCGAGCGCGGAAATGCGCTTTTCGGGGAACGGCCAGAGCGTGATGGGGCGGAACAGGCCGGCTTTGATCCCTTCCTTGCGCAGTTCGTTGACCGCATAACGGGCGCTGCGGGAAGTGGAACCATAGGCAAAAACAACCACTTCGGCGTCATCGCAAAGGTACTCTTCATTCGACTCGATGGCGGCCGCGTTTTCCGGGGATTCAACCTTGCGAACCTGACGGCGTTCTTCAGCGTCGACATATTCGGCTTTGGTGGTCGGGAAACCGTCCTGGGCTTTATTCAGACCGGTGACGTGAAAACGGTATTCGCTGCCAAATGCGGCCAGCGGCGGAACGTCGCCAAACGAAGTGTCGTAAGGCTTGTAATCTTTCGGAGCAACGGTCGGCGCAGTGCGATTGATGATTTCGAGCTCGCCCGGTTCCGGGAAGGTGATGGGTTCACGCATATGGCCGACGATTTCGTCGAACAGAACCTGAACCGGCATCCGGTATTTTTCGGCCAGGTTGAAGGCCCGGACCGTTTCGGTGAAGATTTCCTGAATCGAGGCCGGTACCAGGGCGATGGTGGCGTGGTCGCCATGGGTACCCCATTTGGCCTGTTGCACGTCGGACTGACCGGGGCCGGTCGGCATGCCGGTCGAGGGACCACCGCGCATAACGTTGATGATAACGCAGGGGACTTCGGCAATGCAGGCATAGCCGATCAGCTCCTGTTTAAGGGAAACGCCGGGGCCCGAGGTCGCCGTCAGGGCTTTTGCGCCCGCCAGCGAGGCACCGATAATCGATGCCATGGCAGCGATTTCGTCTTCCATTTGCATGAATTTACCGCCTACCTTGGGAAGCTCTTCGGAAAGAACCTCGGCCACTTCCGTAGACGGAGTGATGGGGTAGCCGCCGAAAAAATTGCACCCGGCGTAAACAGCACCGAGAGCGCAAGCAGTATTCCCCTGAATAAGAGCAACTTTTTTAGCCACGTTAACCGTCCTCCCGTAAAAAATTAATCTTTGTGGACCTTGATGGCAAAGTCAGGGCACCGAAGTTCGCATTGCATGCAAGCGATGCAGGCCTCGGGCTTGGCAACTTTAACGACAAACGCATCCATCTCCAGTACCTGCGTGGGGCAGAATTCAGCACAAATCGCGCACCCCTTGCAGTACTTTTCGATGACCTCAATTTTCGCACTGCTCATTCCCAATGTTCTCCTTTTTAGATAGTTGACGCCAGCGTAACCGCCAGGAAAAGCGTCGAAATCCTACCACATGACCGTATACGGCGCCATTAAATTAACTCGCGCCATGAAAAAAATCGCTAATTACAGAAAAGAAGGGCAATGTCGCCATTGCCCTTCCTTGGGTTTGGCAAAACTGCTTGAAATTACTTCATGCTGCCAACGAGTTCTTTGACCGCGTTAACGGATTTATCCATCATGGCCTGCTCGGTGGCGTCCAGTTTGAACTGGAGGATTTTTTCGATACCTTTTTCACCGAGGACACAAGGAACGCCAACATAGTAGCCTTTGACGCCGAATTCGCCGTTCAGGAAGGCGCAGGTCGGCAGAACCCGCTTCTGGTCCTTGATGATCGATTCGGCCATGGCGATAGCGGAAGAAGCCGGGCTGTAGAAGGCGCTACCGGTTTTGAGCAGGGCGACAACTTCGCCGCCGGCGCCACGGGTACGTTTAACCATGGCTTCCATGACCTCGGTGGCCTTGGCGGCGCTGCCGTATTTCTGCTCAAGAAGTTCCATGACCGGAATGCCCTGAACGCTGGCGTAACGAACCAGGGGCACCATGTCATCGCCGTGACCACCAAGGGTCATGGCCATTACGTCTTTAACCGAAACGCCCAGTTCCCAAGCGATGAAGGCTTTGAAGCGAGCCGAGTCGAGAACCCCAGCCTGGCCGATAACGCGCTCATAGGGGAAGCCGGTAATTTTCTGGCAGAGGGTAACCATTGCATCGAGAGGATTGGAGATGACGATGATGAACGCTTTGGGAGCGTATTTTTTGATGCCTTCGGCGACGGAAGTCATGATCTTGCTGTTGACTTCGATCAGGTCGTCACGGCTCATGCCCGGTTTGCGGGGCAGACCGGCGGTCACGATGACCACGGCCGAGCCTTCGATGTCTTTGTAATCATTGGTACCTTTGAGGCAAACGTCAAAGCCGTCAACCGGGGATGCTTCGGCGAGGTCGAGACACTTGCCCTGGGGCAACCCTTCAACGATGTCGAACAGTACTACGTCACCAAGTTCACGCAGGGCGCAGAGTTGAGCCAATACGCCACCGATCTGTCCACCACCGATAAGAGCGATTTTCGGTCTTGCCATGGTTTTCTCTCCTTATGTTGGGAAATGAAATTACAGCATCGGGGTAACCCTGTCACCCCGATGCTGCCAGCTTTACTCCGGTTGTTTACATTGCGTCAATGATTGCGTTCAGGGTTGCGCTGGGGCGCATGGCTTTTTCGGTTTTGGCGACATCGGGGCGGTAATAACCACCGATGTCAACCGGCTTGCCCTGAGCGCCGAGCAATTCTGCATTGATTTTGGCTTCGTTGGTTTCGAGCTCCGCTGCTACTTTGGTGAAACGTGCTTTCAGTTCAGCGTTTTGGGTCTGCATGGCCAAGGCTTGGGCCCAGTACATAGCAAGGTAGAAACTGCTGCCGCGGTTATCGATTTCATTTACTTTGCGTGAAGGTGCACGGCCATTTTCCAGGTATTTGGTAACGCCCTGATCAAGGGTGTCGGCAAACATCTGGATTTTTGCGTCTTTAGTCCGGTTGGCGATATGTTCGAGAGAGGGAACCAATGCACAGTATTCGCCCAGTGAATCCCAACGCAGGTGACCTTCCTTGAGGAACTGCTCAACGTGCTTGGGAGCGGAGCCGCCGGCGCCTGTTTCGAACAGCCCGCCGCCATTGAGGAGCGGAACGATGGAAAGCATCCTGGCGCTGGTGCCCAGTTCAATAATCGGGAACAGGTCGGTCAGATAATCGCGCAGGGCATTACCGGTAACCGAAATGGTGTCTTTACCGGCGCGGGCTCTCTCACAGGAGATTTTCATGGCATCGTCGGGTCTTTTGATGCTGATGTCGAGTCCGCTGGTGTCGTGGTCTTTAAGGTACGTTTTGACTTTTTGGATGATCTGGGCATCGTGACCGCGACGATCGTCCAGCCAGAAGATGGCGGGAGCACCGGAAGCCTTGGCGCGGGTAACGGCCAGCTTGACCCAGTCTTTGATCGGGGCGTCTTTGCTCTGGCAGGATCTGAAGACATCGCCTTCTTCAACGGTCTGCTCAAGCAGGACTTTGCCGGAGGCATCGACGACGCGAATTTTACCTTCGGCCGGGGCGTAGAAGGTTTTGTCGTGGGAGCCGTATTCTTCAGCTTTCTGAGCCATCAGGCCGACGTTGGAAACGTGACCCATGGTGGCCGGATTAAACTGGCCGTGCTTCTGGCAATCTTCAATAATGGTCTGATAAATGGTGGCATAGCAACGGTCGGGAATCATGGCCAGGGTGTCCTGGAGTTCGTCCGCCAGATTCCACATCCGGCCGCCGTCACGAACAACAACCGGCATCGAAGCGTCGATGATGACGTCATTGGGGGTATGCAGGTTGGTGATCCCTTTGCGAGAGTCAACCATCGCCAAGGGGGGGCGGGTCTTGTAAACATCCATGATGGCCGCTTCGATTTCGGCCTTCTTGGCTTCGGGCAAACGCTTGATTTTTGCATAAACATCGCCCAGGCCGTTGCTGATATTCACGCCCAGTTCTTTGAAAACATCGCCATATTTATCGAAAACGTCTTTATAGTAAACGGTGACGCATTGCCCAAACATGTAAGGGTCGGAAATTTTCATCATGGTTGCTTTGAGGTGCAAGGAGAGCAGTACGCCTTCTTTTTTCGCGACCTCAATCTGCTCTGCAAAGAACTTGCGAAGAGCAGCAATCCTGATGGAAGATGAGTCCAGGACCTCGCCGGCTTGCAGCGGCATGTCTTTTTTAAGAACCTTGACGCTGCCGTCTTTGCCGACGAACTCATAGGTAACCTTGGTGGCAGCCGGTACGGTTACGGAGGTTTCGCTGGCGTAGAAATCATTAGCCGTCATGTGGGCTACCCGGGTCTTGGAGACGGCAGGCCAGGGCTTCATCATTTTGTGGGGGTTCTTCTGGGCAAATTTCTTGACCGAGGCAGCAGCCCTGCGGTCGGAGTTGCCTTCACGCAGTACCGGGTTTACGGCGCTGCCCAAACACTTGGAGAACCGTGCCTGCAACGCTTTCTCGGCGTCGGTTTTGGCCTCTTCGGGATAGTCCGGGATTTTATAGCCTTTTCCCTGCAGCTCTTTGATGGCATCTTGCAGCTGGGGGATCGAGGCGCTGACGTTGGGCAGCTTGATGATGTTGGCGGTGGGGTCCTGGGTGAGCTCACCCAGTTGCGCCAGGAAATCCGGGATTTTCTGGGCGGCCGTCAGATTCTCGGGGAAGTTGGCGATAATCCTGCCAGAAAGAGAGATGTCTCTTGTTTCGACGTTGACGCCGGAGCCCTTGAGGAACTTTTGAAGGATCGGGAGCAGGGCGTAGGTTGCGAGCGCCGGAGCTTCATCAATTTCTGACCAGATAATCGTTGATGCTTTTGTTGTCATGTCTCTCTCCTTAGTTGTTTATGCCGGAAACGCCAGAGGCGTAATGAATGGCAAATCTGTATTCGCCTTGATCGGCATTTTGTCCCAAATCGTGTATACAGTATACAAACGATTAGTGGCTGTCAAGAAAAAATATAGTTGTCCGGGGCTTGATTTCTGGGGCTTTTCTCGATTTTATAAAACACTGTGTCAGTGAGCATTGTCCGGAGATGCTTTAATTAGAAGGTCGAGTGGGAAGATGTCGGATTTGCGGGCCGTGGCCCTGGCCTCGGTGGTTTCCTCTTCGCTCAGGTTGCGCGGGATGTTGAGTTGCTGGCCGGGGTAGATCTGGCGCGGGTCTTTAATCTGATCTCGGTTGGCGCGGTAAATCAGCGGCCAGAGAAAGGCGTCGCGATAGACCACTTTCTGGGCCGAAATAAACCAGAGCGTTTCACCATTGCCTACGGTGTAACTGGTTACGGGTGGCGGCGAAGGTGGTGGTGGAGGGGAGGGCGGCTGGGGTATGGGTTTTGCCGCCGCCGGTTTTTCGACGGTTTTCCGTGGCGGTTTGGGTTTTCCCTTTGCTTCTTTCTGGAGCTGTTTTTTTAGCTTCTCAAGTTTTTCATTCCGGCGAATTTCTTCGAGATCGCGCCGCAATTGTTCTTCACGGGCGGCGTGAATGGCTTGTTGGGCCAGCGCTTCGGCATAAGGGAGGGTTTCGCGTGCCAGCCCATACTGCTTCCGGGTGACCAGTTCTTCGCCGTTGGCCAGAACTTCAACGGCGGTCTGGTATTTCCCGGGAGCGAGATCGGGGGCGCCGCTGGCATAGGCCTTGAAAATGGCGTCCCGGGCGGCTTGCAGCTCCTTGCGGGGAGGGGAGGCACACCCGTAGGAAAAAACGGACAGAGCGATCAGGATGGTGAATGTTCTGTACATATGTAGACCTTCATTGGCCCGGTGGGTCTGAAGGGTAGGGTTGTGCCGGGGATTCACATGGGGAATCCCCGGCTTGCAAGGAATTTTTACTTGGCTTTGGCGGCCAGTCTGATATGCAGTTCGCGTAACTGTTTTTCGTCCACCAATCCAGGGGCTTCGGACATCAGACAGGTGGCTTTCTGGGTTTTGGGGAAGGCGATAACATCGCGGATCGATTCGGAACCGGTCAGAATCATGGTCAGTCGGTCCAGGCCGAAGGCAATGCCGCCATGGGGGGGGGCCCCGAACTCAAGGGCATCCAGCAGAAAGCCGAATTTGACTCGGGCTTCTTCCTCGCCGATGCCCATCAGCTGAAACATCTGGCTCTGGACCGCCTGATCATGGATACGGATGCTGCCGCCACCGATTTCCGAGCCATTGAGAACCAGATCGTAAGCCTTGGCCCGCGCTTTGCCAGGGTCGCTGGCAAGCAGCGGCACATCTTCATCCATTGGAGCGGTAAACGGATGGTGAACGGCGACGTGCCGGCGGGCTTCCTCATCCCATTCAAGCAGCGGGAAGTCGGTGACCCAGACGAACTGGTAGTCGTTCTTCCGAGCCAGGCCGAGTTTGTTGCCGAGGTGACCGCGCAGTCGGCCGAGGGATTCATTGGTGACTTTGTAGGAGTCGGCAACGAATAGCAGCAGGTCGCCCAATTGGGCATCCAGCCGCTGATTGAGGACGGCTAGTTCGTCGGCAGTGAAGAATTTGGCGATCGGCGATTGCCAGCCTTCTTCAGTCACCTTCACCCAGGCCAAGCCCTTGGCGCCGTAAATCTTGACGAATTCGGCGAGGTCGTCAAGTTCCTTGCGGGACAGGGTGGCACCTCCTTTGACGTTGATGGTCTTGACCATGCCGCCGTTTGTCACGGCATCGGCAAACACCTTGAAACCGCAGGACCCGACCAAATCGGAAATTTCGACCAGTTCAAGGCCGAAACGCAGGTCGGGATTGTCGACCCCGTAACGAGCCAGCGCTTCCTGATAGGTCATGCGGGCCATCGGCAGGGCGACGTCGACGCCGATCGCTTCCTTGAATATGGTGGCGATCATTCCTTCCATCACCTTGATTACGTCGTCGCGATCGACAAAGCTCATTTCGCAGTCGATCTGGGTGAATTCGGGCTGGCGGTCGGCGCGCAGATCCTCGTCGCGGAAGCAGCGGACGATCTGGAAATAACGGTCGAAGCCGGAGATCATCAGTAACTGTTTAAAGAGTTGGGGGGACTGGGGCAGCGCATAGAACGTACCGGGATTGACGCGGCTCGGAACCAGATAGTCGCGGGCACCTTCCGGGGTGCTCTTGGTCAGTACCGGGGTCTCGATGTCGAGAAACCCCTGGCTGTCGAGATAGCGGCGCACGGTGCGGGTAACCTGGTAGCGTAGCATCAGGTTGTTCTGCACCGTGGAGCGGCGCAGGTCGAGGTAGCGGTGCTTGAGCCGGATGTTTTCGGCCACCTCGGAGTATTCGTCCAGCATGAAGGGCGGGGTTTTGGACGTATTGAGGACGCGCAGGTCGTTGATCTCCACTTCAATTTCGCCGGTCTTCATCTTCGGGTTGACGGTTCCCTCGGGCCGGGGAGAAACCATGCCCCGAATGGCGACCACGAACTCATTGCGGATTTTGTCGGCCTTGGTGTGGGCCTCCGGATCACGATCGGGATCGAGGGCCAGCTGCACGATACCCTCGCGGTCACGCAAGTCGATGAAAATTAAACCGCCGTGGTCGCGCCGGCGCTGAACCCAGCCCATCAGGCACACTTCTTTACCGATTTCCGCTGCCGTTACATGGCCACAGTAATGGCTCCTTTTCCAGTCACCCAACACGTCGTTCAAGTTCGTATCCTCCTAGTATAAAATGAGTCTTAAAATTAAGTTTTTAACGAATTGGCCATTATAGCGACCCGCTCCAATGACCGTCAAGAACTATCCCGAGTCAAGGAGCCGGAGTTAAACCGGCCAGCAGAAATTCCTCGATGCCGTTCAGCGAGATGGTCTCCTGTGAGCTGCTTTCCATGGTTCGAAGTTGCGCTTCCCTTCGGGCCAATTCGTCGCCGCCGATAATCAGCACCCGGCGGGCCTGAAGCTTATCGGCCCGGCGCAACTGAGCCTTGAGGCTTTTCCCTTCGTATTCCATTTCGGCGTGCAAACCCCGGCGCTGAAGGCTCGACATGAGGCCGAAGGCATAACAGGCCGCTTCGTCGCCGAGGGCAGCCAGAAACAGATCGGGGCGGTTCGGCTCGACGCATCCCTGGCCTTTCATCAGCACCAGTCGTTCGACGCCCATGGCAAAGCCGATGCCGGGCAGCGGCGGTCCTCCCAAATCCTTGATCAGGCCATCGTAGCGGCCGCCGGCGGCCACGGCATTCTGGGAGCCCAGACTGTTGGTGACCATTTCAAAGGTGGTTTTGGTGTAATAGTCGAGGCCGCGGACCATGCGGGCATTGATCGTGAATGGGGTGCCGACGTTGCGCAGATATCCCTGGACTTTGCTGAAATGTTCGTCGCAGCCGCCACACAGGTGATCG